>JGI24159J19872_10005181_pt1 | contig 16804 bp, 9 predicted proteins | sample Ectturendosymbi4_FD_19872 | JGI IMG/M metagenome (IMG submission 19872) | reverse complement strand
GTGGTGTTCTAATTTTAGTAAATTGTCCGATAGTCGTGTCAAGATACAGATCCATTTCTCATTGTTTGAAACAGTTTTGCGAGAGTGTCTAACTTTCATGTTTTTTCACCGCTAATAGTGATCTGGTCGTTGATCGTTCTTAAATTATGACTTATTTGTAGAAAGTGCTCTCAAAAATGGATATTAGGAAGTTTATGAAAAGAAAAAGCATTTCTGATAGGCGAAGTGTAGAAAACAATTAGGACAAAAGATTTCAGAAGTGAGTTCTATTCAATCAGTAAAGACTAATGAGAAAACCGCAAACGAATTTGTTGATAGTTCAAGTCCATTTCAGACTCAGTTGTATGAATATGCGCCAATTCAGAAAAATCTGTAACGGACGACAGAAAGTACACCTTTGTGGCAACTGGCGAATTCGTTGACCTATACAGCTCCATTTGAAAAATATTTCAAAATAGATGCGAATAGAGCGCATGCTTTCATGGGGCATTTTCTTTGTGGTGTAGAAACGGTAAGCGTTTTGTGAACACCCGTTTGCATTGTAACGTCAGCAACCTGTAAAAGATCAGCAAAATGTCGACGTTGCACCCCCCTGGAAAAATTTCTGCGGACGCCCATGGCTACTTTCACCCTTTCAACAAGCTTTTTACTACAGAACTGAAGATGAAACAAATCTACACATTGTTCTGTTCATTTACATTGTTTATACTTGATTCTTGAATGTTCAATGTAATCAATATCTCAAAACTGAACAATTTAAAAATTATTCAAGAATTTTCAAGGACGCCGAAAAATATTCAAGGACAACATGATGTTTTTCAAGAATCAAGGACATAACGAGTTTTGACAGCAAATTCAAGGACAATTCTTGGCGCTCAAGGACGTCTGGCAAACTTAGCTGCATCGTGCCTGACACAGTGTGTTGTGCGTTGCATAATAAATATTCAGCTAGCTTCAATCGTGCATAACTTGCGTTTTGGATTAGAAGGCACGCTATGTAACGCTCTATCGCAGAGGGGAGGCAAAGCACTGGCTAAACTTGCGTTAAGCTACAAAATAAGGGTATCACAAAATTATCAACCTGCGAACGCGACGTTATGCCCGTGAATACCGACTGGGACTTCTTTAGAATCGCAGAAGAGTTCACTGTGAAGGAAAACTGCAGTGAGGCTAAAATACTCACAGCACTCTGAACACAACAAACGTTCCATTCTTGCAGCCGACCGCGATTTGCGTCCCATCGCCGTTGAAAGCGCAAGATCGCGCGGGACTTTCCACGCTGGCGCGCATCACCAAAGCGCGATCCACCAAGGACCACAACCTGCACCCAAACCATATCATTGCACAGTAGCTACGAGCAGATGCACTGTCCGCTTTGCACGGACTTCAGAGGCCTTACAGTGTAGAAAGCGCCGGCGATAAATGTCCAGATACAGCTTGAAATACAGTCTGGCAATCGATCGATCGATACCAAGCAACATGGGCCTGGAGTTGAACATGCAGTGACAAACGCCAAAAAATTTTATGATGCACTGCATGCGATCGAATGAGCGCAAACAAGCAGATCGAGTGCGGGAAGCACACAAGGCAGTTATGTCACAAATCAGATAGAGTCTGAATAACGAAACCTCAAACATTACACAGCTTTGCAGCATGCAGAGTTTGAAATGCGCAGTGTAGATGCACACTGATAACGTAAAACAATGTCGCAAATGAGTCACACTCGCACTAACCTCACAGAACAGTCGTCGCTCGCAGTGGCCGCAACGTTTTTTCGCGGATGAACAGCCAGACCCCAAAGTTCGCCGCCATAGTGACCTTGCGTCAACGCAACCGCATTGGCGACGTTCCGAACCGGAACTTGGAAAACTTCGCCATTCTGTGTGCCAACCAGTAAGGTGTTGGCCGCCCAGCACACAGAACGAATCGACAATCCTGAAAGAAAAGACCTTACTACAGCGCGCAAGTCACGCAGGGTGCTCCACATATAGCTGGTACCGAACCAGTTTCCCAGCGAACAATGCGAAAAAACGATATGTACAAGGCACCGTCTGGTGACCATGCGAGGGTGTGTTTGTGTATAACCCATCAACTGAGAAAAAATCACTCGAAGCTATCTGACCGGCCATTTCTAACTGCACGATTTTAACAACTGCACCGTTGGACTGTATTGACGCAGCGACTTACTGTACTTAGAAGGCAGGCTCACCTAACAATAAGCGATCAACAGTAATGTTCTTTAAGCAAATCTAACGGCTCGAACGTCCCAGCAAGGCCCGCGTCAAGGTATCGATTGACGCTAAGCCTCTCATATTAAGAAAAAATATGTATATACACATGCAATGTAAGAAAATCAAAAAATTGAACTGCTAATTGCTACTAAAGTGTCTGTGTAGGTTTCATCAACTGATTCAAAATATCCATTACCAAGGTAGGTAAACTATTTTTTTCTTTGCTCAACGAGATTTTGCATACCAAAGGCATACAAACACCTGGGCAGTGAAAAGTAAGAAAGCAATGGGAAGTCGCTTAGACCCATTTTCAAGATCATGTAACTCGCGATCAAGACACATTGAGCGCTTTTTATCCTGAGTGGCAAATCTCAAGAGTAATCCATCCTGCAATCAGCACACTAACGACATAGCTGTTACTTTGGGTGATAACGCCGAAAACGTAAGCGTGTCGTTCCTTACTGTGCGTATTCTCGGTGTGTTATGCTGTGTCACCCACCATTCATCGTACCCTGTAACTACGCGGTGCATTGACATTTACTAAAAAAGCCTCACTGTGCAAGGGAAACCTCTCTACAAAGGGAAAAAAGAATCAAACTACAGGTTCGATCTGGTGATTCCCTGCACAAAACATGATACAATACGGCAGCTCCATGCATGTTATCCAGGCACGGAATACCACCAAATCAACCCTCGCCTAATACAAAGACTAACGAATGAAAAAATTTGATGCATTAGTAATAATATTAGTAACTGGGGTATACCTTCATAACCATACGGCGAGTCCTTTAAATTAATTTTAGTCGGTTTGTCTACGTTGAAATCCCACAATTGAACAAGTCCGTCTCTGCCACCGGTTGCGATCCCTTCATCACATTTGTGCATGGTAAAAATACCTCCCTGGGCAAAAAAAACAAATTTTGATTATATAAAATGCGATCATGCGTGGGTGCGACGCTCAATCCGTGAGAACGCGTTGCACGCCAAAGGATGGTATTGCGGACACTGCTTGTTATGGGAATTTCTGCCAACGATATGAAAATTATATGAAAATCATTTTGTGTGACGGGGCTTAACACAACAGATAATCTAATGTTTAATGGTGCACACACTTTTTTCTTAAGTTACTTTAAGCAATACAACAACGTCAATTCCCTAATGTTGAGCTTAAAATTCCCAAATTTCACAAAAATTCCCTAGATTTTGCATGAAGCAGTTGTTACTTTCATTTAATTTTTAGCACTTCAAATGCAAGCCAGGTCTCTGCCTTATTACATTCAGACTGACAGTTAAATCACAATTTGATTTTAACATCAGATACAAATGTGCGACCACAACTTTTCTCAGCTTAATCCCAAAAATGGCAATTTTCTTAAAAATCTCTAGATATGTGAAATCCCCAGATATTTCCCCAAAGGTTGCTGAAATTCCCAATCTAGAGTCAAATTACCCAGAAGTGGAAACCCTGGGCCACATACTGTACAATACGCTTCATTTCAAGTTAAAGCACACAGCAGCCTTTGTTTGGGCTAGGAAAGTTAAGTGATTTCCCACAAAAAATTAATTCTTGAATATACCTTACATTGAAACTGAAAAGTGAACAACTGAGCCACAAAACTTTTCAGATAAAAGTTTATGGCTCATTGTTGTCAGTAAGAAGAATGCAAAAAATCTGTCAATCTCAAATAAAATACCGCATGAGCTGATGGAATCGTTTTTTCAAGGACATTGTCCCTCCACAAGTATATGTCTCCATTCAGTGTACCACTATAGGTCAACTGCTCATCTCCGCATGCCACGCACATAATACTCTGCAGTTCACCAGTCTTTCCAAATACTCCACGCTTGGCAGTCAGGGAATTTCCACACAAGGACCAAAACTGCAAAAGAGTACCTCTTAAAAATGTGCGTTTAGCATTTTCAAACAACCCAGAAGGGTTTTTCAAAGCAATAAAGCCTTCTATAGCTTGGCAGATGTAGAATGCTTCAGACCACATTTCGACATGTGAACTGTGATTGGCATTGCGTTTTACACTTCACACTTAAAAATAACTAATAGTTTAAGCTGTCCAAACGCTAAAATAGAAACTTTCCAAATCTACAAGTCATTCAGCAAACATTGTTTTTACCATTGTTAAACTAGTTTGTTTACTGCATACCTCTGTTTAAGCCACTGTATATATGCATACTGCAGAGCAATCAAAATGAATATATATTTGGTTTACATTTTCTACATTTTGAACAACATGCGAAAACGAATGCACAACAAAATCAAAAAGTAATTTAAAATCTTATATATATCTAAAAGTAACATAAATCTTATTTTCTGTAAGTAGAAAAACAACAGTGATAGTACCTTTATAACTTTAACACCACACATAACCAGCCTTTGATCAGACACTGGATCCCATGCAATGTCAAAAACCTGCACGATAAGTTAACCATGTCACTTATCAAAGAACACACAGATAAAAAGCAGCAAGCCAAGTAAAGTAACATATAATAATAATGCAATACAGAATAAAAATTTGCAAATTTGTTATTAATTTATCACTGCTTGATTTTGAAAACTAACAAACCCTGAATCCACACACTAAGCAATTAAAGTATCTCAAGATATAATGTGATATACAAAGAAAATGTTCATGGATATTATAAATATAATATTTTTCATTTTCTAAATTAAATTATAATTTCAAGCACCTTAATGCAATTGAACATTATCAAAGGCATAGTTTTAAAATGAACAATGTGATGACTAATCATTCTACAACAATTTATCAAAACACTCTAAGAACTGAGCAATAAGCATCTTCTTTAGCGCACCCATTCTCACATACTGTACTTCAGTGTCTTGCATCAAAATACTCACTCGATCATTATGACCCTTTGAAGTAGCAAGCATTCTTCCTTTCTTCCAGTCCCAAACAACTAGTGTACTACTTTCATCCAGACCAACTGATGCAAGTTTCTGTATTGTTGATTACAAAGATCATTAAATTAGATTGACAGAATACCTTAAACAAAGAAATTAAATACAAAGTTATGTTAGGACACCTTTAATTTGGTTTAACTACACCAATGTGTTGCATTTTTAAATTTGAAACATCTTCCAGAAGACTGCAGTTTCTGCATCTCCAAGCCTACTAGCAAATCTATCTCATAACATTACCATTTTAGCTTTACTCTAAAACCTACAAATTTATTTAAATTTTATCAAAAATTTTCTCAATCAATGCATACCTCTCCTGAACTGCTAAATGCAAGGCTTGTAATTCCATGAGTGTGCTGTTCCTTCAGAAGTGAAATGGTCTGCAGTGAATTGCTGTTCCACACACAAATGTATGGATCTTTACCAACTTGTCCTGTAGCAACCAGCTGCTTGTTTGGATGAAGAGCAAGGCTGTAAAAAAGTAAAATATCAAAGCACTTGGGTGCTATACAAGTGCAACTAATAATCTTTCACACAAGCAAGGCTTACACTGAAGCAATTTACCCAACTGAACTAGGCATTGAAGCAATTATATGAAAACATCGATGTTGTTCAAGGTAAACCACTGAAACTAAATGTTAAAAGGCCAGCAGCATCCAGAAAGATCATACAAAAGTGGTGTTTTGCTGCATTTATAAATTATTTCAACTGTTATTAAAAGTACTTTTTGAAACAGAACCAGAGCCAAACGAAGCCCAAGTGTGAAAATATTTATTACACACATTTGATCAACAATCTTATTACACTTATTTAAGAGGGAAAAGTTTTGATGAAAGAGCAGAAAATACTTGTCAGCTGACCAGATTACTTGATAAAATTGAAAGGACTGACTGTTTAAATATATCTTCAAAATTTTGTTAACCAGAATGCTTCCTAGGACAACCTTGAGTGGAGGGCAGCTAATACAAACCAAAAATAACTGTACATCGCAAAACCAACACAAATATTAAAAAATGATATAGTAAACACAAAACAAACCTGATAATGTCATCAGTATGACCAAAATAAAATTTCTGAAAATGTTTTTGCGGATTATATACAACTCCCACCCCAGCTACAAAGTAGACAATATCACCATTATCAACATAGTATATGTTGTTCCGGCACTGATGACCTCTGAAAAAGAACCATGTAAAAATTAAAAAGTTGCAAGGGGAAAGCGTGCTACAAGAAATTATTTAGATAAAATGAACAAAAATTTTTTCTATACCCTGGTAGTGGCCAAGTGACTTATGTGTGTTCAAATCCTATTCATTTCTTAAATTATACAAAGTTAAGACAGATGTAAACTAATATATCCCAACATTTCACAGCAATGCAGAAACAATGTGAAATACATTGTTTGCTTCATTTGCAGCTGAATAAGACTATGCAACATCATAAAAGGACAAACTTTATAAGTAAATATTCATAAAAAGACAAAATATAGGTTCTTGTGTCACATCAAGGGATTAGAGAACAAAAACATCCAAAAAAACATTAAATATTTCCCATATATGGTTTCCTTAAAATACTAGTGTTATAATCAACTTTCACTGGTAATGAGTGCATAAGTCTACAAGTTACCATAGCGCCTGATGAACCACAAAGAACTGCCTGTACAACACAGGAAGAAAATATGCACTGGAGGTTTTTAGTAGCCAATTCTGTTTGTAAAGTGCATGACTTACAAATCAACCAATATAACAGAATTGTTAAACTGACATTGGCTGATTCCAATAAACTTTATCGTCAAGTAAGTACTCCCCACAATGGAGGTAAGAAAGGAATCGATCAGCAAAATTATAATAGGAAATTGATTTCCCGTAAAAGTATGCATCCTCAGTCCTTATTCAAATAGAATTGCATTCTCAGTCTTTATCCAAAAAAAACTTCATCATATTTGTTCTTCAAAGTTGGGTCTGTCTTTTTCTTGATAGTAGCAATGGAATGTCCAGATAAAGAGTTAGAGTGATGAAAACAAATTTAAGTGCTTTGAATTTTCTCTTTGAATGTACAGAACTTGCCTAGTAGATATATCAGCAAAAATGTTCAAGTGCTATCAGTCATCACTAAATTAGCTAGTGTAGATATATTTTCCAAAGTGTAACTAATAACTAGAAGGCCGTTTATGCTGATAAAGATTTTGTCCATTTTACAAGCAAACACCTTTTTTACAATAACTATTAATGAAAGCATTTTATGTCTGCTCAGGAGCTGCTTTGAAATGAATGAATTTATATTGCAGTATTGCTTTTCTTACCTATATCCATAAACCCATTCCATTCGAAGTTGGGACTTAGGAGCTGTTTTGTCTGCCATCATGCAAAGATTCAGTTGTAAGTTGTTTCAAACCTATGAGGCTCTGTCATCTATCAGATAGCACATTCACAAACAGAGCATCTCAACAATGCATTTCCTGCAAAAAAATGACATTTACAACAAGCAACCAATTCAGTGAAATGACACCAAATTATGTTCAAGCAATAAACATTCAATTATGAGAAACACAAAATTTTCTCACTAAGCTGGCTGACTCTTATTTGCTCTGAAAAAAATTTTAAAGCATTTTTGCATAATCTTTGGTCACAAACTTTAAGCTAATGACTGACATTTGCAACAATGCTGTGTTTTCAGCAAAATATGAAAAGCATTCAGAAAAACAAGAAATGAAGTTAAAAGAATAATCACTTCAATATTGAGTGAAAAAGTATTTCTAAATTACCCAATTAGTTTTTGACCTTCAATTTTGGTTCTTGAAAGCTCCACATATAATTATGATAGAACAACTAGCTTAAAAATGAAAAATCTAAAAGCAAATGTTTAAGTAAACACAAAAAGAGATTTTCATATAATTAATTTTACAGTTAGGATATTACTGTAATTACATATTTTTTATTTATTCCCTAGGGGTAATATGCGATTCTTTGAGGGTTAATGTGGAACCAAAACCACAATGTTGCTCGATATTATGAGCGATCACTGCAAAATATTGAGGGAAATAAGACATAATCACTACTTTGATTTGGGTAACAGCTCGAACAAGTTTGGGAACCACATAGAATAACATGATATATCATCATCAGCTACTAGCTTAAACTAGCCCATGGTTAGTAATAAAAAATACATAATAGCTTGTGTCACAAAGTGCCAACAGCTTTCTTTTACCTCAACATCTGCATTGTCAAAACAACAGTGGTCACTACAAGTAAATGATTTTGGCAATCTTTAGTATCTTACTAATTTTTGCTGTCTTAGTCGTCTTCACAATGTCATTAATCTCAGTTAGTTTAACTACGTTAGTGTTAATAGGTATGCTGAGAATCTTGCCATATACACTGAGGTCTGCAATTTGTTTCATATCCTCAATTATGAAACAATTTTTGTTTCATAATTGAGGATACTGAGCTATAGTAGTCAAGCGGTAGCACATTAAGTAGAAACTTTTATTTATGTAGATTTGGTTGCTGTTTCTTCAAGTTTAGCATTCAGCTTGCTTTCTATGTTGGATAGGTGTTGCAGTATGGTAAGTATTATAATTAGGTCTCCTTTTTGAGGTGTTTGATTTTGTATCAAGAACAATAATTTATAAAGTTCAAAAGACAAACATTGTGCATATGCTAGTACCAAATTGTTAGGCTTTCCAGCAATACCTCACTTGCTAAAGTTGGTACATAAATAAATTACAACTGATTTAATGCTAAAGTTTATGTTTGGCATTTTAGTTATTGATGTCTTATAAATCAGCCGTGGGCTTGTAATCCTTTTGCTAGCTGTTTAAAAGGTTATTTGTCTCATTTCTTATTTTAAATGTAACAATCTTATTTTCTTAGTCACTACAACCTTAACATTTTTATGAAAAATGTAACCTTCAACTTTTATAACTTAACCTGAAACACAAATCATTACGACATATAGCTTTCTATTAACATGTTGGGAGCCGGTGTATGAGTATATCGTACTTTGAAATCATGCATTCAGCTGCTAATTTTGTTCCACTTTGCAACTCCATAAATGGCCTGTCAATTGTGCTAGAACTATCCAAACCGACAAAAGACTTGACAAGTCTTCTAGTTTGCACTGAAAAACAATTTTTGGGTTTGTGTTTCAGTTTTTTTGTGGGTGACGTCATAAGTGGAGTAGCTTTTTGGCCATTTTGGCTCAGGTTACCTGGCCCTGAGCCTAACCACTAGATGGAACTATTTCACTCAAGGTTTTTGTTGGAAACTAGGCTAAAATCCAAGTCTTTTGAGTCTTAGATTGGCTTTCTAGCATTTCTGGTTTAAGAGTAAATATTCAATTTTGGTAAACTTACCAATTGTATGTTTTTTTGGCCATAAGTTTTAAACCAGAAACGCTAAAAATGTTATCATTTACTGAAACAAACAAATTTTTCAGAAATGTTACCTACAACCTTACGCTGTTTTCATACGTATGTTTTCAATCATCAATGTACACAATGCAATAACAACAGCTTGTAGGAAGTAGACATCAGACACTCAACACCTGGCAACCACAGATAGGTAATATGACCTTCAGAAGTCTTCACTTGCAGCTAATTTTAAAGATGCTACATCATATTCTATTGTTTTGAAATTTTACACATGATACATGTGCCAAATTACCTATTCTATTTCTACACTGAAATGTGTAATGTGAGATGTCAAACTGTTTGCTTCAGTGTGTTTTTCACCTGGTCATTCATGATTATATAGTCTATATGCAGCTATTGCCATATAACAAGTATTGAATTTTAGAACTAGTAGTACACATGTGCTACTGTAGACTAGTGCTTCACAAGGAATGGGCCTTGGCCCACTATTGGACAGTGGTACACAAAGTTCATTCAGGGAAGATGTGAAACATTTCAAAATGTTACAATATTCCAGCATTTAATGAAAACATTTCTTGAAAATTATATCTGATATTCTATTATTGTTCAGATCAGGAAATCATATGACATCTTATCTAATGAACAAGCTTAAGTTTTCCGTAAATAGTAAATTCAGAAGGTAGTGTCTATTTTACCACCGATTTTCTGGCGGCAACAGATGGGCTGGAGTTATTGTGCCGCCAGTCTGATGCAATTCGAATGAAAAGGTCAGTTTGTCATGCAATCGGTGTACTGCTCATAGTGTAGTGGTTATGCTTCATGTCTAGCATGCCATTAGTTTTTGGTTCAAATCTCACCATGTGACTTTTCTTTTTTTTGCTTTTTTAAAAACTTTTCCATTAGGTATTACCTTTAGGGTTCAGTTAGGGGTTAGCATTATATTATGGTTAGGGCTTTGGTTTAGCATTAGGGGTTAAAAGGTAGTGTTAGCATTAGGGTTAGGGGTTTGCGTTAGCATTACAGTTAGGGGTTAAGGATTAGCATTAGGGTGTGGGGGTTACACTAAGGGTTAGTGTTAACATTAGTGCTGGGGTTAACATTAGGGGTTGGTATTAAGGGTTAGTGTTAAGGATTAGCGTTATGGTCTGAGGTTAGGGTTAGCATTAGGGTTACAGGTTACTGTTACGGCTAAGGGTTTGGTTAGGGTTTATGGTTAGTGGTTAGCATTAGGGTTTGGAGTTAAGGTTAGGGCTTAGCTTTTGGGTTTATCTTTTGTTTTTACTTNGTTTCTGCTAAGTTTCGGACTGGCGGCACAATAGCTTCAGCCAAGCCGTTGCCGTCGACATTTTTGCGGCAAAATAGACACTGCCAATTCAAAATTGCATATGTTCTTTATATTTTGTTTCTTTTTCATGTCTCAGTTTTATCATTGTTGTTTTACTGCAATATCTCATAGTGGGCCACACAAAAAAATTTTCAGTAGCCTACAAAAGCGGGTCAAAAGCTAGAAGATGTTAAGAATCACTTACCCTCTTTACACTGCACTTGTATCGGGTTCCCTTTGGATTGGGAATCCCATAAATCACTCAAGCACGACCGCGAGTGTCTTACCAAGCTGCTTGAGCGCGCATGTTTTCAACCACACGCGATTCAGTGAATCCAACTAGCAGAGGTAGGTTGGGAATCCGGTAATAAGGGATTCGAGCGGAAAATAGTTTGGGTGAATTGTATATAATTATTAAGTCTTGTGCAACCTTGTCTATACTTGTTGTTTGATGCTAAAACCATTACCGTGGAACATATTAGCCTATTCAAGCTAATCTGTAGCAAAAACGACAGATTAATTTATTTAATCATTTTGCCAAGCTGTAGGCTAAAGTAACTACACCTATTTAAGGAAACAGTCAGCAAAATTGAATCGGTTGAGCAAACTGGAATATTATTGGGTAGGTTACAAGATATCAAATATTGGGCTGAAGGACTATTAGCCTACCCCACTACTGATTTAATAGGTTTTCATTACACCTTGGAATAGTAGAGTGATTCAACCTCTGCGCTAAATATGTAGCCTAATAATTGGAAGTGGATCACTTCAGTATACTATAGGCTACAATTTGAACTTTGTATCCCAGTTATGTGGCTATGATTTCCTCTGTTCATAATGGAACACATGGAGTAGCATAAAATGTGGCATAAAAGTTTGGGGAAAAGGTTACAGTTTCAATTTGGTAAATTGCAATAGCCTACCTACTGTTCGTAGATTTCTACTTATAGTTTCAAAGTGCTGTGAATCCTCATACTTGACACTCGTTTTTGTTGTACTGCAGAGAACAGACTGGTTAATGATCATGACTGAAATCAACAACAAAGTGGCTTTGCAATGTAGAAACTAACTCCCATTTCCTACCCTGTAGAAGCTGTTCCAATTCTATTAAATTAACGTCACTTGAAGAGTGCAATTACGATGCGACGCAGTTTTCATGACCTTATCGCCCAACAGTTCTCCATGATTTTCTTTGCTCGCTGTTATTTTTCAGACTCCACTAAATAAAATCACATCTCGGCTATTCCAACAGCACCTGCAGAAAGCACCTTATTTTGTGTAGTGGAATCAGGCTTCACCTTTTCATTTTCATCTATTCACCAGCTTTCACAACACCATTGGCCAAACCCACGAAGCAAACCTTTGAGTCCTTGCAGTGTAAAAACACCCCAATATCGAATTGGCAAGTGTGTTCACGAAGGTAAGCCAAGGGCAACGAATCGCTCATGCGTCAATCCGATAACAAGTTAAAGTGGGTAACTGTGCTACTGCAACATCGGTACATCCTCTAACACTAGGTTAAAGTTTCATTGATATCAAAAAAGTTAAAATACACAACTATCAAAAGACAACATGGCAGTCTATGGCAAACTAAAGTAAATCATTTACGCGATTTTTTCGCCATCCTCCATCAACGTCAATACCTAAGATCTGAGATCATTAAATTCATTGTCAACAAGGAAGATTAAAGCAACTTTTAATATGATGGCATTGGCATGCAATGAATCACCCTAATTCAACTTTCTGCTATCAAACGAGCAGTAGCTATAGTAGTTCTGCTCCCTTTCCTGCAAAAATAGTAAACGTGCTGCGCGACGCAGACCAAGCTTCAAGATCAAAAGCAACCCCTAAGACAAAAGTGCAATCCAAAGATTAGTTGAAGCTTGAAGGAGCGTTGTTTTGAATTTTGCCTATGTTAAAAGAAGCGGTCATTGTGGTGCCACAACATTTCAGCACTTCCAGATCCCGTTTCAGCGCAGGAAAAAATTCGGGTTTTTCAAGTCCTATTTTAGCACAAGAACAAATCGTGACTCGTCGATATTTCTCGACTCAATTCAAGTTTTTGGTTGACTCGAAATGGCAGGGGTCATTTTTTGAAAATGGTTATCAGAAATAATTTTACTTGAAATCACTCGCAAATTCATTCTAAAGCAGAGAGGATTTTTTCTATTCCATCCCCTTGTACAGAATAAAATTTAGCAAAAAGTTTTTGCAAAACTTCAAAATTTAGGTTAAAATTTTCGGATTGCGGTTCAATTTACTTCAATTTTCGTCCGAAACATTTACTCTTTCCTTCTCAAATTTGATTGACTCTAGAGCAGGGATTCTCAAACGGGACCACCGGCACCCCTTGAAGGCCACGGAGCAGTTCTCTTGGGGACACGAGCAAAGGCCTTCACTAGGCAGCTTTGCAGTGATATTGCATAACCAAAGTGTCACGATATATCAGTATGCACCTGTAAAACTTAGAACGGGGCCAAGTCTCATGAACGTTTGAGAACCACTGCTCTAGACCAAAAATGAAGCTCACCACACGAATTGATCACTGGATTTAACTTGCAATCGAAAAAGACTTTGCTCGCATCTGACAGTAAAATACTCAGAGTCCACTTGGGCTCTAAGCTGTGATGAATGAATTGCGCCCAGTCCTATTTACTCGAGTTAATTACATTTCCATTTGCTTGCGTGTGAAGAAAGCAAGACATGAGCCATAGATGGTGGTACCGGGGGTCGCATTGGCCTAGGAACCCCACTTTCACTTCTGGAGGGCCTGCCCACCCAACTCTCGAATTTCGAATTTTTTCTAATTATAAGTTTAAGTAATACAATTAGTTTTGGGTCCATTGTTAAAGTAAATCGTTTGCAGAATTGTTGCAGAATTTTGGCAGTATTTTGTCAATATTGTTTCTAATATGCTTTTGTAATTTGGCAGTGAACTTGGAAGAATTTCGTAATGTTTGGCAGAATGCACCGCGAACAGTCTGTCACCCTGCTATGCAGGCCTACGGAGCCGGAGCCCGGAAACCCGAAGCTGGCCATTTTTGCTGGAGCTGCTTTTAAAATTTTGCTGGAGCCAGAATCGGAACCGGAGCTAGTGGTTAATTTAGTAGCTCCAGCTCTGGGCCTTTTCTGCGCACTGACAATTGCCATGGTTTGTTCATGCTGCGCGACCAATCCATTTGATCGAAACAGGTCGCCGCGGTGAAATCCTAAGGTCGGTTCTACCAGGAATTAAGCTCACAATGTGTTTTGTTTCAAGTTGGAGTCACATCAGACTGTGGAATTACTTCCGAGTGTGGTGTGGACAAGTCAATCAACACTAGCTCAGCGCATGTTTGCGTATTTTGCAAGACTAAGTCCTTGTGCAAAAATGCAAAGTGTGACACTTACCAGAGATGATCAGATAGTGGATTTTTACTATCCAATCCTATCCTTTTGTACACGAAAAGCGGAAGTGCTAAATAGCCTTATAATAAATACTACGGCCAAAGCAAACGATACAACTGACTGCTATGCACTGAAGATGATAACAGTTGTTATCGAAACGTTTGCAAGATGTCAGTTGTATCGTTTGCTTTGGCCGTAGTATTTATTACAATCCTATCCTGTTTATGAAAAATGATATCCGTATCCGATCCGAATCATGTTTTGGTTGAAACCATACTATCTGTAACCGAAAACTATCCGAAAGTGTATTGTGATGCACAACATACATTTTTGTGCGGTGTCTATTTTGCCTTAAGGTTAGTTTGCTTTGTGAGGCAAAACAACTGCTGGAGTTATTTTGCCCTTAGATGAACACGATTGGTTTTAGCAGTCACATGACAAGTTTGGAATGCATGTCCTGCTTAGTTGACCATGACATCCGTAACGGCTCAGTCCCATGCATGGATAATGGTTGTCATGGTATCAAGGCTAGCAAGCAGTTAGCAGCTTCTTGTTTGCATTAAGTGAGCTGCAGGCTAAACCTTAATTCTAAACACTGAACCACTAAACCTAAAACTTGACCCTAAACCTTGACCATAAGCCCTGATCCTAAACCTTAACCATAAACTCTTGAACCCCAACCAATTGTCTCTGCGTATTGTACTGTATTTGTCACATGACCACGCCAACCAATTGTGTTCAAATGAAGCCAAAATAGTCCCAGCACAGGTTTTGCCTCATGAAGCAGAATAGGCACTACCTGAATGCGTTGTGCCACTTTGGGCCCTGTCATGCTTATAAATAGAAAGTTTGACATATCTTGCAAGGTTGACATATTGCGTAACCTAAGTAGTTTTCCAAGTCAATTGCATTAAAATGCAAGCTGAAGTTGTGCCACACAGTCCCGTCGCCACGGGGGAGGGGCTTTGGTGGGCTTAACCCTTCCGAAACAAAACTCCAAGCCCCCCCATATTAAAATATGAATGACTATAAAACAGTGATGTTTGTTCAAATTTCAGAATGTCTAACCCCACTGCACAAATATAAAGCCCCCCCTTCAGAGACTTTCTGGTGACGGTTCTGTTGCCACACCAAGTTGTTCATTAGCCATTTCTATGGTAACAATGCTTGGATGTTAACATCATCCCTGAGTTCACATACATAATTTGATTTATTAACCTACCCATTGTTGCACTTTACCCAAACCTAACTACATAGCAATGTTAGTGTGCACACCAAAACAGCATTCAAAAAAATACACTGGCTTAATGCGTACGTGCTATAATTTCAAAGGGACCCCCAACAGCAACTCTGATGTGTAAGTACTATGTTTTCAAAAAGACCCACAACAGCAACTGGAATGTGTAAGTACTATGCTTTCAACGGAGCCCCACCTCCAAAGTGCAAACGGAGCCCCAACGGAGCCCCATCTCCAAAGTGCAAATGAAGAAAATCTTCAAACCAACTTCTGTAACTAAAAAATTTGTCAATTAAAATTTCTCCAAAAAAGTTCTGAAAAGACCCTATCAAATAAGAGCAAATATTTATACCAAATGATAACTTTCTATACCATGATAATTTTTTATACCAAATGATGATTTTTAGAGAATTGAAATAGGCCTGTTGGGCTTATTGATGATTTTATGAAAACACCACAGTGGAACAGAAAGTATCCAAGTGGAGCAGCAAAATGTAGCATTTCGTTTTCCTTTATAGAACAGTTCCTCGAGAGCACTGGTTAATTTAGTAGGAACATGTCCTAGGCACGCCCAGGTTTACAACTGAGAAACTTGGACCCACCCTTTATCATTCGACTTTGCGCTCAGTTAATCACAATGAGAAAATTGTATTCATTAATAGTTTTATTAATATAGTTTTAAGCGATGCGCCATAAATCAGTTGTGGGTTAAAATAACATTAACATAAACATAAACAGGGGTTCTTAACACGAGTTCAAGATTATTTCAGTGAAGGAGAGAGTAACCCGTATTATCCCAAAACATCAGGGCTGAAACAAGCTACTAGGCTATAAATCTCTTCTTGGTAGTCTAGTCCAATGGCAAGCCCACTTGGACTGGCTATTTCAGCTTGTTAAGCTTGGTAAAACCACGGATCAACTTGCTGCTACACAGGCGGTGGCCTGAGGAAGACTAGTTACTACTTAGACGATGGTCTAAGAAAAACTGACTGAACTTGGCGAATGTTCGAGTATTTATACCCAGCGCCGCGTCGGTCTCCTCGATTCTCATTGGTTGATTTTCACGTCTCGAAACGTCACTCTTGTTTTCGACAAATCACGTTCGCGAATGGTTTCCCGGAGGTACCGGTAGTTTCGTTTACCGTTTTCGCCGTAATCCGGGATGTTTTCTGGTGTTGTTCGTTTTTATTTGTTTAAATCGAGAATATCATTTACAAATGTATACGGATTGTTAATGTAAATAGTTTCTATAATGTTTTGGGTTACTCTCTTCCTAATTGTGACTTGCGATTACATGCGGAGTATAAATACACAATGGTTT
>JGI24159J19872_10005179_pt1 | contig 16805 bp, 9 predicted proteins | sample Ectturendosymbi4_FD_19872 | JGI IMG/M metagenome (IMG submission 19872) | reverse complement strand
TTTTCATCGCTATGCAGTCAATACACATCCGGATGAATTTATCCCTGAGCCTCCCCCCTCGAAAAAAATCCTTGATCCGCCTGCGGGTCATCGTCATTCACCCCAATCTTCTCGCTCATTCTTCTCAGCAATGGTGGGCAAACTGTCGCTCGCCGACATGTTTTGCGTGGTTCTTCTAGCTAAACAGCAATATCGTAAATTGATAACGTGTTTTCGCCTCACATTTAATGTTTGTTTCATTTATTAACGTATTTACACGAATTCGTAAGGTTAGTTGCCAAGGAGTCTACTCAATTTTATGTAGCTCGTTTTATGTTAAATCTGCATTCTTTATTAAACTGTATTTGACACTACAAACTAATTCGTTGGTGTGTTTTTTTTCTGCCAATGACTCTTCTATTGAACAAGTTCGCCCACCCCTGCTATAGAGATCTTTTATTAGCGACATAGTAAAAAATCGTGCGTTGAACCAACACAAAAATACAATTGCTTACAGAAAAGCTGGAAATTGTCCTTACTCCCAAAATTTTGGCCCCCCTCAAAAAGACTTTTCAACCTAATGGGAAATCCGCGCCTGGGCCCAGATGATGTGGAAAGATAAAATAATGCTGTTAAAACAGCTGCAATTTTCTCAGTGCTAAGCAAACAAAGCTTAGAAAAAAACAATGATTAAACTCAGCCTATTTTGCTTAGTTCTTATTGAAACGGTATTTGCGAATTTACACTCAATAAAATCAAAACTTACGAACGACAAAGTGACACCCATAACAGTACCATTCTTCGAGTACGCAAACACAGTGTGGGGGCAGTGACTTAAATCACAGCTGCGGCCGTCGCTTCCTGCCCTGTAGTCCTGATGAAGTATTTTGTGCTTGGTCGGGATGCAGAAATAAACTGAACTGAGCAGTGCCAACGCATCGGGGTCTATTAACGCAGACAGAGCGTGATAAAGTACAGGAGTGCGTAGTTGGGTTTTTGATGCAGACACATAGCCGTTCTGCGGGACTGCACAGGCTCAATCGCACTTCCTTCTAGCACGTGATGCTGACGTCTCGGTGCTCGGGCCGGGGGAAAATAGGCGGTGGCAACCACGGTGATTCCCCAAATGTGAAAGTATGTTCTCTCAGTCTGTCTTCCGCTATTTGCAATGCGTTAGTAAACTTCTTTCAGGGTGAAATGGTTGCTGCTGAGCAATCTGAAATCTGATTTTGTTTGTTGGAGCTGTCTAAGCTATAAAACAGCGAAAAAGCTAGTTGGTACAGATTGTCGGAGATGAGAATGACCAATATACCCGTCATCTGAACGATGAGTCACTGAACTTAGGTGGATTGACAGGCGCAGATTTACCATGAGGTTAAAAAGACTTAAGACTAGGCCCCCGATTTCGAGGGGCCCCAAAATTTGGGAGTAAGAACATTTTCCAGCATTTCTGTAAGCAATCATATTTGTATTTTCGTTTTGATTCAAGGCACGTTTTTTCACTATGCCGCTAACGAAAGATCTCTATAGAAGAATGAGCGCGAAGGATTGAAATGAATGAAGATGAGCATTCTCTTTTCATGTCGTTGAGAATTGGTTATTCCTAACCTTCCAACAGGGCCCCCAATTGAAAATAGCCTAGAGCTCCGAAAATTAAAATTCGCCCCTGTGGATTGAGATACTATGTAGAATTCGACTTTGTCTGCATTTCTTTGGTTGATGTTTCAAACATAGAGTATCTTTTCATGCCGCTTTTGAAGATAGCCTACCGCTTTTCGATTANTACTTAAATGAGAAAGATTTCGTCAACCAGTCTGCTGCGCGTCAACGGATGTTATNAGCAAAATTTNTGCTAATGGACTGTGTCTTGATTTAATGGCTTGACTCTCGAGTTTTGCTAANGAATAAAGTTCACCAAAAATNCACCCTTGCTAATATGATCAGAGTAAACTATAAAAGGAAATAGTTCGCAACTTTCAGAGCGAGATTTACAAGGNCACGGAACCTGAATAAGATGTTGCCCACGATGCTGCAAATCTTTCCCATATTTGTATGGACAAAAACACATGCAAAAGGGTTTATCTTTAAACCAACTGACGTTGTCGCATGAATATATCTGAACAAACCTGCACCTACGTGTAACTAACACGGAAACCATATTTGTTAAAGAAGCCTTTTTGCTGCTTTTGATTTTTCCACTAAAAAATATTTGCAGCAGTGCATGCAACAACAAGTTCAAAGAGGTTCTCCACTCAGATCTGTTCATCAAACACTAACTCTATTGCAGCAAGCAGTTTGCTGTTGCAGATACTATATATATCAAAAACAAAAATACAGAAGAAAACACGATTCTTACATCGTATCAAATGCGAGTATTTTTCCACACATATTCAAAACATTGTGCTTATGCTAAAAAATGCTATTAAGTGTCTCTGATCATGAAAAGAGTAATGCTACAGACTTTGTAACAAGGAGATGCGCATTTTTGTGTGCGAGTGCTCAAGGCCTAGCTTACACAAGGCATTTTACACCGTATCAAAGTTTGTTATCTGGACAAACTATGATTTTAAACTTTTGTAAAATGATATTTGCTTCACGCTACGGACAATCGATTTCTTATCTCTTGAAAATGAGTTGGAGCATCCAACGTCCTCCTATAAAATTTTTCTCTAGTTATGTAAACATTACTTTAAGACTGCAAAGCTTTGGGTTTTTAACGACAAATAGCACAACTGATGTTTTCTAACAAATCTCACTTCTTTCTCGCAGGAAAAACGTGAGATTGCCGAAAATAATTAGAAAAGTCAAGCTGTCAATTCAAGTCAGAGAATGAGACTATCTCCATCTGAAATACGATTTACACAAAAGACTATTAAAGAGTGTTTTGAAGATGGAAAAAATGTCAACGACGTGATAAACGATGTTCAATGTAACCGTTTGCCTACAAACAAGCTACCACACATCAAAGTCTTTTCGCTTAACTCTAAATACTACACTTTGGACGACCGGCACCTTTATGTATTTCGAGTTTTACAACAGAGGTTCTTCCTATACGAGATCCCTGTGGATGTTGTGGTGAATTACGGGACCGAAGATGTTTCGACCGAAAATGATGGAGTCAGCGTTGAATTTGAAAATGGTATGGAAACATACAAGCATGCTATCGAAAATAACTCTGGTCCGTGGATCAGGCCTAGCACAAGGTAAGAACTAACAATGTTTTGAGTGATAATGGTCTTGGACATTTCCTCCCATTAGTTCAGCATGACCGAGTTGTTCCATAGGGTCTGCTGGCATGCGACCCTCATCGAAAAACAGACATCAGTTATTGCTGTAATGATCAACGCTAACTGTGGTTTAAAAAAACTATTTCAGCTGAATGTATTGTTTGTTGCACATGCAACATTACAATTTGGTCATTTTTTCGTACAACATAGATAGAGTTTGACTTTCTATACGACCAAGAACACAGACTGCAACCATATGTACTGTAAATTCACGCCTTGAAGTAACAAGAACGACACAAACGAAAGGAACGCCGTCGACTAGATTATCACTACAAGATCAGTACATCATTTTGGACCTTTTGGAAGAAATCTTGGTTGACGGGGGGAAATTCTACAGTCGTTACGCCCTGTGTATAGCGCACAGCCGCACAGTGTTTGCACATTGGAATTTCTCAGCACTGCATATCTCCACAACGCAGTTGGTTCAAGAAAACGTTGCAATTAAGTGGAAGATGCTATAGGCTGGACAATACACTTAAAAAATTCTTGCTCTTTGTCCACGTTTCTGCTCATGAAACAAATGGGTAACAACAAAATTAATTATTATGATAAGAGTAGCTCCATAACCAGTGTCTACAACAAGCAACTCTTCTAAAAAACTCGTTTGACTGCTCCATGAGCGCAAAGAACATATTGAAATCCCTCACTGGAAACTGCGTTCTGGGTCCATATATCTTCACTCAGTGTGCCGGCATAACATTCTACCGACAGGAGAAATTTTAGGAATGGGAAAAGTGCAACTTGAAATATTCGGGAAAAGAGCAATGTTGGACATTTCGGTGACCCGGAAATGAGGAATGCTGCTACAAAACGAGTAACCGCTTAAGTGGTGTGCTGATGAAAATAGTCCTGTGGTCTAAACAACTAAGCTTGAAGCTTTCGTGTTCTCGCAAAAGCAGCATGTGGCTTTATCTGTTCCACTTCTTGCTTGTTAGTTATCTGACTTCCTTCCTTAAGTTAATTGTCAAAATCCATTGACCCTTCGCGTTACTGATTATTATTTCATGGAAAGTTAATTACTGATCAAGACAAATTTAGACAAATATATGACATTTCTTTTTTGGTCATGTTCTATTTCGAAAATTTACTTCCATTTAAAATTGTTTTTTCCCAGAAAATCCTGATATGAGTGTTTTAGAGTTGCGCTCCGCCACAGTGCACGTCACAGAAATTTAGTGGTTTTACTACAAGTTAAAAAAATATGAGCAATAATTTTTTCCTGAAATGTGTAGAGCCAAACAAGCGTGTCTCCCAAATGCACAAATTTCGTCGTGTCTCCTCGTTAGAAAGCAATTCCCGGTCATTCCACTCTGGAACAATTTTAACGCAGCTTACAATGTTGCAAAGACGAAGTTGTTGGTTTATTTTTCAGAAATTACGAACCCTTGCCAGATGTGCGCATATCTATTGAAGATGTTGATTGGGAAAGCAACAGTTTGTTTGACAGCTGCGCAATCTTGTGAGGAAAGAAGACAATGAAGGTCACATCTGAAAATTGAATTTGCAGCAATTGGGACAGATCGAGGAAAACACCTTTTTCTGTTTGAAGTTATAAACCGAGACACTTAAAGTTGAGAAACAGCGTGGTATGACGAAACACAGTGGTGTATGACGAAACAGAGTGGTGTATGACGCAAAGCACAGAGGAGATCAACAGCAAAATTCCAGCACCTCCGCTGACTTCCAAGGATGCTGCCTTTTTACGTATGCAGTAGTTGGTTCCAAAAACGCCATTGTTTGATACGTATGTTCTTGTTCAAAAACATGTTAAACCGCAGCATCCACCCGAATTAATCGCCTTTTACCCTCGCAGCCATAGGCGTAGCCAGGGGAGGCCAAAGGGGCCACGGCCCCCTCCAAATTTTCAGAACACATAGTCATTTTGAGCTTTGAGAAGCATTTTTCTAAACAAAACAGTGTTATTCGCCTAAAATTAAACATTTTGGCTCCCCCCAAAATGTTTTGCCCCCCTACCAATTTTTGGGGCTGGCTACACCACTGCTCGCAGCTGACACGTGTAGATATTGATGTTGCTTTTGGTAATTCCGATGATAGGAAGCAGAAGGTCAAAGTGCACTATTGTGTATGAAACCTTTGTCTAAAAGCTTTTACATATTCCCCATATCCTTTTAAAAGCCCGAAAACGTTGTTAATTTTTTTCCAAAAGCGGTTTAGTACGCTATTGAAATGGACCGAGGTTAAGCAGATGCTCTGTTTTATCACAGTTCGTTAAGCGATTTAAATTGTATGCTTTGTGACGGCCCATTGCGGAACTGCTTCAAACATTCATCCACGCACAAACAACAACAGAGTGAACCTGGCAGAGCGAGGAATCTCTTCTGTTGCTTTCTTCCTGCACTTGCAGACTTGACGTTCTTTACATTGCGTGTTCGCATCTCCCATACGGAGCCGCAATAACCCACAGTAGACCCCATTTGACAGACAAAAAAGATCTTCAAATTGCACGGAAGATACCCATAGTTTGTAATCTATTTATAGGACTGTAATCGGTTATTTCTTTGATACTGCACGTGATGGAGAAAATATCTTTATCAGTTCATTAGTAACACTTCTGCTATTCCGATTCATGAAAACAATGATTTGGTGAAAAAAAATGATTCATGTTGAAAAACTTACTGCATGCTGAAATCGTTAATTCGGAGATTTTTCCAGCAACATTCGTTTCAATTGTTGACTGGCAAAGTTTTACCCTACCTTTTCCTATTGCACGTTTTTTTGCAGTTTTTTTATGCAAAAAGTTCATTGTTGTTGTTAATGTTCGCAACATTTGAATTCGCAAGCAATTTTCACTTGGCTCCGATTGTTGGATCTGCTACATTAAAACTTGTATGCTGTACTGTTCGTTATCTTGCATCTTCAGTTTTACTATTTTTATCTTTTTTCACAAGAATCCAGAAAATTTCGTCAGTGATAATTTTTCATTATATTAATCAGGNNCGTCGGAACATCGGTAGGGCAGGGGGGGCAGTAAAAAGTTGAGGCAATGGAAACTTATGAAAAACAAAAAAATCGTTACCAATTATGCTTGCTATTGTTCAACAACAACAATGTCGACCGCAAAGATAATAAAAGCAACTATAGAAAATTGATCTTGATAAACCATAAAATCACCTCTGATGCTGTTATGCAAGAGACACCTCCGCCCCCATTGCCTCCTTTTTGAAAGGTTAGGAGAAATGCCGCCACTCTCCGGCGTTCCTGCTTAACACTATCAGCAACCACTGTCTCGCTGCATTACCTGCAAGATGTCTGCGTTCAACGGTCACATGCGGCAAAACGCCTAATATCCAATGGTGTATTCAAGGGGAAGCGAGTGAGGCACTTGCCTCGGGCCACCCCTTTTTAGAGACCCCTCGAGGATTTTTAGCGCGTAAATTTTCCCCACTTTTTATTAAAAACGTATTATCCACTCATACGCTATACTCCGGAGCAGATCATAAATAAGTACTCTGCTTGCAAAGGGACCCCCAACAGCAATTGCAATATGCAGGTAATCTGCTTTCAAAAGGGCCCCAACGGCAACTGCAGTGAAGATATTCTGCTTTCATAGTGGACACAACAAGCAACTGTAATGAGTAAGTGCTCTGCTTTCGCAAGGACTTTCAACAGCAACTGCAATGTGTATGTAATCTGCTTTCAAAAGGGGCCCCTAATAGCAACTGTAATAAGCACGTACTCTGCTTTCAAAGGGTAACTGAAAGCTCACCACTGCATGACACTAAAACAGTAAACCTGTCTCTCGTGGAATGTGAGTTTCTTAGCGGCAAATAAAAGCTGACGTCAAGTTTTCTAGAAAATTTTGGTTCTTAGTCCCAATTTTCAGGGAGGGGCAAATGCCTATTTCCCCCCTTGCGGACGCCCGTGGTTTTGACGTACCACAAATTCAAAACTGTTTGCTTGAGTTCAGTGCAAAAGCGCACCCATAAATAATAGTCATTCTTTTCGCATTGACGTGTTTAGCAACAGTGTCGACCTCAAAATTAATAACAGAAATTGTAGAAAACGATTTTGAATTTTATGTGTGCGCGAATAGCTGCAATAAATTTGTTTCAAGTCGATCTTGATAACTCATGAAATTACTTATGATACTGTTATTTAAGGGCACGTGTGCACGCGTTGTCCCCCTATCAAAGATCAGGGGGGCAGTGCCCCAGTGATGCACACCCATTCCGGCGTCCCTGATATTAATTGTCAGCCCGTGGCATAAGTCTCTTGAGATGTTACTTCTACCACCATACCAAGTTTACACTGCGCCAAAACATTCATTAACTTGACCTTTCACGTGGAGGCCGCCCTCTTTCCATTTTACCACTATCTGCCATTTTACTGACAAATACAAGTTGATGTTTTGACTGGATGTTGCCAAACCTTGGTCAAATGGTGACCATTGTTCATGTTAAAAGTTTGTTTAAAAACAGAAAACACTTTACTTCAGCTTTAATCAATTTGTTCTAAACATTGAGTAATCATATTTGTTCAATAATTTGAAAAGAATTAATTTGAGAGGCACACCATCCTATCCAGGGCCGGTACTAGGTGGTTTGGGCCCCCAAGCCTGGACTTTGGTACCCCAAGCGAGGTCGATCCCAAGCCTGGATAGCAATTTTTACAATAATTGTATAGAGAATATTTTTTCTTTTCCTTCTGATAGGAACTGCGACCACGAGAAAACACAGCACGAAAAATAGAAAAGCTGCTTTGCACATCTCCCAATGTGATGATTTAAATGCAATGTCGCAGTTACAAGAGACTGGAGGCTTATTTGATAAGCCGTCTTAGTGCCATGCCAACGAATCGTATCATTTTTAAAGTGTGCAAGAAAACACTTTCTGAGAGGAAAATTGTTTCCTTTGGATAGCACGGGTTTATTCAATTAACACTTGCCTTAAGCACGGAAAATTACATGAAAACTTGAAAAACTTCCGATAGATACGGACAAAAGGCTAAAATAGATTGAAAATACAAAATAACAAAGTGGATGTCTGTCTTTATTGCCAGTAACATCTCTGTCCTTTGCAATTTCTTCGTAGTGCTCAGAAGTGTACGTAGTAGAACATTATAAAAGCAAATCATTGTGAGCAAATATTACCCACCAGGCGTTATCTACAAATTACAGCTCGCGTGGGCTTTCACATGCGTCATAATCTTTACTGACGAAAGCCCAGCAACTCTGAATAGTAACTACGTACAGTGTAAGTTACCTGTCATAGAAGTGAAAAGTTACGCTCTAGTGACCAACTTCCGTTTCGACGCAGTGTATAACAGGCCTGCCCTGTTTCGTTAAGCTTTAGTCACACATGATCTTTCTTGAATCTTGGCGTACATCACAACTGTTAATGTAGCCACATGCACATGCGAATTACCTTTTCAAGAACAGAAACTGCATGTTCTAAGAAAATGGTATATGGAAGAATTTGCTTACAAAAGACAAGACTAAATATCAATCATTAAGCTGGGCTTTTATTGTGGAAAGATTTACTACATTGGTCATTTTGTTATCAACGAGATGCCAAAGTCTTGTATATGGTTAATCAGTGGCGTGCAGAGGGGGGGCGAACGGGGCGACCGTCACCGGCATCCAAGGCAGGGGTCATCCAAAGTGTTTCATTTTAAATGCTGTAAACATCATTTGTCCTGTTGTTAGGCTACTAAAATATGCTGAATAGACTGAATTTTTCGAAACTTGTTTTTATGTCAACACTAGTTTTTACGTATTCAAATGCCAGTAATTCTCACATTCTTCATGATCAGGGTGTGCCCTACATAACACTAGTTTTTACGTATTCAAATGCCAGTAATTCTCACATTCTTCATGATCAGGGTGTGCCCTACATAATCAAACTGATAGTGACGTGACTTAGCCTACATCGTGAGATCAAGGGAAAATCACAGTAAAGGATTGAAAGGTAATTATGGACGTTTAATTAATTTTTTGCACCAAATTTCAAACTTGCCTTATTTCAACTTGCTTGATTTGGTTGACTTCTTGATGCATCACTAGCTTCTGATTTCGTTTTTTGATGCGACAATCTTAGGTGTGCTCTAACAAAGCTGCACACCTGTGCTTGCAATATGCCTATAATTTCGAGCTTCGTCATTAATTGGCAGTTCAGACTGACTGATCGTAACGGGTCACACAAGCCCGTATCTGTTCTGTTCCCCCAGTCGTTATACATATAACAGCCACATAATGAAAAACGAAAGTTTTCTTGCGTACTTTATGCGCATTCTCAATTCTTGTGCATTTAGCAAGTTTCAACTACGACATTGCATGTCAACCTTGGGTGTCCGCCATCTCAGCCGCATACCTCAGCGCGACTGCCATTTGGTGAGACATTCGCACAACCTGATGTTTTTGAAGTTGTGAACTGCACTGTCGTAGCGTTGCGTGTGTTTTACTCGACTGATTCAATGCGCGGCTTTATATTTTTACAGTTGTGAACTGCGCTAACGTAGCACTGCGTGTGTTGTACTCCCCTGTTTTAACGCGTTGCAAGATATTTTTGCAGTTGTGAACTGCGCTGTCTCAGCTTTGAATGTTGTGCTTTGCTCCTGGAGCGCTAATATAATTTATGTTCGTTACAGTGACACATTGCACAAAAACGGGTAAGGAGAGTATGTGTGGCACAGCTGTGTCCAACCGAAATTGCTTATTGAGCCAAAAATGTTGTCACTATCTTAACCACGCCCGTACCTTGAATGACATATTAATGAGGGCCGCACATTGAATGACGTACTTTGATCTTAGCAAACAAAATTTACTTCAAGCTGACGTATTGAAAGCGTTTGATACCTAACTGCAATGCAGTACAGACGTGATAAAGTGGCAGTGAGGACTACCTGCATCTCAAATTTAAAATTATCAAAATAAAACAGGTTGTCAGTATGGTGGCTGCTTATAGTACAGCGAAGCCCTCAACTGGGCCGCACAAAACTTTCGATTGGGCCACGGGTTGGACTTTAGTGGCTAGTGTAGAATAATATGCATGTTGTGTCAACAAACGTAGCCAAGACGTTGGTTTGCAAACGTGAATATGACGTCATATTGTGACTTCACAAACACCGTATATCCAGTAACACTACCACATACGCCACTGCTCAATACTAGAATTTGGTAGGGGGCATATAATTAAGCGGTCACCCCGGGCATCACCAGACATCTGGACGCCACTACAGTCAATCATCTGTAAGTTAGAAGCAGCAAAGGCATTTTTACAGAAGAGACTTTGTGGAAATGTTGTGTCTTACTTTCAAGAGACAACGCACAGTTTCTGGTGGTAAAACGCCTCAAAGTGTGTTGCTTCCTTGAGAGAACTCTAACGACGAGTTACGCAGCTTCAAGCTCGTCTGATTCTGAACAGTTTTAATTCTTACACAGCGTCAAGTTCCTCTAGCGCAACTTTACCTACAAAAATTTCGCAACTCAAGTAACAGAGGCATCACAGCTTGTGATGGTGATCACTTGTTCTTGTCGTCACACACAGAAGGTCAATTTAGCAAATGTGTTACTCTCTCTTCCAAAACACCCATAGGGAGAATGTTTACAATCAAAATGATCAGCTGTAGGCAATTTATTGATCTTTTTCAAACACATGTTTGGCTTAGACTTTTACTGACAAATGCAAACTTTTTTCATCGTGAAAAGTTTTTTAAACGCAACGCGGAAATTCAAGCTGTTTAACTTGTTATTTGTAAACATGTCAGTTTCCCTGGTAGTGTTTTCAACCAGACAACGTACTTCGAAGTGTTTTGCTGCCAAAACTGTGCGTTGCCCCATAAAAAAGAGAAAGCAAGTCTCCGAAAAGTTGCAAAAAAAGTAAGGTAGTTACATTAACTCTGTGAAAACCACATTTTTTAGCTTTCTACTATTTATAATGCACCAACGCTCGACTGATTTCTGGACAGATGATTTCACGCCCAGATGATGTCGGAGGGAAAACCCCCGAGTAGTGATAATATTTTCTATTCGTTCATCGATCTAATGCAGTGGTTCCCAAACTTTTTCTCATCACGTACCATTTGTGGGACCCATACTTTCGCCATGTACCACCGTGCTCTAGGAAAACTCAATCTACCAAATATCATTCGATCAAAAGTTTGGAAAAGCAGAATTGACACAAATGCGACACGAAGATAACGGCTGTGAGAAATTACAATGGATATTTTTAAAAAACAAGGGAAGTATACAAAAATTCAGGAATTACTTAACGCAACCCGATGAGTAAAAAGCATAGCAATGCATATATTTTCGTGAAGATAAACCGAATGCAGTAGGCCTATTCGCGTACCACAGTTTGGGAACTGCTGATCTAATGACTATTCGCGATAGATATATGATTTGCGTAGGGGTCCACAGTTTGTTATTGGACATTATGTTTTGTTGCAAAATCGCTTGCAACTCACCTCATTATGTTTGGTTTACGAAAAGGTACATTCAGAAAAATATAACAAAACAGAGTTTAACGTCATAAAGCATTATTTCCGGATTGAGGATTAGTGGCTTTGTTGTGTCAAACTGCGGTGTTTTTTCAACAGAAATTTATATCTATACAGCGGTTTTTACTACAAGCCTGGCACTAATACACATGCTGTTTGTGCAGCGTGCACGTGATAGAGCAGATTTTAAAGCAAGGCCAAGCTATCTATGTTCCTTCGTTTTTTGCTTGAAGCTTTCAAACACTTTTCTGCAGGGTTTGGAATTTTGCATTTATTTCCACCTGGAACTCCGTTTCCCCGCGGCGACATTTCTTTGTTTTCAAAACTTTTTGAACAGTAGATACCCAGCTCTGGATTCTGTGCTTTGTAAACTCTTTCCAACAAAAACTCGGATGTGATTGTTTAAAATTAAACGTTGTCCAGCCTCGTGCTGGATATTAATGGATGTGAGCAATGAAAAATTTGCCGGCGGTCATAAAACTTACTTTTCATTTTCCTTTTTCCCACTTTGGGTCAACCGACCTGATTTTCAAGCTAATCTAATGGCATGGAAACGACGCAGGGTGTGGATGAAGCTTCTGAAAAGATACATCCACAGGTTTTTAGAGCAGGAAAGGCTGTGGTGCCGTGGCACCATTAAGAAATAAGCAGGCACAGCAGAAAAAAGTTTCAGCACTCTTACTTTATTTACAGGCACGTAGAGTTACTGTACAACTGTTTAGATCAAAAGTAGTGATGAATGGAACAATCTAATGAAATGGAAAGAACGCTTTGCAATCATAACCACTTACAAGCTACTTTGTGGAATATTTGAGGTCAATGAGTATCAAATGAATTGGATTCTCTAATTGAATACAATGTAAAAAGAAAACCAGTCATTATAAATCTGAAATAGGGGTGGGGATCCTGTGGCCCGCGAGCCAAATGCGGGCCGCGTGAACATTTGATATGGCCCCAATCAGAATTTTCGTTATCTAATTTTGACTAAAAAAGTGCGTCAAAACGAAACTCCATGATAAGCAGGTATACCTAAGATATTATATCATAAGAAGCCTCTATCCCTCGTAGTAACATGAAGGTGGGAGTTTCGGATAAAACCAATTATTTGCGACCCGCCGGCGATAATCCACAATTTCTGCAGCCTGCGATAGTAAATAGGTTCCCCACGCCTGATCTAAAACATTGTTTAATTCTCTATTACAGAATTTGGAAAAGCCTACGATATCTCGAAAGTTGCAGAAAGCTGGTTTAGTGAGAAAAAAAATTATCGAAGATTTGTTAAAGTAGGTTTCGTAAACTGCAAGTAGTGCGAACTCGCTCGTGGCATGCATTGTCCAAATATTCCGTGAAGTTGGCGACAATGGCTTTGCGTCTGGTTTGGTCTTCAATGCATCCGCAAAGCTCACAACGGTGCCCTCTGGAGACTGGGCACAAGATTACGTAAGTTGATGAGATGTTTTCAAAAACTCCGAACGAATACGGGCATTCCAGGATGTTACTGAGAGCTTGAGTGCACAGTTCTGCTGTTGGTTTGAAAAAAACATATCTGTATCAAAACGCGAAATATTAATCTATACATGTTACTTTGAATGTGCAGTGCAACAGTGCTCTTTATGAACAACTACTTCTGTGATCAAACAGATTTTTATTAGTTGATATACGCTATGATAACAACAACCGATCAACTAGCCCAAAAATGTGGAGATTGCATGCAAAACTGTTATTAATGCCTATTCAATCGAGAATAAAAAACAAGATCTTGTCACGGACAAGTTTTGCTTCACGACAAACGCTGAATTGTGTTTATAGACAGCTGATTTGGCATCGCATTTTATAAAGATACGTCTTACACCTGCGCAGAAAGCATATTAACAAAACAAGAAGCAAATGAGTTTTTGCTTCCCTGCCTATTCTTTTTTATAAAATGTCGCAGGATGATAAGACTGAAAGACGGTTCTGTGAAGTCATCTTGGTGCCAAAAATCGTACCTTTTTAAATTATAGTGCAACGAGGGGAGGTAAAATGTAAGAGAAAGGTAGGCATAAATAGTGAGCAAATATTGTAAATTTATATTGCAACACACAGAACAATTAACTGACCTTTTAGAAACCTCAATAGCATGCGAGGCGCACCTCGTTTCTCAAACGTGTTTATATGTGATTATAAATCATATTTTTAATCATCATCGCAGCTCGGTCAATTGCGTTTCAGTGATTTTTTCTCAGCTGTTCGGTCTACCGCTCCAACGCTGCTGCGTACTTTAGAAATTCAGGAATCGTTTTCTGATAAAACCAAAACTTCTCCAGACAAAATCAAAACTAAAGCGGGTTTTCTTTGTCGGTAGTAGCAGTTCTGCTATGCAATCCATACCTGGACCTGAGGAGCATATTTCGTGGAAGACCACCAGTGTAAACCATTGTAAACAAATATCGTTCACCAGCGTCGTCTGTAGGAGCTCTTGTGTTTTTCATGGGAGCCATGTTCTTACTGACAACATTCACGCAACCATAGCTGCGCGCGTTGCACCAAACGCAAAAAGTGATCTGAAATCCCGCTTGTGGCCAAATTGCTTCAGGACGCAATCTATGACAGTTCCCACATTCATGAAAGCCTGCGTAAGTAGTCTGTTAGCAATCTTACCGCTTTAGTACATAGCCTCAGTATGTCAGACCAACGGCGCGTTTCGGTTTATCCTGAAATTGGGCATCACGAGGCACTGAAACCGCACGGTGAAAATTGTGGGGATAAACCGAAAGGGGGAGCAAGCTTTCGACAACTACTTCGATCTTAGCGTCGTTTGTGCGGTTACAAGTCGTTTCCCTGAGCAAGGTTCGCTTTCGATTTTTGATCTGCTTGCAAACTGACTTGCTGTAAAACACTTAGAGTCTGTTTCCAAAGGGGATGCAGTTTCATCAGATGAATCTGTTAGTGAGACCTGATCAAAGGACTATTTGTAGACACGCATGTTTTGTTTGAGTTCGCATGTTTATGAAGCAGCTAAAATTNAAAAAAATGCTAAATATATCATAGTCGAAATAAGAATGTGTGCATTGAATTTCTTCAATTTCCATTTGTATTGTTTTTTGTTTATTTCAGGAATGTGCAGCTTGCATCAAGTACCTCTTAAAACAACCCGCCACGCAAATTTTGCAACAACTTAAATGTGAATAAGTATCTACAGATCGCGATAGAGGGAGCTGATGTAATTTACATTTTGAGGGCCCCCTACCAGCTAATGGGTGAGCCTAATTTTTGCAGGAGTGCTTGTTAGTCACCTGATTAAGCGAGATGACGTCTTTAAGTGAACAATACAAAGGCTGTTGCCACTTTGTTTGCAAGCAGCTCTAACGTTTCACGCTAATTTGATTATATTCTGATACAGAAAGAACTATCTATTACACGGTAACCTTAAGCCAGAGGAACGCAACGTAATACGTCTCAGCATAGAATGACGTAGATCAACCGCGTTGAACGTTTGCATGAACAACCGGAAACAGCGACCAATCCCGGTGCTGTAGGGTAGCAGGCTGCCATGCCAACTGTTAAGCTGTTCGCAAACAAGCACTTTGCATCGAATCACGAATAGGAATGCACAAAACACTAAAATACATATGGATCTACAACAACTATAAATAACATTGCAGCTTGCATAAATTTCTCCGCTAAATAGAGATGTTGAATTTTATGTCAAAGCATGGGGGGTCTTCGAAGCTGCTCTCTAACACAGCAAAGTTTGGGAAGTCAAGCGAATCATGGGAATGTTTGCCAATTTTAGAGCAAGGAAAGGTCTTTATCGGGGCAACATGAAACAAATTAAGGTAGGTAGGATAGTGGAAGCCATGAAAAAGAAATAAAATAATAAACATTGAAATCTTGTATATAATGGGGTTGGTTGTGTTGCACTTAATTTTTTGATAATTTAGAAATATTAGAAATTTATGCTTTTTTCTCTTTTTTGTTATGACCATGAGACTTCCGTTTGAAAAACGCTCGAAATATTGGACGAGAAGGTTCTCGCGGTTTAATTTAAATCTGTAAAAGTTTCTTGCATTCTGTTGCAGTGTTTTTTTTTCTAGAAAAATGATTGTGGAACTGGCTCCGTCTGAAATAAGGTTCATGCACGACACTATACGCCCTCAATTTCGGAACGGCAAGGGAGTAAATCAAGTAATAGAGGATATTTACAAGGGAGTTACAAAGATTGAAGACATACCTCGGATTGAAGTTACCAAAAGAAATAATAAATATTACTCTTTGAGCAACCGACGGCTATACGTATTTAGAGTTTTACAGAAAAGAAAGTTTCTATCTCGCATTGAAGTTTTTCTAGTAACACGATGGGAAGAGCAAAAGTATACAACGAAGAGCGATGGCGAAAGTGTGAAAGTGCGAAGAGACAAAACACTGCCACATACATTTGACAATCTAAGCCGTAAAAAACGTGCAGATTCGTCGAACAACTGCACTGCCGCTAGCCTCGCCAATGCTGATCCAATTTTTGCAAGTAGCACAGTCGTAAGCAAGAGTCCATGCGTTGCAAACTTTAACAGGTGAGTGAACAAAGTAACCTTGCTTTCAGAAAATGGACGATCCTTGTCAAAATGTTGGTGCGTGAGCATTTCCTTTTATTTCTTCTTCCGAAGCAGAGCCGGAGGAAGGACCGCCGTATCCTCCCGCCCGGAGGGGCTGGTAAAAAGAGGACCCTCAAATCTGACTGAGGACCTTTTGAGGGGCCAAATATTTTGACTTTCAACGAGCAACATTATTTGGTTTGGGACGCCAGCTCTCGAAGCACAAAACGACAAGATATGCTAAAAATTTGGGTGGGACATAGTCCCTTTGTCCCCTTGGCCGCACCTATGACTTTGGTTACGGGATATGGACGCATCAGAACTGAACTCACCAACAACTGATTTCACACATTTCCCCTTTCATGTAATACGTCAAAGAAATTGATTGTTCCACGACCCATACTTTCCTGTTATCTAAGCCAACCATTGGTAAGCTGACGATTATTCAGGAAAATTAAGTTGTAGACCAGTGGCGTAACTAGAGGTTTCATCTAGAATGGGAAACGTAGCT
>JGI24159J19872_10005177_pt1 | contig 16809 bp, 8 predicted proteins | sample Ectturendosymbi4_FD_19872 | JGI IMG/M metagenome (IMG submission 19872) | reverse complement strand
TGAAGTTTTCATTGGAAACTAGGCTCGAGTCCAAGTCTTTTGAGCCTTTGATCGACTTTCTAGCATTTCTGGTTCAAAAGTTATGATCTGAAATAAACAAACTAATCAATTAGCTAATTAGTCAAATGTTTTTATTACTTTAGACATAACTTTTGAACCCGAAACCCCAGCAGGTCATCCAAAGTATCAAAAGACTCTGATTGTAGCCTAGTTTCCAATAAAAACTTCAGCTAAATACTACCATCTAACGGTTGGTGCCCAAGGCCAGGCGAAGTGGGTCAAGGTGGCCTAAAAGTCCTCCACTTCTGACGTCACTCAGAAAAAATCCGCACCCTCTACCAAAAAATTTTTTTTGAGTGCAAACTATAAGACTTGCCGAATTTTTTTAGCCTTTGACCAGGTCTGTAGCACTTACTGGACTGGAGAAATTCCTGCACAAAGCCCCGTGTGATCCGGTTGTTGTGGCACGAGAATTCCCGATTTCGGCAGGACGCGAAAGTGTTGAATACCTACAAATCATGAAATTAATATCTGAAGGTTGCAAGCCATTGGAATTTACTCTACCTGTTGTGATCAAAACATGTTTTTCTCAACTTTGGCTTCAGCCTATACTTCACAGTTTGTACTGTTTGGTTTTCGCTGCAAGAGATCTGTGCTGAGATTGAGCCAAAGTGACACCATACAGTGATTTATGGTGTCTTTGCTCATATATCATGACAACTTGGTTTTTGAGTCTGTTTATTGTATATTGTACTTGATGGTTGATTTGAGAAAGCTTAAGTTAACAACTTCTTAAAACTGTAAAATTGTGAATCTGTTTTTTTCAAACCAGGTGATTCAGTGGTGCACACAACATAAAGATGACCCACCGCCACCAGAAGATGATGAAAACAAGGAGAAGAGAACAGATGATATTCCAGTGTGGGACCAAGAGTTCTTGAAAGTGGACCAAGGAACTCTGTTTGAGCTGATTCTAGTATGATATATTGTCTGTTACTTTGATTTGTATTTAGTTGTTTTCATTTGCTTTTGCAACTCATTTAAAAATCATGTGTGAGGTATCTGTGCTGCGTGATTTTGTGGTTGGTTCTATGTTTCAGTATGTCAGTTTCCACAGTTGTACCGTATTGATTCAAAGTGGTTTGTATCTTTTCATTTTTGATAATGGCTGTGCGTCTTACAATGAGTAGTTGCTTGCTGCTCATCGTTGTTTTATCCTGTAAAATCTCTATCTGGTTAACAATTGTTGGATTCAAGAAGCACTTTTTGTGACATAGTTTATGTTAACTTGTTACATTTTGCTGATTGTTTGTATCAGCTAGTTGATATTTGCCTTCATATTTTGCAGTAACTAGTTATTATGTGGCAGGAGGCAACTAGCTATATGGGGAAGGCTCTGGTATAGTTTGCACTAACCAGTTAACTTTTAGATTTTTGATTGTGGTGAAAGTGGTTTTTAAAACTATGCTCCTGGCAAATTTAAAAGCAGTGTTAGGCTTTACTTGAAGTTTATCAAAAAAGAAAACCCATTGGGCTGCTGCTGCTTCTTAGCCATTAGAAAAACTTTTGAAGTGATTGACAGGGTTCCTGTGGAAAAGTCTGGAAAAGTATGAAACAAGTTTGGTCATTTTCCAGCCTGGAAGTCTGGAAAAAAAATTTTGGTCTGTTAATATGGAAAAAGAAAATAATTTCCCAGACTTGATTTTTTACACGCATTTTCATAATATTTTGTTTAAGATGTATAAGTTTACTTTCATTGTGTTAACTATTATAGTGCCTGTATTTGGGTATGTCATTAGGAAAAGTTGAAGTCTGGAAACAGTCAGGAAATTTAATTTCAAAATTGTGCAGGAGCCCTGGATTGAAAAACTTTTATTTGCAATTTGAAATCATTTGAAAAATTGAATTTGTTGAACAACATTTCGTGCTAGTGGTGGCATCTATCAAAATTCCAGTTACATTGTGATGGAAACAATTTTATACATCACAAAGAGTTATCTTGCAATAATGTTAAGAGATTTTTTTTGAATGATGTTACTGCCGTTTAGGCTGCAAACTACTTGGATATCAAAGGGTTGTTGGCTGTGACGTGCAAAACCGTTGCCAACATGATCAAAGGAAAATCACCTGAAGAAATTCGAAAAACATTCAATATAAAAAATGACTTTACTGAAGAAGAAGAGGCTCAGGTGTGTATTAAAACCAGGAACGAAATGCTCATTGTTTGCTGCAGAACTAAAACATGCCACATGAAACTTCACAGATCAATCGGTGCTTAAATTGTTGTTCATCCGTGGCCCATTGAAGGTGCATTTCACCTTGCTGCTGAATATACAGTAAATTCTGCACTGTTAAATATTGTCTGTCTTGACATCACCAGCTGGATTTTGGCAAAACCCTGAAGTTTCGCAGAATTACGCAAGAGTTACCAAATTTTCTTAAAATGTTTTTGGATGTTGTGTAGGATTTTACTGTAAACATCAACAAACGGTACTGGCCGATTAGCCAAGCAATGAAGTCAGTGGAAGCTCTAGATCTTCATCGGCAGCAGTAGTACTAGAAAATTGAAGGTTTTATTTCACGTCATGATGCTCGAGCACAAGGAATCTTGATTATTTTAGAACTTAAGAGGTTATTCAAAAAATAGGCACCACTCAGTTTTTGCGTTTACCCGTCGTTGTGTTGGCACTTGCTCGAAGAAGTGGATTTACTTTGAGAAGAACAGAGAAGTCCCGCTGCTACGGGGAATGGACTTGTTTTGAGACAGGTCTGCAACTGGGCCCTGGTTTGAGAGGTTTAGTGCCCAAATACAATTTTAATCGTCTGATGTTCGCAAGCAAGTGAACGAGTTTAAGTCTCGTGAAAACCAAATTATGCCGTTTCTGAAAAGTTCGGAATTAGGCTAAAAACTGGGTTTTTGGCCCATAATTTTGGCCACAGATGTGCTAGCAAGTCATTCAAGGGCTCTATAGACGCGGATTTTCACCTAGTTTTCAACAAAACTTTGAGCCAAAAGAATGGGTAAATGCGTTGGGGCCCAGGGCCGGCCAAAGGTGGCCTACATTTCCAAAACATGCCCTCTTTGTGACGTCACCTCTAGTAACCCCCCACCGAAACCGAAAAATTGTTTTTTTTGATTTCGACTACAAGACTTGCTGAATCCGTAGAGGGTTTGAACAGCTCTCTAGCTCAATCGCCTGGCGAGTTATAGGATTGCAAATCTCTGCAGGAAAAGTGGCGCACGCGGGACTTAAAGATCTTGGAAAGTCTGTTTCTTGTACATCAAAGTCTTAACTTGATCCCAAGGGCGTAACGAGGCAGGGTTCCCACGCAGTATTGAAAGTATTGAATTGTGAAATTGGTTTAAAATGTTCACTGCGGAAATTTTATGGTTGATTTTTGTGATTCGCTACGATCCCAATTTTGCAAGGAATGGAATTCAGCCGATATTTTTCTCAAACAAGTTATGTAACTTGTCACGTCACGCGGTCAGTGATTGAAAACTACCTAAGTTAAACAGCCAAGCATGGAGTCGGTCGAAGCAGAAATATTCGGTATACTCGCCACCTGCGCAACTGCAATGTCAGACAACGCACTACAATTATGTTTATCAAGAATGTTTTCACTACTGCATCGCAGCCATCACTTGCCCGGGTATGCGCTTTAGACTTCTCTTAAACCGATTGTCTGGCGCGTCTTAGCAGAGTTGCTTGGGACTGCCCAGCGTAAAAACCATTTAAGTTTTGCTTTGTGCTGGCACACAAGTGTAATCCGACGCATTTCAGGCTTCATCATTGAGCAAAGCATTTGTTTGGTCTTGTTTGTCTATAGCTGACATTATCGCTCTTATTTTGCAGGTGAAAAAAGAAAACCAATGGTGCGAAGAAAAGTAGTGGTTCTGCAGCTCAGTGTCTTTTTACTCTGTTCTTTTGTGTAAAGTGTTGTAATTCGATTACCTTCGCAGTCAAAGACGTCTAACCCGCGATGCAATGCTTGCATCGCTTCGGTCAATTGCGCAGAAAGTATCGAAGAAACAGATTTGGTGAATACCAGAATTTTATATTTAGTTTGGTAAATGCGTGTCTGAAGATTAACTGATCCAAAACGAGAATCTGAACAGAGTAAAACTGGTCGCACCGCGCGGCTGTGTATTTCCTTGCTAAGGGCAATTGTTGTGTGGTCCTCGTCCGACAACGTGATCTTTTTTGTGTCACTTTCCAGTAACGTTCGTTGCGTGTGCTCGTCACTTGAAATGTTAAAAGAATGCATAAAAATACTGTGCGTTTGGTTTCGTTGTTTTTTTTACGTCACGTGACCATGCCGGTCGCTGGTGCGTGACAGCGCAGCTCGCGGCGCAACCTGGGATGTCGAAATACTTGGCTTTGCTCCCTGCACACTGCTTCTGAGGATGCAGCGAGTGGCTGAAACGTGCGTTTTATACGTTGCTGTCGTGGCGGCCGGCCTTCGTCTTGTATATTAATTTGTTCGGGAAGTATTTCAGTCTGAGTGTTCTGCTTTGTTCAGATTGTCGCCAGTAAACTTGCAAAACTCTCTTTGCTGGTTGTCATTTTGTACTTAGATGTAACCGTGAAGTGGGACGGGTCGGCAGAAAAGTGTTAGTTAAGACAAGGCTTTGCCTGGTCTCNTATATGGAGCTGAACTTGCTAAAAACGAAAGCATTACTGTTGTTTTTTCAGGNCAAACAAGGCTAGTTAAACAATGAAACGAATGTTTTCGGACATATTGCAAGGTGTGCCGTTTGCTGAAACTTCCCCGAGCTGTTCACTATGTTTTTATGATAAACGGCGATCTGGTCGGAGGGAGCACAATTGGCGTGCCGCTCTTCTTGTTTTTGTAGTCACTCTTTCACGTCAACAGTGCAGATCGCATGTTTGGTACTGATGACGACCACGTGTCGTTCCAAATCCTTTCAGGCCAAACTCGGGATTGATTAGAGCGATTTGCGCGCAAATTGGGGAACACCTTTGCAGCACGGATAATTTCATTAAAAACTTGGTCGGAGACATTTTGTTGACGTCACATCCGAAACACGAGAAAAAAGTAAAAAAAACATCTGTTGCGTGTTGGACGCACTTACGGCGATTAAACCAGGCCTACGGAGCTCTTGTAGAAATGAAATGGCTCCGGTTCCGGAGCTCTCTGTTTTCGTAAGCATGGCTCCGGCTGCGGAGCTGTGTTTTTCATAACATGGCTCCGTTCCGGCTGTGCTTTGTAAATACACTTTAACAATTTCGGTATGCCTTGTGTCCTTGTAGCAAGTGAGCGTATCATTCCAACATATTTTGAACTAATCTTAAACACTGCTACCACTACCAGGTCTGCATAGTCGGAAGGAGTTTGGTCTTGAGTAGTCAAAGTCGGTTAAAATTCTTTTAAAAAAGCCTGACTCCGGGCTGATCTTCTGCTCACCGATTGTGACCAGTGTTGCCACTCTGTTATGAAGAAAACCCCCAGAATTTACCTTGTTAAAAAAACAGAAAATAATAAAAACCCCAGACATACAAAATGTTTATAAAAAGTCAAAATGAAACTTGAAATGTACGCTACCGGTGCTTGCACATAAAAATTTAAGGTATTGTGCATTATTTGCATCAAGTTTTTAACGAGTTCAAGGCTATTTTTGAACATACTGACAATTTACAAGCAGGCTACTAGCAAATCAAGTGTATGAAGTAACATAAAAAGTTAGATATTTTCTAGGAAAGGTTTGATGTTTTCTTTTACCTTCACTTAAATGCACAAATTGAAACATGTACATGATGCATTCACGGTCTAACAGTTTTCTCCGTAATCATTGCAATGTTTGACTACTAATTTAACATTCATACCTATGACAACGCGTCTGTAAAACAATGAACAGATTATTGACCACCGCATCTTTAAAACCAATAAAAGCATTCCAAAATCATGCACAGTAAGCAGCCCTTGACATATCAGGGGTAGATTGGAGTGATGACCTATGTCTAGTCGGTGCTTAATCCAGAACCGTCGCCAGAAAGTTTTTAATAGGGGGCTTGGCTTTGCGTTTCTGCAGGGGTCGTGACACTAAAAATTGACAAAATCTCAACTGATTATAGGGTTTTATGTTTCAATTTGGGGGTTTCAGCCCCCCGTGGCGACGGGACTGGCTTAATCTGTAAAATACTAGATTTTAAACGAGTTGGTTAAGCCTAGCCCAACACAACTCTACTGGCTACTGTGTTGACTCTGCACATTACGCCTTTGAAACTACTGTATTCTTGAATGGCAGATACAGTAGTACAACATACATTTTTGACATTTTACCAGAATAAAAAAACAGATTTTCAATAAAAACGCCAAAACCCCAGATAAAACAGAAAAACACCAGATCTATTGAAAAATCCCCAGCAGTGGCAACACTGATTTTGACTGTTTGTGCCACAAAAAAGTGTGTAAGCGTCACACTGCGTTTGCGCACAAGGTCTTAGTCTCGCAAACATGCGCTGCGCCGGTGTTGACTGACTGGTCCACACCACACTCGGCAGTAATTCCACAGTCTGACGTGAATAAAACAAGTCCAGACTTGAAACAAAAACGCATTGTGACCTTAATCCCTGGCAGAACAGACCCTCAGATTTCACCGCGGCGACCTATTTCGATCAGATTAATTAGTCGCGCAGCACGAGCGACCCATGGCAACTGTCAGTGCGCAGAAAAGGTCTGGTGCCGGAGCTGCTAAATTAACCACCAGCTCCAGCTCGATTTTGATAACAGCTCCGCAGCCCTGGATTAAACGGTTCGCGAAGGTGCCCGCTGGCCTTGAAAGTGGCCCGCAAATGCAGTAGTCCCGCCCATCTTCGGTCACACTTCGTCGAACATATTTTTTTAAGCTGGCAATTAACTCAAACCAATAACTCAAGTAGGCCTACTGCCTGTGCATACGTCACAAAAATCAGCACGCATTGATGTTATTTAACGGAAATCGATTTCGCCATACGGCATCTTCAGTCCAAGCTGTAGAGAAATCGCCGCAGTTAATAGAAAGGAAGACACAGGTTGATACCAATGCTCAAGAAACAAATGGAGCTTCCAAGTACTTAAACCAATAATTACCAGTAGGCCTAACACTTCAGAAGCCGCCGAACTACATTTCTGTTCATCTACGTCAGGGGCAAGCCCGTGACCAGGTTGGGACACCAGGGGGGAGAAGAGTCCAAATTTTAGATTAGTAAGCACGGTTAGAAATATAATAGTTTTAATTATGTCAAACACACTTTTCCAGGGGGAAAAGCTCCCTACTCTCCCTTAGTTACGGGCCTGGTGAGGGGTGGGGAACGTATTTACTACAGCGGGTCGCAAACATTCGAAATTATATTTTATGATAAAAATAGAACCAAGTGCACATGTTCTTTTTTACTTTGACACGCAAATCCAACATGGTTTTAGACTTTTGGTAACAAAAATGCTGACGTGTTACCCAACAATTTGGGTGACAAACTGCTGATGTGGGCCGCAGGTACGACATGCCTGATATACTGTAGGTTTACGTTAACGTTTTTGCAAGGAGCAGCAACTTTTACTCCTGAGTAATAGCATATGTGCGAGAAGTTCACAGGCGTGGTAAGTGAGTCGCAACGTGGTCCTCTCCTCGCCCCCTTGTGCTTAATGCCGCCTCACATGTGCTATGTGCAGCGCGAATTGCTTTAGGAAAGTGTAGCTTCCTATGACATTTACATTCAGGCGCACATCAAGAGAACCATGAAATCGGATAATGCACGTTACGGCTTTTATTCTAACATGCCCACAAAAAGTGATCCAAAACGGAAAAATTATGGGAAGCAGTCTTGTGCTGCGAGGACCTTCCATCTTTTTCAGAAACAGCCTTATGGTGAGGCATGCCCGTATTGCCGAGACGCAAAGACCTTAGATTAGTGGTTATTAACCTTTTCTCCACCGCGCCCCCCTTCAGTAATTTTCCTTTGTTTCACGCCCCCCCGACTTTAAATAAGTTGTAAAAACACATTTATTTTTTGGTAAATTTATTCATTTTCTTAATTATAAGGTTATGTAACAGACACGAAGTCCACAGAGTACAAACACCGAGTCTGCACAATGCAGATTGATAAAAACAGACACAACAATGATTAATGGCGAGTTTGGAGATAGAACAACAGGGTTACGGACACTTTCTTAACACTATTATTCGTTAACGCGTAACACTTGATACAACANTACTGCAGAGTAGGAGACTGAGTCCAAAGTTCTTGTGACTTGACTCTGACTCGACTCGAAAAAATTTAGGTGACTCTGACTCGACTCTTATTCGAATTGCTTATGACTCTGACTGGACAAAAATGACTCGGTCACATCACTGCAGCTTTGTATGGGTTGATTTTGAAGATTCTTTACTTCAAATCACAAGTCACCATTTTGTGTTTGTTATGAAAAATGCGGGTTTCATATGATTTTACAAGTCACACCAGTCCAGTAGCCCTGGGGGGCAATGACCTCCACATTTTGTTGCGCTCGGAAAAATTTGTTTTGAAAATACAATAAAATCAATAATGCCCCCTAAAAATGTATTTTGGGCCCTGAAACCTCAAAATCTCTATATGGGCCTGAGTCACACCACCACCACAAAACGTCTTTTATTTATGTCTGAAGGTCAACCAAAATGAAACAATGTTAGAAGAAAAGGCCGTGGCAGGTTTCATCAGCTTTATTAAAACTTTTTCTCTTAAATTGCGCCATGGAACTATACTGTTACTGGCAAAAAAGGATTCTTCAGAAACTTTTCTATTGCTGAACATTTCTGCACATTGAGAAGATTGTTTGAAAGTTTCTCGTGGTTTTCCAAAGATGGTCAACCTCAATTCACATTGCTCAGTATAGCTCTGAAACATTCCTCTGTACTTCATCACATAAACGTATTTTATTAACATTTACAAGACTTCTTTTGATTCGCTCTTAATTGCATGTTTTTCGTGACAAGAATTTTTCAATACAAAACTGTTGGCGCTAAATTTTTATCATCAGATACTCGTGCCACCACTGTGTTTCAGTCATCACAATTTACTTGCTCGCAATTCATATTAGACCTTTCCGCTGAAAAGACGTTTTTCCTGAAAAAACATTGTAACTCATTAAGGTCGACAGCATCTCAATTCCAGCATTCAGTACAATTATCTGGCTAATGTAACTACATTGCCACGCTTAATTTCCCACTTCTTCACAAAGCAATTTTCAAAGACTGAAGTAAAGCATGTTTTTTTGGAAAAACAATTGTCTAAAGAAAAAAATCTGGGCAGCAATTTTCTCTGCAGAACAGACTCGTATATAATTACCCTTTTGAAAATGACTTGCATGCCAATAAAAAAAATTTTTGAAAGAAGCAGGGTGATCGAATTTTCAGTGTGCGGTTTTTGAAGGGCACAGTGTTAATGCACGACGATTTGCTGTCCTTTCCAACTGTGGAGAAATCACTTCACAGGATTGCAAAGAATTCTAGAATAGGATTTTTACGAAGAATAAGAGACGCAATGTATTGCTAAATTGTTTCTATGCTTGACAAAGGGTAATAGCTTCTTGTGAGAAGCAGAAGGGATTTGCATCACTGAACACACAAAGTCTGTCCTCTCCAGAAAAAACAATCCACGGTGTTGACCTGTTCTTCTGAACATCAAGCATTTGGACAGTACCTTTAAAGTATTGGTAAATTTCGAATACCAGTCTTCGGAGAGGTCCGACTACAGGCGGCCTGTTTCTTCGCCAGTTTCAGACAATTCTGTGACACAGATGTTTTCCTCATCTTCATCGAGAATCGCAGCGTCATTATCAAAACCTTCCATGTAAGCATTGGTTTCACTGCAACTTTCTGCAATTGGCTGCAAAAGTGTTTCCTGCGGTTGGTGTGAGACGATGTGGTCGACCTCGATCTCTCTCTCTGTTGCGTCAGCTTTTGTTGTCTCCTTCTTCAACATATTCGATTCTCCATTTCTGAAAGGCATTTGAGAGTCAATCCGTAAGTACAAAGCCGATCCCAGTTGTGAAAAAGATCTTTGGGGATCGACGAATTTAAATCCGGAAAATTTGTAGGCAAACCGCGTCCATAACGTAGCCAGAAGAGCTGAAAGAACACGTGGCTTCTTTTCAATTGGCACTGCTAATTTCTTGCGCATAAATGAAAAGTAGTTATATCGAAATAGATGGTTTTGTTTCTCTTAGTTAATGCAATGTAATTAGTGATAAAAAGAAAAGAGGAAGAAACAGAAAACAACAAAAACAGAACACAGTTTTTTCGATTGATTCCTGAATGCTTTTGAAAAATCAACTATTTTCCTCATGAAAAAATGGATGCATAACTATAATGAAATAAATGGCAATATTTATGAATAAAGGATACACTTCTTCAAACACACACATGGAGTTATAATAGAATGGTTAGTATTAGTATTTTGCAACTGAAAGCGTCACCATACTGCAAAAGAAACTTTTGCATTTTCGTCAATTCACCAACTGAAATGAAAGCAAACGTTGCGTGATTTCCATAACAGAAGCCACCTGAAATTTACTATGTACTCACGCGCAAGGCTCGCTATTATAAGGCGTATGTTCGCTTCTGCTTAAGGAAGCCAGACCCTCGATTGGCACAAGACTAAATGAGGGATGATGGTGAGCTGCAATTCTATCAAGTTAAATAGTAAATATAATGAAACAATAGAGAACAACTTCCCACAGGGATATCTATGAGTTCTAGATATCCCTGATTCACTAAAGTTATAGCATCAGCAAAATTGTGTCCCAACTCATTTTGTTGTTTGGGCAGAAAAAAATACTTTTTCAACAAATGTTTACAGGTAAACTAATTTCAAGGACAACATGTATCAACATCATAGATTCGAATAAAGCAAGTCTAGTTGAGAAATATTCCACTGAAACTTGAGTAAAAGTTAAGTATAATCTCATTTGACCAAAAACATGGTTTGCATCACATGGAAAAAATTCCGTTCTTGCCGTTTTCTCGTTCTTTTAAATCTGTTGAAATGCAGGAAACAGTTTGTACGGTAATGTCAGAAAAGCTTTACTAAGTTTCGATTTTATTACCGAAAATTTTCAGCAGTGACTTTGGGTTTTCTTCCAAATAGCCAAAAACGTTTGAAAGAGGAGTCTTTAGATGATCCAGATTTCTTTGCTTCACGCGTCTGTAAAATAAAAGACAAGATTTACATCAGATATCACTGAGATCACGTTACTTCCTAAATATTTCCCATATAGCAAGCAGCTCACAATTGTAATTTAATAACTTTTTTGATATTTATTTACCTGCGCTTGCTTCCTGAGAAGTAAGTTGGTTACTTTGAAGCACAACAATTGTGAGTTTCATCTTCACTTCAGGTGTTTTTATTGCACTTCGAAGTGATGTTACAGTTTTTTCGACACGTTTTAAAGAAAAAATTAATAAAAATCGTAAGATTTTAAGCCTGAAATTTTGTTCAATTCAAGGCGACGCGTTTGTCACAACAGCATACAACAGTTCTAAAATTAACTTAATCTCATTCCAAATCTCCGCGCATATTATTAATATTGTTAGCAGTATCATTCTTGTAAATTTTTTGTGCTCTTACTTGTGGTTTCGTAAATTGCCGCTTTTCTGTGTAATACGCCTTCTCCAGCTGTTTCTGGTACATCGGATCGAGCACAGGGAACCTCTCCATTTCCTTAGCCTGACGGTACCTACCACAGCAGACTACTGTATATGTTTGCGCGTGAGCAGTATTGCCGTACAATGCAAAAACACTGAATCATAAACCGATAACTGGTGGAAGTGAGATATTGGCAACTTTTATGTTTGTAAAGTTTGAAGGCCGGCATTAAATGATCCTTGCCGTTTTAAACGCTCAGATAGTCTGCGCTCAACACACGAGTTGGTAAAACGAGTTGGATGTGTCACTCGTCACACGACCAAATTGGATGCTTGCACTTTCCGGTTAAGGAGAAAAACTCGCAAGCCGCCATCTTAGAATTGACTGATGATGGACAAGGAACATCCTAAACGTATCACAATGTCTGCTTACGTCTAAAATGTGGCTTGCAATTACGTAAAGTGTTCTACTAGATGAGGAAGGGTCGACAAATCGTCCACGTTTAAATATGGGGCAGTGCCATCGAATCAACAAAAAAATTACAACAAAAAAAATTGGCAACTTGAGATGATTTTGATTACAAACTGTTGGTTAATTCAATATTGTAAAGCTACTCTAGATACAGGGGCGAATCCAGGGGAGCGATTGGGACGCAAAACCTAGGAAAGCATTTTATTCACCATTTATTTTGGACAACCAAGGGGTCGAAAACCGGACAATTGCCCCCGTCGAATTTTTCAAGATTATATTTAGTTATTAGGTACAACCAGTGTAGGGTTGCCAGATCACTTGAAATTTTTTCAAGGGCATTTGTTTCAATAAGATTCGGTCAGTGGCGTGAAGATGTCTGGTGATTCCCGGGACGACTGCTTGATTGTACGCCCCCTAAGAAATTCTAGTATTTGGTAGTGGAGTGGCGCATGATGGTCAATGTAATTGGATATGCGCTGTTTATGACGCCACAATATGAGGTCATTTTGATGTTTGGCGAAGTATGCACTCTCCTTAGTCGTTATTGTAGCCTACAATGTGTCACTGTAATACACATAAATTAATTAGCGCTTCAAGTTAGGAGATCGGAGCAAAACACAGCACTCAGCGCTAAGACAAAGTTGTTCATAACTGCAAACATATCCGGCAACGCGTAAAAACAGGGGAGTAGAACATATTCAGAGCTACGTCAGAGCAGTTCACAGCTGCAAAAATATAGGGTTGTGCATTCAAAGAGTGCAGGAAAACACACTTAACGCTACGATGGGGCGGTTCACAAAAAAATTGCTGCGCGACCAGTGGCGTAACCAGCCAAAAATTTGGGGGGGGGAAAATGTTTTATTTTAGGCGAACAACACTATTTGATTTTAGGCGAATAACACTACGTTAGAAAACGCCTCTTAAAGCACAAAATGACCATATTTCTAAAAATTAGGAGGGGGCCATGGCCTTTTTTGGCCACCCTGGCTGCGCCTATGTGCGCGACTGTCTCTTCGAATAGCAGTCGAGCAGAGAAGGTATACTATGCGGCTGGGATGGCGGACACCCAGGGTTGACAGTTTGAAACTTGCTGAACAAGCTTACACAAGAATTGAAAATGCGCATAAAGTACGCAAATAAACTTTCCTTTTTACAGCATTTATGTGGCTGTTACATGTACAACTACTGTGAGGACAGAACAGATACGCGTTCGTGTGAGCCATTAGGATCAATCCACCCAGAACCGTCGCCAGAAAGTGCTCACTTGGGCGGGATTTTCGTTTGTGCAGGGAGGCTTGACATTAAAAAGTTGTTAAAGTCTCTACTGATTTATAGTATTCCATGATTTAATTTGGGGGGCTTTGTCTGTAGGGGCGAAGCCCACCAAAGCATCCCCGTGGCGACGGGGCTGAATCCGCCTGAACTGCCAATTAGTGACGAAGCTTGAAATGATCTGCGAATTGCAAGCACAAGTGTGAAGCTGCACTAGCGCACACCCAAGGCTGCCACATCAAAAAACGAAACAGGAACTATAGTGATGCATCAAAAGATCAGCTAAACCAAGCAAGATGAAACAGGACACTTTTGAAATTTGGCTCAAAATCAATTAAACGGCCGTAATGATTTTTCAACCCTTTTTTGTGTTTTTTCCTTGATGGCTTGATCTGGGCAAAGTCACGTCACTATCAGTTTAATTGCGTGTGTGCTGCACACCTAGAGTATAGGTCCCTAGTATTGAGGACGGTGAGAACTACTGGCATTTGAGTACGTAAAAACCAGTGTTGACAAAGAAAACAAGTTTCGAAAAATTAAATCCATCGAGCATGTGTTAGTAGCCTTACAATAGGAAAAATCATCTTGCTACAGCATTTTCATATTTGCAGTTTCACTCTTTGGATGCCCACCTTCCTTTGGATGCCCGGGGCCGTCGCCCCGTTTGCCTCTCCCCTCTACACGCCACTGGTTACGGTCTTCGGTGGGCTACTTTCAGATAGCTTGAATCACACATGGGCAAGTCAGGCTATGTTAACCATGTACGAAATTGAAAAATAAACAAAACGTATTGTGAAGACACAACTTTTCTTCAATAAATTACTTTTTACCACACAACTGCTTGTGATGGAACAATCTATACATTGTTCTGTTCATTTACTTTGTTTATTCTTCATTCTTGAATGATCAACGTAATCAATAGTTCTTTAATGAAAAATTTTAAAAATATTCAAGAATTTTCAAGGACGCCGGAAAATGTTCAAGGACAACAAGATGTTTTTCAAGAATCAAGGACAAGAAGCATTTTGATTGCAAATTCAAGGACAATTCTTGGCGCTCAAGGACGTGTGGCAACCTTAAACCAGTGGCGTAGCAAGGGGACACTTTTTGGGGGCGGCACTTTGCTAATTAGAAATCAATTTTTGAGAGGAGTTTAAAATTTCTAGATTTTCTTTACTATTTTAAAATATTTGTTTAAAGTTTTAAAGGTTCCAACTCTTTTAAAATTTTGTGTTTAGAAGCCTTGCTGGTAGGCTAGCCTAATATACACGGCATGTTCCTGTGGAGTCAGAAAATGGATGAAATGTTTACTCAAAAGTCTGGGTCAAATCCATTGTGCTGAAGTGTCCCGTGCAGTGTTTGTCTTGAAATTAAGATTTTTTTAACACATTTACTTGGCGGACAATTGTGCCCCAATCCCTACACCTTCCTCGCCAGACAAAACCATTTCAACCATCCCAGTCAAAAGTCCTTTGAACAAAGGAAAGAGATGACATTCGACGGCAGACTAGCAAAGGTTAGGGCTCCGGTTGTTTGCGGCTTTTATTGCCCTGCGCTCAAGATCTGATGAAAAAGGTTTTGCATGATATCACTGTAAATAGTAAAGGGTGGCTAAATCTTTTATCTCGTATCGTTGGTTCCTCGGTAACGCCCCCGCTGCACATCATAACATCACCTGACACCTAGGCATTGTCAAAGAAGATTTCGCTGGGGCGGCGAGCACAAACGGGCTGGGCCGGGCAATTTCGACCGGGTATGGCAGGCATGGCACGTGCCATGGGCGCCACTTTGACTGGGGCGCAAAAATGCTTGGCAAAAATACAATTTTTTACTTACAGTTTCTCGAACCTCTATCTTGCACCCCATAAGACCATTAACCACAAAGCTGCATCAACACAGCGCCCTTATCTAATGGATTGCGTCGGACCTGCTGCGCCAGTACCATCAACTACTGTATTATGACAATGCGGTGTTGTGACACAACACGACGGTCAGACATTGTGGCAAAACATGAGCGCTCGCTTGCCAATCTACAAGACCGCGTCCTTTTCATGCTATAAGAAAGGCTGAGTACGTCCGTGCTGGTGCGTTCCAGGCAAGGGGATATCAGTCAGAATCTAGTTTTGGACGCGCTTAGTCAGTGGCTTTGAGAATCTGACTTTTGCGCATATAAATGCTGTTGAGCTCTCCCCATTTACAAATTACTGCTGCAACCCACTCGGACTTCACGAAATTTCTTCGATGGCCACTAGTCGATAATAAGCTAAACACAATACCCTAGTCCAGGGGTTCCCAACCTTTTTACCATCTCGTACCACTTGGGCACTTCGTATTGTCAGCGCGTACCACTTCTTCCAGAAAAACTAATTTGATCGAATCTTAGTTTATTCAGAAGAATAATATACATTAAAATAACAATAAAAGACCACAACTCAATTTAATGAGATTTTTGTTTTTGTTCGATGCGTGGTGTACATTTGTTCAAAAGTTGTAGCAAAGCATCGCAAGTCTTGATGTTACGAAACAATAGGAATAGCATGCTACAGGTTTAGAAACAAAGCCCGATACGTAAACTAGAAAGCTGTGAAACCAGGTTTTTGTGAAAAAATGGAATTTCTCGAGTACCACCTGTAAGATCTTCGCGTACCACAGGTTGGGGATCCCTTCCCTAGTCCAAACTAAGGGAGAGAACCTTAGTCCTCGAGACATCAGCATTTATCATCATTACCGTAGGAACTGAGCAAAAAACGGTAATTCATGAAATAAGAGATTTGTTAGTCTGGTTTAGAGCTACCCTTTTTTCCAAATTTGGCTTTCTGTTCGATGTCCAAACTAGGGATGGCACGGGTCGTCCGGAGCTAAGAAGAAACTGCCCTTTTTTTCTGCCCGGCCAGCCCAGAGCTAACAAGAAATTGCCCGGCCCAGCCCGTTTATGCTAAACTACAACTTATTTTCTGACCCGGACCGGCCCGTGGTCCGTAATATAAAGTAACCTCAAATGCAAAGTAACAACAAGTTTTCAGTTCATTGTTATTTGGACACTAAACTCATGTAGTCTTACGGTAGTGGCTATAGGTCCGCCAGTGGACCTTCACATTTGAACACTTATTCGTCCGTCACCTGTAACGTGACCCTAATGCATGACGAGAGTGCACTAGACTGTACTACACTTGTTAGTAACATACTAAATCTAAACCAGGGGTCACCAACATGGTGCCCGCGGGCACCAGGTCGCCCGTACGGACCACGTGGGTCGCCCACGGGCCAGTTCTGACAATAGCATAAACACGATCAGTGTCTTCACATTGATAAATATCTTTGATTTTTATTATTAACGATAACATAATATGAAGACAAATTGTGCAAGTTTTTATTTGAAAAGTCTGTGTATTAAACTGGTAGCCCTTCGCATGAATTTGTACCAAGAAATAGCTCCGAGTTT
>JGI24159J19872_10005176_pt1 | contig 16811 bp, 7 predicted proteins | sample Ectturendosymbi4_FD_19872 | JGI IMG/M metagenome (IMG submission 19872) | reverse complement strand
GGGACAGATAAATATGTCCCATGGACAACCCTAGGCTTGTCCATGGGAATGTCATTCCTATGGGAATCCCATGGGAAACGTCCCATGGGATGGGATGGGTCGGGACAGATAAATATGTCCCATGGACAACACTGCGAATCGGGTCCCTAAAACACCTTAAAAATCCTGCTGTATTAAAATATTTTTTATCATTCAGGATTTTTGAGCAACTTGCGCCTGCCCTGAATACAGAGTTTGCCCTGAATTAACTGTACTGAATATATATCTTTCATCATTCAGGATCTTTGAGCAGCCTGTGCTTGCCCTGAAAAATGAGTTGCCCTGAAATTTTTCACTGTATTGATATATTTTTTATCATTCAAGATTTTTGAGCAACTTGCGCTTGGCCTGAAAACAGAGTTTGCCCTGAATTAACTGTATTGAATATATATTTTTCATCATTCAGGATTTGTGAGCAACTTGCGCTTGCCCTGAAAGCAGAATTTGCCCTGAAATTTTTCAAGACAGGGGTGGCGGCCGCTCCCCCCCGATCCCCCGCCTCGTACGCCTATTAATGCAGTACATTGGCTTCCGAAAAACCTGAGATTCGAACATGGGCGCGCCAAACTTGCTTCTTGTCCCGGGCGCCATCTAACCTCGATCCACCCCTAGCAGTCATTCAATACTCCTCTGCGTTGTCCATGTATGTGGAGTGAGGAGTTGCACAATTAGTCATAATTATTTGAGCTAATCGAGCACGTTCAATGCATTTTTGTTACATATCCGCAAGTTGTTTGCTAACGTAGGCTATACATCTATAGCTTTTTTACACGCTGCATTATGGTTCAATCAAGAGTTTAGTTCCATCAAGAAACTCATTCACTCACCTTTATGTTGCAAAACTACGATGCAGACAAACTGAGGCCTCACGAATTGCACTGAAACTGGTTTTTCGTTTTCATATTGGAGGCTTGTAAAATCTTGAGTCAGTTATAAGTTTTTCATATTGCATTCCTATTTAGGCTGCTGCCTTTCCTTTCGAGACTGTCCTCAGGCATTAAAAAATAAACTTGTGAAAAACAGACCAATTTCATACAGACCACGGCAGGCGCGTAACGAGGGGGCCAGGGGGCACAATTCCCCGGGCGCCGGGTCAGTGATGAGGCACCAAATTACTGCGGGGGGCGCCGAAAAATCCAAACAATGTCACAAGTACTTTCTTCAATGCAATGCATTAACTTCCGAAAGACCTCATGAAGTTTCGAACATGGGGGCGCCAAACTTGCTTCTTGCCACGGGCGCCATCTAACCTCGTTACGCCCTTGGCCCAGTGACAAGTCGAGAACTGTGTTAAGCGAAAGCGACTGCGTTTGTGATTACATAACCTAAGGCTGGGCAGTTCTCACGCGGCAAAGAAATAACGAAACAGTAGTACTATTACGAAACAACGGCATTGTTCACGCTTTTCGATAAAAGTTTGGGTAAAGTCCGGCCCGTAAATCCTGACGTTTAACCAAGCGAAAAATATTTTTTATTTTAGAGCATTTTTATCTCTGTTTCTGCTTCCGGTCATCAAAAAGGGGTGCATTTATGGCAAAGGGGCACCACAGATGTTTTGGGGGCGGCAGTTGCCCCAACTGCCCCCGGATCCGCCACTGCCTAAAAACGAAACATATCGTGAAAGTACGGGGTGCTCCAATTTCTCAGTGCCTACATACGAGCCGCCACTGTGCTTGAAGCCAAGATTGTAACTTAAATAATTATTCAAGTTAGAAAATGTGGCTAAGTATGGGTCATTTGCATAGGCGTAGGGATAAAAAATCTTGGGCTGCTGCAGGGTCTTTTCCGAAAAACTATGCTCATGCCGGCAAAGTTGATTAAAAAAAGATTACCATTTAACTTCTACAAGCAATAAAATACACATCTAATGCAATTTTCACCGCATTAATACCACAAAAGTAATAAATTGACAAATAAATTCTTTGAAATATTAGTTTTTTGATTTAAAAATATTTTTTTCCATGTTTGAAATAATTTTTGCCGAAAACCAAACTATTTGAATGGGCTGCAGCCCTTTCTGCAAACTTGCCTCTTGTGTCTATGGTTATTTGCAATCACCAGGTTTTGTGTTATTCGTTTATCTTACCTGCACTACTTGTGCTTGTTGTGGTGGTTACTGCAGAAGAGACGGTAGTAGCGTAAGCAGTTGTATGCGACAAGTTAGCCATATCAAAGTGCGTGGTAGTAATAACATCGAATATGGTTGTGTTAGCATGCGTCGTATCAATATCATCACCTGGAGTTGTTTCATTCGAATAGGTACTTGTTGTCTGGCCAGTCACGCCTGAAAAAAAAGATCTTTGTGTGGAGACTATAAGAAATAGTTCTAGAAAATATTTTACTGAAAGTGCGAAGGTTAGAGGTAGAGATCATTGCGAATTGAGTTATATTCGGAAAATCACAGCAAACCTTTGGCCAAAAAACACAAAACAACATCTCAACTAACGATTGTCCAGAAACATTTACATCAAGACACGCGAAAAATAAAGGCACAGTCAAGAATGTGTATCAAAATAGGTTTTTAAAAATGTTCTAGAATTCTATAGAAAACTTTCCCTGATTAAATATCACTTACAAACAGTTATTTTCCTTCGCCGCAAAGCCTGGCAACTAAGCTTGGTTACTGTTGTGTGACCGGCACGCCTTAGAGCGTTTTAAACGGATACATGACGTCTGCTCTATTGCTCGCTGCCATGACCCACAACACCATCAGCTTTTCAAAATACTGTTTACATCCCTTAGAACTTGCTCTCGATATACTGTATAACAGTGATACACGATGTGCACTACCAAGAAAATGTGGCTTTCAGTATAACAACGAGCTGCTGTTAGCAAAATGATCATTGTTGCAATGTTATTCGTTCGGTTAGTTATTGAAAAAACGCTTGATATTTTTTATTTTGAAAGGCCGTTGCATAAAATCATGCAGAAGGGAGTCACCGTAACGCTTCACGTGAGAAAGTGCTTGAAACCACTCATGTGACGCACGGATACTATTATTTTCTAAGTGAACGCCTTTTGAGAAAAATGGAAAGAGTCGATGAAGTTCTCGAACACAGCAAATCCTATATTTGAGCATTCTTTCGAGAGCTATGGACCAAATTCGAACGAAAGCCCTTTGAAATGTTTGCGTAATTCGTTCTTCAGAAAATATTGAAAAAAATAACAAGTAATCCTTTATGGTTTCGTAATGACAACAAGATTGAATAATTTACTGCAATGGGATGAGACAATATCAAACCTTAATTCCTATACTTTTTATTTACGTGTTTGGCTCAGACACATGTCACACATCACAACCGTGAAGAATAGAACACAAGATACAAAAGTGCTTTGTCACAACACATCGCACGGTGGGTGATAGATGGAACACACAAACAATGCTAAAGAGTGGCAAACACTTAACCAGCGCACAAAGCAGCTACTGCATTCGGTCATCTTCTTGCAGCAGCGCTACAAAGTGACAAAAACGGGAGATTTGTAGAAAGCGTCAGACATCTGAAGTGAGCGGATAAAAAGTTAGATGGTGATGTACAACGCTTAAAAAAAGGCATACAAATTGTTTCTAATCAAGGCATCAAATATCCTAACGAAATAGGTAACTTGATGTGGGCGAACACTTACATTCCTGGGGATGCAAGTGCAATGCTACATCTGATAAGCGTTGTTGCAAGCAGCGCGGAGTCATTTAATACCAGACCATGTGTATATGCTCCATAGGCGGCAGGCGTACATTAGCATGCACTAAGCACGAAACAGTGCTTATATTGGCAGTAGAACACTGAGAAAAGTTGTTTCTGGGCTTGTTTGCGGTGCAATAAAATGATTTCATTTGCCTCTGAATGTCAGTGTCAACTTTCAGTGAGGCAAGCGGTAATACACTGAGATATTTGACTTGTTCAGAAAACTGCTGCATCCCAATTCCCCATTTCGTTTTGCTTGATGTAAAGTAGATATGACTTTTCGTATGCCATTTTTATGTGCGTTTTGCCAACCACTTTTCAAGCGTTATTTAACCCAGTCCCGTCACTACGGGGGGGCTTTGGTGGGCTTATCCCCCAAACAAAGCTCCAAGCCCCCTCAAATTGAAATATGAAACATTATCAATCAGTGGAGTTTTTGTCAAATTTTCAGAAGTCAAGCTCCTCTGCACAAACGTAAAGCCTCCCTATTGAAAACTTTCTGGCAACGATTCTAATTTGACCGACTTCCAGCAAATTGCGCTTTGTTTTTTATTTTTGTTCTGCGCTTGAAGCAGCATCAATATAATACCGGTTATCGTGGTTTGTTGTCTAATCAATCATGAGGGTGCAGCTTGACATCAGTGGATAAAGCTGTCGCTTTGTAACGCTCCTATACAACCGTTTTGATACTTTTCCTAAAGTTTAAACAAGCTAAGAACAAGAAGATTTGTGCTTTACGACAAACGTTTGTATACAAGCGCATTAGAAATCATCGAAATGCCCAGGTTGATCCTTTTGAGGCAGGTAAAGCAGGAAAATGAAAACGTTGCTTGCACTGGGTTATGGGTCCGTTGCATGTCAAACCAACCAGACATCGAGACGAAAAACGAACAAAATAACTGTTATATAAATTAGTATTTTATGGAGATCAGAGCCAATGTAGACGTTTTACAAAGAATGCTTCGCGCATTTGTTAAATCTACAGATATTAGTCATACCTGCAAAATGAAGCACCGATACTTTATGCCTGATGAGGGCGTTGGTGAGAGAAGTTTTGGGTGCGTAACGGTGTAGCGGTCAAATTTGTAATAATTATGTATTAAAAGCTCTGCAAATATTTTACAGAATCAGGTTCAACCGCTTTGCACAAACCACGTACATGACTATATTTTATAATTCAACTTGATTTTTATTTCATTTTCATTTTTTAATAATCGCTATCAACGGTTTCCAAGCTCATTCGTCTAATAAAATGTCCATGTGCTTTCACAAGATTTGAACATAATCTTAGGCTCTCTGTGAATGTAAAAAGTCTGTGAAAATAACTGCAACATTTTCAAATTATTTTATAGTTTTCAAATCGGTTTGGAAATTTATTTTTGCTTTCATTCCAACCCATCAAGCAGTCTGCTAATACGAATTTTGGAAACGTAGATTTGGCAAATATTCTCGTTTTTGTACCACACGGCGCGTAGAAATATTTCCTGATTCAACAATATTTGGTAGGCTTCATACCTGCATCCATTAGCAAGAAAGAAGAGAACAAAATTAAAGGCCATATCCTCCAACGAAGGTTTTGCATGATCACACCTATAGCTGCGAAGAGATACGTCCTTTCAGAGAAGATCATTCAAGAGAAGGCACTTGGTCAAGGAGAAAAGTAAACTTTGATTTTTTCTGCGGAATCGCGGACATCAGCAGATAGCATTCACATTATCAGTGATCCATATCCCGTCGCATTTCCTCTATCGGTTGCCTGGCAACAGTTTGAAAAGGTATGGCTACAGTGAATCAAAAAAGGATCGTTCTCAAACCTTCTCGATCAAACAACCTGTGGAAGAAAACCTTCATGTACTCAGCAGAAACAAAAACCAACACGCGAAGACTGCGGAAAAAATCTTTCTAAACAAAAATTTTAGGAAATAGAAAATCTTCCGTTAAAAATAATTTCCTTATATTCTCCGAGTCATGCAGTCACAAGCATATTGATGATAATCTCACCACAACGCTTATGTATTGACTGTTTTCATTTTTTCCAATACTTTCCAAGTTTTATTCTGTGTTGAAACATTGTCTGATTAATTTCATATTCTGTGTTGAAACATTGATTAATTTCATATAATTTCATATTTCTCTGCGTAGACATAAACCAGTCTTTGCTATTCTTGTACTTCCAGTCTTTGCTATTCTTGTACTTCTCTTAATCAACCTACCATCAGTCAAACAACTTTTCTCAAGGTTTCCTGAAAAGCAACTTGTTAATACCAGAAATTACCATATGCATCTGTGCTTAGAACTGCCGCATTCACCTCTTCAAAGATGTGTCCAAAAGTCTGACTGTGACTGTAAGCTCTGATGACGCTGTGTTTAGCGCATGCTTTTTAGCCAAAATTACATTGAAAAACGTCATGCCGTTCGACGTCACTGATGCGGGACCGACGTGCTTTTTTGGAGTAATGAAAGCGAGACGACACCAACCGTAAAGACCGTATGCTTTGCTACCTTGAAGAAATCCTATGCCGTCAAAAGTAAACCATGGCAGCCAAGTTCAAATCTGTTTTTGTCTCACTGTTTTGACGTCAAAATAATGTGTTGCCCAATACTTTTACAATTGCTGTGACTCTCACCAAGTTCAAGTTGTCGTTGGTTCACAGTACAATTCAGGTTCGATAAACTGTACTGAAAAAAAGACAACTTTTAATTTTTGAAGGTTCCAGATACCTTTTTCGCTGAAAGCTAAATCAGGTAGTTTTTCTTTTATGTTTTTCCATCAGTAATCGTTTCCATCAGTAATCAGTAATTCCATTAGTAATCATAATCAGTGGTCCCGAACCAACCACACGAGTCGATAATCACGAAATCATAATTGTACTAAATTTAGAAAGCTAACCAACATCAACTTTTGGTTGAAAAAAGGGCTTGGCCACTCACTACCAGCAGACCTAACCCTTTGTGGAAAAGCAGTCTTTTTGCTCTCAAAGTATTCTCACGTTTAAGAATATTGCTTACTTGTGATTCTCGCTGAAATAACTTCATGAGTAGTCAGATGCCTTCAACGCTCAGGTTTGGATAAGTTTTGTTTTTGCCTATTTCGAAGTAATGAATACGAATCCCTGATGTACGCGTAAGCAATGCGTTTTGTTACATACTGGTAGTCTTTTCATGGTTTCCTTGTTCAGTTCAGAACTGACTGCTCAGTCCTTTACATTAATTCATTGTTTGAAGCAATCTTTCTGAAATTACTGTGTAGCAGGCTCACAGCCAGGTTTAAGTTTTTTTATAGTAAAATATATTTTAGGGGGGAAAGATTTTTGTTTTTGATCAAATGTTTAAAACATACTTTTCTGGGCACAGCAAAATTTGAATGTGCAAAGTTATTTTTTCAAACACTGTATGTTCAGAGTTGGGTTGCGTGCTCTACAATATTTATCCCGCATTCGCTTCAACCCATCCATTTATTAGGAACTACAGTCGTGATTTTCGTATTTGAAACTATTCGTGTGGTTTGTTGCGCATTGCGGATATGTGCTCAGCACTGATCATGCGTTGCTCTCAGTAAGCTGTTATCCCCGAGCCAGGACTATTACACGCTCGCGACCAAACGGTTGTCAACGAACCTATATATTTGTTTCACATGATGCAGAACCGTGGTCTTTGTGCGTTTCCGCAAAATGCGTTTCACCAGTGATTACTATAAAAATTGTTTATAGTATATTAGTAATAATTGTTTTGACGCCTCTCGTGTTCGCGCTGCAGGGTGAGGCATTTGGTGTTTTCGTAAATTTCAGCGAATGTGAACAAACATACGACAATGTCGGCCGCCTATGTATGCTAACAACATGAGAACCAGGTAATTCTGTGTTTCCAAGCGTGTTGAATAAAGAGACAAAGCATCCCAGAAACGTTGTTTGCATATACAGTAGCTCACAATAATAGTTATCGAATATTGAATAAAGTTCTGAAAATACGCACGTTGTTCAGCTTGAGATTATGCACTTCGTCAAAATATTTTACGCTTTAATGCATCACCGTAGCTTGTAGGCTTTTATTCAATTCATGGTGTCTGGTGTACATCGTCACCTAACAGCCTTTGGGGCTCATCTCAGTTGACTGGTGCTTCACACTCCTCATATTCTCACCTTCTGTGAAGCTTCCATTGTGACAGATTGCTACACATCCGATGACGCAGGCATTTAAGTGTGCTGTTCATTCTCACACTGCCTTCCTCATGCGTTAGTTTCTCTTTCGCTTGCCCAGTTGCCCGAAAAAATTTCACTGTCGGCAAAAATTCGAAGGCAACAAGGAATTTTGTTTTTACACGACTGATACCATTTAACCGTTCAGAGCAACTGCATAAAGGCGTAGACTTTTGCTCTGCAAAAACTTGTTCGTGAAAATGGACAACATTTGACTGTGTAACATGGGCGTCGGAAGGATTTTTTCCAGAGGGGGGCAATAGTCGATGTTTTCAGGCGTAACCAAAATATTTTCCAGGGGGGCCATAACTTGCAAAATTTCATTTTACCCACTCGAAGCTAAGAAAATGACCTTTTTTGCTGAAAATTTAATAACAAAAATGCCAAATTTCAAATTACATGGGGCAAGTCCTCCCCTTGTGCCCCCTTCCGACGCCCATGCTGTGGAATATCTTAGCGCCACTGCGTTGAAAAACATCGAGAATATTTTTTCGGTCCCAGTAAAATTTATAGAGCCGACGAGCAGATGTAGCAAAACCTTAAATAGCGGCATCGACAGTTGGACTCTACGATTTCATTACTAGCGATCGAACAATGATTACGGTTCGAAATCGAACGTCCAATTTTCAACATGAAAGACGCTTCTAATTTTTTCAGGAACATTCTGAAGTCAGCGTGGAAGTGGTCGATGCAGAAGCGTCAGCAATGTTATCGGGCAGTGGATTATACTGTTTTGTCATCAATCCGGTCCTTCACGCCTGCTAGAAAAAAAACACTGACGTACATGTGGACAAGATGTTTAGCATGGTCACAGTAAGTTCCACGCATTGCTTGTTTCTCAAATTGCCGAGCGCGGGTATCTTTGCCTTCCCAGCCGGAACGCATTCTCAATGATAAGTTCTGTATGGATAAACTGATTACCCATTGCGAGAGTAACAACACTTTATGAAATTCTCAAGAAACAGTCTTTTCAGTGAACGACGACGTGTATGCAATAAGAAATTTACTCATCTTTCAGCTGCGGTTCACCTTGCGTCAGTTTGGTATACCGCATGAAAACATAGTTTCGTCACAGTGGTAACGAAGTCGAAAGCATGAAAACGGAATTAGATACTGAAGTAAGTGGATTCGTAGCATTAAAAGATGAGAAATGTGCACCCGTTTATTTCCTTCGTTTGTATGCATTACGCAACACGTTCATTGCGTTTTACCTGTGTGCTGCTGAATAAACTTTTTCTCGATCTTTTCGATTCTCAAAAAAACTCTGGCAACCTTAACAAAGGTCATTATTTCGTTAAATTTTAGCCCGCCAAAGCAAAGGACAATTAACAGCACGTGTAAGTACCATGAAGACCGCTAGTTTGACATCTTTCAATGAGTGTCTTGGCTTACACAAACTCGAGAGTTAATGGTGAGCATATGTAGCTTACTCACAACATTTTACAAAAAAACACAAACAAGACTTACCTTCCGTAAAGCTTGTGTGCCTGATTACACGTATTGAAAGCACAAATACTGCTGCTGCACTTATACTGCTGCACAAAGCAAATTATATTTCGAAGTTAAATATTTTAGAATTTGACGCAGTCATTACCATTTTTCTTCGAATCATTAATGAGTCTTTCTATCATTAAAAGCTCTACGTTTGCTGCAAGCTTTCGAGGAATCAGCCGACTGGGCTCTATTTTCACCTTTTTGTGATGATTCAAAATTGCACATATATATTCAAGTAACTAGTTTCCACAAAGATGAAGAGTTTGAATCGATCAGCAAAATTTTTTATCAGGAAATTGACACTATGCATCCTCAGTTCTGCAATCTTATTCAAAAACGAAATACTTTAGTGCTATGCATAACTCCATAGTTCAGAAAAATTTGCACTTTCATAAACAAATGCATTTTAAATGAATCTTAGTGCTAATGCCACTGTTAATGCGTTTACGACCTCAACGACAGGTCCTATAAGGGAAAAACCCTTAAATGAAAGCAGCAGAAGTATGCCTAAAGCTTTCCTTGACAAGCAGTGGCGATTCTAAGGGGGGCTGGGTGGGCCATGAACCGCCCAGATTTTTAGCTGGCTCCCAGCTTCGCACCGCGAGTTTTGTGCTTACTTTCACGTTCAAGTTCGTTTGCTTGAAATATACATCAGACAACTTCCAGCCAGCAATACTTCAAATTAAACAATAAGTTATAAGCCCTCTAGTCTGCATTCAATATTTCCCAAATAAATGATAAGCTGCGTTGTTTGTTCTTGACGGCAGGGCAATGGTCAGTTGTTTATAACGACACACACCAGCGGTTGCTCGGATCTTGCGTGAAATTTAATTAGACCGCGGTCGTGGTGGTGAAAGATCCCATTCGAATCAAAGGAACAGTCGCAGAAATGGGAAGATGGATCTTGCGTGCATTTCAGTTTGATGTAGAACTGGATGGATGATACTGTATTTCTGTCAGGAGAATGTTGCTTGTTCTAGTAGCAAAATGTTTGTGAAAGCATTATGGTTTGGTTTCAGTTAATTCATCCAAATTTATCCAGGCCGCAGTCGTGTGCATCACTGCTGTCTTGGGTATACGACTTCGAAGCATCTTACGTAACTGGTTCGTGACTTCAGCTTTAAGCAGGGTTGTGGAGTCGGAGCCGGAGTAGGAGTCGGAGGGCGGCAATTGCTCAGTGGTAAAAGTATCCGCCTTCCAATTGCAAGATTGGATATTCGATCCATAGCCACTGAGTGAATTGCCGCAGCGCTCTTTGGCCAAGAGCGTTCACCTCAACCACCCCGGCAAGAAGCACAAGTCAGGCTTTGGCCTGCCGCCAATTGCCGTCACCAAAAAAGGATTTGCAGGTTTTTGGGTGGAGTCGGATTCATAACGACACGGATTTTTTTGTCCGACTCCGGATGTCCAGTTGGGTCATTTTTTACATTACACTCCTGAATTGGGAATTCCTGTTGAAATGGTACAATTTCTTTTTAAAACTTTTGTTGAAACAGAGATTTCTTGCTGTGCACCACGATTTGTATTTATTTCAACAGCCAAATTTCATTCCCTTTATGTTAAGGAGTCGGAGTCGGAAATTTTGGAAAGTCGGATTTGGGAGTCGGAGTCGGAAATTATGGAAAGGTCGGAGTTGGAGTTGGATATTTTACCTCCGACTCCGCAACCCTGGTTTTAAGTCTACCAACACATCTCCTGCAACATCACAGATCATTGTAATGATTCATATCAATTCGTTCCAGCATTTCAGCTATTTTTCCCGAGGGTCAAACATTTCTATCAGAAGAACACTTGAAAGAATTCGCATATTCATATTCAATTAGTGAAAATGATTTAAAATATAAAATACAAAGCTGCTACGTTTGATTGTTCATACAACTTGTTACTAATAGCTGTAACTCTTCCCATCACCAGCGCTTCACGTGAAAGTTTTTCTAAAATGAAATTAGTGTAAACATAAACATTTCTCAGAAATTCCATAACCGGTGAAAGATGGAGTAACATTAAGTTACACTGAGTTGGTGTTGATAAGAAATTCTGACGTAGACTGTGCAGGGATTTGTGTGAGAATCATATTGCTCATTGTCTATTTGTCTGAATGCTTTTTTTGGCAAAGCAAGTTTTACGTCTGCTGGGAACCGTCGCCAGAAAGTCTTCTGTTGGGGGGCTTTACGTCTGTGCAGGGGGGGTTGAAATTCTAAATTTTTTAAAAATCACTGATTTATAGTGTTTCGTATTTCAATTCGGGGGGCCTTGGAACTTCGTTTGGTGGGATAAGCCCTCCAAAGCCCAACCGTGGCGACGGGACTGGTCAGCTGTTACATCTTGGTATCAGGTACACGCCGTAAACGCCGAAGCACATACCTCGTATGCCTATCTGCGACGCGGCTATACTATAGGTACCGCTGATGCCGAAACCTCGTTGTTGTTAAATGCGTAGTGCATTGAACAGCAGCCACGAATCTGTATAACCAATCAGTAGTCAGTAGCCACCAATCTGTTGGCAGATGGTTCATTTTTTTAAAATTTGCTTTACTAGTAAGAATATTTTGACGAAAGTAGTTGGCTATCAACAGCCTACTTGTCTCTGTGTCAGGAAGAATTCTTGGTTGAATTGGAACTGTTTCACTTTTATGTGAATTGTTTTCACTTTCGTGCACGGTTTTCGTTCATGTGGGGCCGGCACAATTGTGTACGGAAAATGGTGTTTCGTTTTGCAGGTGTAGTGCTGTGAAAATTGCATGTTTAGCACAGATTATTCGAAATAGCAGTACAAGTGTGGGGTTGCGTATAGAGGCGTTTAGGTGTATATAGTGAATAATAACGCCAGGTCATATCTAACGATGCTCACAAGCCTATGTTGGGTTTGATAGGGTTATTCATAGGAAATTAATCTTCAAAACAACGGAAGATCACCATGCGGGATAGACATTTATGTCGCCCTCCTACTTTTTCCTTGGCCCCGCTGTGGCCCGGTTACTTTTTTAATTCTACAATCGCCAGTGTTGACAAGTAGTCAAGTGAAAAATTAACTTTCATATTTGCGACGGTTTTGATAGTGCGCTTCTCTTTTGTCGTAAGTAATGGCAAGGAAAATAATCCTTGTTTCGAGTGACCCTGCTAATTCGCAAGTGGAATTCTACTGAAGAAGGTCCTTTCGTTCCCACGTGCTTGCATTATACTTGTATGACTATTTAAATTTACTCGCGCAAGTAGCTTTTAAGACAAACAAACAATCTTGTAATGCGTTTCAACACAAAGGACTTGACTCTTTTCTGCCAAAGCGTATTGGGCAATTTTTAAGGAAACGCATCAGATGTCTTTGCAATTGGAAATCAAGCATTTTCTTCTTGGGTTAGTTTAGAGAAGATCCTGGTTTAATAGGACCAGAAAATCTTCCGAAGCGCGATCGTGTGGGAGATTACTGCTAATGATTCACGAAAAGGCCTGCTCGCAAAGTGTGCAAAATCAAATATAAATACCATCTGCGCAGTCCAGCCTCAAAACGCACGATATGCTACCGTTTCAGAACACATGCGGGAGGTGAGCAAAACAAGCATAAGATTCAAGGTGGTCAATCAAGCGTTCAAAAAGTGGCAGTGCTTCGCCCAGGTCGCGGTCTGCGGTTCGCGTGGTGGAAACTTTCTATTTCGAGGTTTGGAAGTGCTGAGGTCTATAGGGGTGAAGCAAAATAAAGCACTTGAAGAGTCACAGATACGCATCTTTCGGAGATTGAAGTTGTCCAAAACACTGTGGAAGATAGGTAGACTGCTTGACGACAAACATTCTTAGGATCCAGGTATTCCGCGCGGTTTTCCGCGCAGGTTTGCAAGTGTAGAATTACCGCCGGCACTCGGATACCACCTGCCCTTCCCCGCATTCGCTGCCCGTAATAAGTGCATAAACAACTCGACTCAATAAAGCCCTGCGATACTCGGTATAGGCGTTATGTGAAGAATTGCTCGTTATTATCATTCTGCACATAAGAGCTGCATGATTTGCAAGCTCATAACAGTTTGACCTTCTTGAAGCCGGATCTTTGCCAAAAAATTTTCTGTTAGCGCCTGACGGAAGCAAGGGGGATTTAATTATGACTTTAGTAAGCTTGTCGACGAACTGGTAAGCTTGTCGATGAAAGTTCATCGAAGTTGATTGGCTACATACGCCGTCAAATGCACTGAAGTGCTGAAAATTCTTTATCATTTCATGTGCCAAATGTGTGTGATAACTTATCACAAATGTTTGCAAAGATTCAAATGACAAGAGGAAGCTGGCAGAAAACTTGAGTTAAATACACGAGAAAGCTATCATATAACGACCGGCATATCCCAACCTTTCAGCCATACGGCCCTTTCGTCATGCCTTTTGATTGAAGCGTTCGCAAAGATATAATAGTAGGGTGACTGCATCGAGAACTATTTCAATAGTAAACCGTATCCAAAGCAGTCCAACATCACATCGTTGCCAAGCAAAGCACTTCTAGGAAATCGATAAAATGCGTAGTAGCAAAATCGTCGCCTAATCAGCGTTTTTTAAACTTTGTTGTGTCACGAGAGCCAGCGAGTGCTGTTGACACTTGAATATGCTTCACTGGAGAGCGCGTGTTTTAAACGAAGGGAATCAGAGGTTTAAAAGCACGGGGTGTTGTTCATCACAATCCTTGTATCAAGAAGGGTTTATTTGAAGACGCAGCCGCAGACGTGAACTTTTCATATCTTTTGCAACACGGATTTCCTCTTGGAATAAAAACTTTTAGATTAAGGTAAGTAATTACTGTGCCTTTCGTTTTTGTTAAGCCTACCTGCAAAGGTGGAAGATTAAAAAAAGGTTTTTATTGGAAACCTGCCGCTGGACCAGTGTGTTGCTTGCACTGGTGACTAAATCAACTGCACTTCATTGCATATAAAACTTCAGGGTTTTACCAAAATAGTTTTGAAAGAAAGACGACACAAATTACCTCTTAGACCATAAACCATTGCCGTAACCTCTTTATATGTATTTTACTATTGGGACCTATGTTGCCACTAGTTCGCTGGCATAGCTTTATGTTGAATGCGGTGCTGTTCTTTTTTTCTTTTTTTTTGATAAAAAGGAAAACAATTGATTGAAGCTTAACCCGGAAGCTCAGAGATAGTGGTTTTAAGCTTTGGAACGTTTTCTTGAATGTTTTTTCGGGATGGATAACTTGCAAAGCGTTGTAAAATTACAAGACGAAGATATTCACTTTGTTTTAGCCGAAACACTAAAATTGAGACAGATAGCCTGCTATAGATCAATAGCATAGCAAGCTAAAGGCTGTAGTTAACATTTTAAATTCATAAGCTGTTTGTGTATACAAACTGGCGATGCCGAGCACGCTAATCGAAAACAGTCGATTTTGTAAAGTTAATTGCTCATAGCGATTTAGAAGGATGCAAAGAAGAAAAAAATTGACACCACTGAGGCACTGATGGGAATATGATCTTTTTTCGATTGTTGTTCGCATTATCGCAGGCTACACGAAAGCGAAAAAACAAAATATTGGTTAATGTTTTCTCAAATTTCGGCAAAATGATTCAAAAAACAAACAAGTCTGAGCCTGAACGCTACGACTGAGAAGTTCTGCTCGTCATCATCAGTTTTTTAATCTTGCAGGAAATACTACCCATGCCTTCAGTTTTGTATCGAATAAATATTATCAAGACAATTTTGACTTTTTCAGGTTATTATTTTGATTTTGTAGATTCTAATTTTGTCAAGCTTTAGCAACAAACAGGCAAATAAACCAAATATTCTTTACAATACCTGTGTAAAGTAAAAAGTGAATTAGCAATGCAGTGCATTAACTCCATGGTGGGACTGCTTATTATATCAGCAAATGAGCTTTTCGATTGCTTCGCAGAAAGCTGTTGGCCTAGTTAGGCTATTCGACGCTTATTAGCAAAACACGTAACTTGCCGAACAAGGATTTAGAATTTTGAATGCAAGTACGACCATGGTTTAGTGCGGTGCTTTATCACAACAGAAAAAGGTCAACATGTGATGGCATGCAGGAAGCGACAGCCGTCAGACCCGCTGCTCGCCCCACTGCGTCGGTATTAAGCTCACGGCAAATCTTTGGTTCAGCTGACGCAAAGAGACTTTATCAGGTCCTCTGGATTTAGGTTAGCTTGACTGAAAGCTGCCTTAATCGGCACAATAGCGCAAGCTTAAATTTAGCCTGTGCCTGCATGCTGACATGACTCCTTTTATTTTGTTAATAACTTTTCGCATTTTTGGAGAACATTTTAACTCCTCCGCAAAGCGCCGATCTTCGAAGCTTTGTAAACGGCACTTGNGCTATTTTGCGAATAAGCGATCCAAACTTGTTGTCAGTCATTTTTCTTTAGCTTACGATTCATTTCTGATATTGCGAATTTACAAATGACTGCCCTGTAATCGACTTATGCCAACATTTTGCATCGCTATTGAATAAACCGGATTGTATGATTTTCTTCGAATGTGCATCAGTACGAACACCGACTTAAAAAAACAACCAATTCTAAACTAAACTTTTTCGAAAAGGTTGAAGCTCGTCAAGGATATTGTTGAGGTCACTGTTGAATATTTAAAAAAAATATTTTGAAATTGACGTTCTGACGTCGACGAACACAATTGCAATGATACATTGTTTTAAGTACCATTTTGCTTGAAACGGTACACCAAAATGTGTTGCGTCTGATTCAGGTCCTCTGTTTGTGTCCAGCAGGGGCATAACGAGGGGGGCAAGGGGTGCGCAATTCCCTGCGCGCCGAGTCACTGTCGGGGCGCCAAATCACTGTGGGGGGCGCCGAATGGCTGCGGGGGCGCCGAAAGGTCCCAACAATGTCACAAGTACTTCCTTCAATGCAGTACATTTGCTTCTGAAAGACCTCAGTCTCGAACATGGGAACGCCAAACTTACGTCTTGCCCCGGGCGCCATCTAACCTCGTTACGCCCTTGGTGTCCAGTATTTTTACTGAGTTTTGTTTGCCCTTGCGTGCACTAGCGCACGGAGGGGGGGCACTGTGCCATGTCCCCCCTCAGACCCTAAAAATAAAAAATGTATGAACAGTATTCGGCAGTGGCGTAACTAATGGGGGGCAAGGGCCTCAATTTAAAATAAACTGACTTTGTTTTCTGGTCACTGATATTCGCACTACGCAAATTTTTTTTATGACTACTGTACGTTTCCTCTGCTTGATTTTAATTTTACGATTTCATTATTTTACTGACAAAATTGCTTCACACGTGGCTGTTAAGTAACTACACAGGTTACAATGAACATCAGAAAAAAGCTTCGGCTGACGCAGTGCCGTGGCAAGGGTAAGTGAGGCCCCCCCCGAAATTTCACGTGGGGCCCCCCATACGCTATTGGCCTATTATTATGAATTGCAGTAA
>JGI24159J19872_10005175_pt1 | contig 16814 bp, 10 predicted proteins | sample Ectturendosymbi4_FD_19872 | JGI IMG/M metagenome (IMG submission 19872) | reverse complement strand
AACTTTGCCAAAACGTTGGTTTGGAAACAGGACTATGACGTCATTTTGTGACGTCACAAACAGCGCACACCAAATACAAATGACTACCCTATGCCGCTGAATGAACCCCCCCCCCATGAAAAGTTTCTGCGTACGCCACTGGACTAAGCATGATATCTGCACTTGTGTTAATGTTTGCGCCATTGCGACTTGATCATCCCTGCTTTCTTTGTTGCAAAAATCCATGTCTAATGGTTTTGTTACTTTGCTCTGTTCACAGTATTTCGTAGTGTTTGTTTTCCTGAGCCTGTGTTTCCCAAATGTTTTTCATTCCACACACGTTTAAGAAAACTTTGGTGTACTTTATGAACTAATTTTAAAAAACTTCGAACCTGATTTCATGTGGCGATCCGAAAATTGATTGATGAATTTCCAACACCATGATAAAAAAAAAATTAAAGTTTCTATAATTTTTCCTTCAGTACAGAAAATAAAGCGAAATTAAGAGCGAGGATGACAGACTTTATCCTGTGATTTAATCGACATACTTTTAACTGAATTTGGTACGTGGCTATGTTTTGGTTAACAGTGAGACTGTGAAAAAACGGGCCACTGTTGGCAAAAGACTGCTAAAGACTGAAAAAACGGTCATTTTGGATTTCCAGTCGGAGTTACACGGATCGTAATCAGGGGATTGAGCAACACAGACCACCAATGATGATGATCTTGAACTTAACCACATGCAGGCTTACTATTCATGAACTTAAAAATTTTCTCAAGAAATCAGCAAAGGTAAACAAATAGAATTTAGACAGAATTAACAGATTGAAATACAGTTCATCTTGTAAGAGTCGATCTCACAACCACTTACATAGGGTCGATTATTGGGAATCGCTTTTGTAGGCACTCATAATTGAGCCAGACGCGACTCGCTTGAAGGCAGAGACACAGGATTCAAACAATTATTCTCTTTTATTTTGTTTTTGACTGCGTCAGTTCTTTTTTTTGAGCCGCACGGTGGTAACGCGGTAATGAAAACGTGTCTTCCTGCTTAACACCGCGTGCGTAGCAGTGCTGCCACAGGCTTCTCTGCAAAAATCTAAAGATTCACAAAAAAATTCATTAGATCTGAAAAATTCACTAGGTTTAAAATTTTGGCGTTGAAATGCGCAGTTTTGCTTGAAATACTTTAGATATTTACTTTATTCCCTAAAAACCTTTACATCATTTGCAAGTTTGTTGAAACAGATCATGCTGCAGCTAGGATAATCTCATACAAACAGTCTTCAAGGCTTTTCTCAAGAGCTGAAAATGACACTGAAACGGAGTATTTTAGCGCAATCACTCTAACATTAAAAAAAATTCTATTGCAGTGTTGCAGTGTTCTTGCAAAGAAATGAAAATATCGGCATGACAAATAATGCAGCAACAGACAACACAGAAGTGAAAACAATGAGAAACTCAAATTACAAACACTTGTTCGTTCTGTTGGTGTTTACAAATTCAATTGTTCACTGATTAGAAAAGGCTGAAAATCTTCAAAAAAGGGCTGAAACGCTAGAAAAAAGGCAACTGATATTCTTCACACACATACTTTGCAAAAAAATCACTAGATCACTAGGTCAGTCTAAAAATCACCAGATTTAGTGACAAATCACTAGGCCTGGCACCAGTGGTGCTAAGCAGTCGAAGACCAGAAAGCCATATCAGCAGGGCTGCCATACCGTCCTTATTTCTAAGATTTGTCCTTATTATGAAGGGGACTGTCTTAGAAAACGTCAGTGTACTTATTTCTCAGAAATGTACCTATTTTGGAATTGCGTCCTTATTTCATCGTATTTTCAGCAATAATGTTTTCTCAAGTATCAGCTCAGTGGACTGATGAAAGGAACAGCCTTCATGAAAGGACAATTCAATGTTTGCTGCAAATAAAAGTGAACTTAGATCACAGCTGCCTTCAGATGCACTGAGTAATTTCAACGAATAAGGAATTGATTCAAAATGTTGTTTCTGGTGAAAAACATGATACTAAATGACTTGACACTAATGCTGACGTTTAAATAAAAAATATGCCGATAAATGTCGTTTTTGTTCTGGTCGTCCTTAGTTTTTAGTCCAAATCGATGGTAGCCCTGCATATCAGTATTCCGGCAAAGAACATGAGGTGCTCGGTCAAAACTGTCACGTGGCCATGCGCACGCACACACAAGTTTGCCAGTTCTGAGACGCGCATACGATAGACAAACACGCAGACAGTGCTCCGCTTGTGTCTTGAAATATAGTCTGCGGCGCTCTGTACTTGTGGTCGTGGATTCGATAGTTACAGAGTCCAGCGTGATGACAAAGCTGGATTCAAAAATATTACCCGCAGTCTTGAAACAAGAAGTATTTCAACATATATCGATTTCTAGATTTAGTGATGTGTAGCAGCGCGGTGGCTGCTACATGCGGCGCGCTAAGTATAACATCGCCAGTAGCACCAAAGCTAATGGGAGCACCCTTTAGCCTAGTGCTTAGGTGCGCAGGTAAGCTGCTTCTTTAGATGTTTGCTTTTCTTTCTACAACCTTCTTAGGACGTGATACACTTTCTGGAAAATCGGAATGCTTCGTATTATGGCCTCATTAGTCCAACTGCTGACTTGTCTGTCGTGTATCCGGCCGTTACTTCGGTATGAAGTTAATTAATTGATACAACCCGGAAAAACGACAAATACGCGGTTGACGTTTTCGCACAGACATCGACGAGTGTCTGTCAAATCCTTGCTTCAATGGGGGAACGTGCACAGATACGGTAAATGGCTTCACGTGCATCTGCCCTTCTGGAACTTTTGGAGATCAATGTTCCAAAGGTAAACGTATGCGTTAACATTTTTAAGTTATATGCCGAGTCAACGTAAAGTTATTCTAAGCATTTTTCTTGCGTTGCTGAAGATATGTGCCCACAGTCCTACAGTCAGGGGCGGATCCAGGGAGGGGCGTTTGGGGCGATCGACCCCCTAAAACCTACGAAAGTAACTTTATTCACCATACTTTTGTACAATTCAGTAACAGCATTCGCGTTATAAGGCCATTTTGTCGTTCATTGTTTTGTCACAGCAGTCTTGTGAAGTAAGTATACTTAATCTCTCTTACATTAGTGAACCCGTAATGAGAGATGACTACCAAATGTTACTGAAATCCCCCCCCCTAACCTTACTGGCTGGATTCGCCCCTGCCTAGAGTCATTGTTAATCGTAATTTGTTTGCTCGGAGTACGTTTTTAATTCCTTCAGTACGTTTACAAAAATTGCTTGATTTTCTCTTGGGGCATCTGGAACCCCAGGATTTCAGTTCATTTGGGTTGGATAACACAAACTTGAACTGCAGTGCATCTTATGATTTCTAAACATTCACCTTCTTGAAACAACAACGAGGAAGCTGATATGCGTACATGATAAAGCAGCTGTTTTTGAGTGCTGAATGTTTCTACAATCGATCCTTTTTTTAAAAAAATTGCGTTGTTAAAAGTCAGCCACAGATAGTTTTTAGCAGTATTCATTGACACTAATATCTCGTTCAAACAGAATTTACGGATTTAGTAGCGCTTTTAAAGAGTAACAATTTGGTTGCGTTTGACTGAGACATTCATGCACCTGAAGATTGCTTATGTATAAAACTGACGCCGATCTACTGCTGGCTTTTATATATGAAGTACATGCGTATACAGTGGACGCACTAATATGGATCCTGTTGCACCTAAACTTTCAACAAACGGCACTGACAGCAGGCGCAGTTGAACAACTGTTTCTACGCCTAACTAACCAACCAGCATCTACTGCAGGCCTACACAACTCAGAAAGCATTGAACGGCCAAATTGGTTAACATAAATTTGCCGCCTCCCGCAAAATTCTATTTCATTTTATTGTAGAGACTTCGTTGTAGTTTGAAAGAAATTCTGGAACGACAATTAATTTGTCCAAAGTCGGTCCTTTGGAACATTTTCTGCAATTGGGAAAGCTCTCGCGGGCCGCGAAAAAGTTCCCGTGGTCCGCATGCGGACCACGGGCCGTATATATTGTGGACTGTGCAGAAATGACATACTACGTAACGACAATAGCAAAACAAGCAAATAGAATTCGAAGCGATAGTGGAAAATCTAAACAACTGGCCAACCATAATCTCACGCCAGTAAATATCTCTGTATCTTCCGTTTAACTTTCTTGCTGTAGACATAATTGTCAACTGACATTGCAAACAACAGCAACTATGTTAATATTTAAAAATGTACTTTTTGATAAATAATTTTGTACTTGACACCTTTCATAACGAACATATTTTAACAGGCGTTTATTCTTCACTCTAGAACAGGGGTTCCCAACCTTTCTCTGACCATGTACCCCTTCAGCATATCGACAGACGAGCATGTACCGCTAAAATGTCTCATGACAAAATATTTTATCATGTCTAATAATAGATATACTTTAACAATGAGCATATAATGATTTTTGAAAATAATATTCACTAATATATGTATAAATATTTCGAAATAAATAATACACCGATTTACATATATTTTCCCCTTCTACTGCTAACCTTAAATGTACCCATTCAGATAGGCAAATGTACTCCTAGGGGTGCGTGTACCCCAGGTTGGGAATCTCTGCTCTAGAATCTTACGCCTCGTATACATCATATTTCTGATCAACCGCATCTTAGATGAATTTTAAATGGATTCAAGTAGGATGTTTCAGCTCTTGCACTTTTTGATTTCGCACCACCAGCATAGGCGTAACCAGGGGGGCCAAAGGGCCCATGGTCCCCCCAAACGTTTAGCATATCTTAAGTTTTGTACTTTGAGACGCGGTGTCCCAAAACAAGTACTGTTGCTCGCTTAAATTCAAAATATTTTCCCTAAAAAATTTTTGTGCTGGCTGCGCTACTGGCCACCAGCGAATGAAAGTGGGGCCAAATAAGGACTCTTAGCGATACGGAAGTGATTACTGGCAAAATGCACCGTGAAAATCCTGTAGATTAATGACTTGCCTGCAGATTTAAAAACTTTGATGTCAGCTGTTCAAACCATAAGGTTTGAATCACAGTTGTTCGCACCCTGAAGTACTGAATTGGCATTTCGTGGAGTGTGAGACACTAGATGACTGAGGTTTGATTGCAGAATCAAGCTGAAAGTAGAAGGTCGATCGCTCTGGCAAAAGAGACAGTATCTAAACCTTGAAAGAGGTACAATCGAGTACATTGAAACTAATGTTACTAAAGTGACATTTACCAGAAAAGGGTCAAGGATTTCTTGACTTATCAACAGAGTTTGAAAAAAGCTGGGAGCTATTGGGCTACCAATAGCAACTAAAAAAGTTTGATTTTCCGATCAATTGTCAAATACGGAACCTTATTGCAATATTACTGGTGTAAATTTCCGTTTGTAGATTTCTGCTTGGTCAGGTGCTGAATATTAGAAATGAAAAATTTAAACGTTCATACCAAAAGAACACTAAGATTTATTTCGATTACAGCATGTCCTCTGCCTCCCGCTATTACAATTGGAAGTTACAGCCCAGTTCTTTCGTTTTACCAACCACCAGTCACTGTCACATATGTTTGCCCCTCGGGTTACACCCTGGATGGAGAACCAAGTGTGAATTGTGTGGGTGATGGAACTTGGAGCAAAGATTCTGCTCCAACATGCAAACTCAACTGTAAGCGAGTTTTTCTTGTCGTGCAAAGCTGGTTGAATTTCTCAATTGATCAATTTCATTCTTACTAACCGCTTTGTAGTCTCGTGGTTGTTTATTATCAGTTGTGGTGTAAATGATATCTACATAGGTATTGCTCATACCAGGGCTCTCCAAACTTCTTACTCCGAGGGCCACACACGCTGTTACACAACAGTTCAAGGGCCGAACATCTTGCGTCATGTGATTCTTTAGGGATATCTAAAACCTCTAGGTTTTCTGTAGGCTTTCGAGGAATCAGCCGATTGGATTCTACTTTCATCTTTTTACGATGATTCAAATTCGCACATATCTGTATTCAAGTAACTTCACTCCACAGGTGAAGTTACTTGTTTCGGGATATACTGTATTGCATTCTAGTAAATCAACGAATTTTTCGTAAATGTATTACGTTTTCATTATTGACAAAATGTCCTATGCGGGCCGGATGACTTGGCTTCGCGGGTCGGATTTGGCCCGCGGACCGTAGTTTGGAGAACCCTGGCATATACCAATGTTTTCGACAGATGTACGTACTGGAATCTTGTTTGTAAGAAGGACGCGAATAAAAAATGCCTCAAACCGAGATTGTAAACAAAAAATGTGAGTTAAGTCTTACCAAACTTTCATAGATACAAAATAGGCATCAGACATAATAGCAAAGCAAACGAGCGAGCAGAATGAAGTCCATAGATTTAACAACTGGCGGATAGAGTGTATACTACCCTACTAGAACATCCTAAATTGCATTTGTTGGGAAAATCAAGGTTGTGGGTGTGCCAAAAAATCTTTATCAAAAAAATGTCATTGGGATTGTTTACACTACCTATCACACAAAATATAACAATTGCGAGGTACGTATATTAAATACTTAATAAAAGGTGAACCGTTGTTCAAAATGCGATTTTAAGAAAANTGATAATACTTGAAGAAAGGTACAAGCTTTGATCAAAATTTTTGTTATGCAAGAATATTATGTACGGCAAAAATTATTTTTTAAGCAATCATACATCATCTTGCGAATGCCCTTTTCCATCCATAAACTTGCGTTTTTTACGTCGGTGTTACAAAAGACTGAAAGGAAATTTTGTGAAAGATTTTACATTCTGACTAACATAAGCAGTGTAAATTATTGTCATATCGGTGCGCAAGTTTGAAAACATCGACCAAATCGGTAGTGGAACAAAACTATTAGGACCGACAAAATTGGATATCGTTACTGGTGTCGAACTGAATTAAAAAACAATTTTGGTAAATTTCCAACAATCCTATTGTCTTTGAATGATGAAGATAATTTTTGTAACACTTAGCGGTCTTTCTAAGTTTCTGAATACAGTGAAATCATGAAAAGAAGCATCGACTGCCCAGATGTTTCTTTCAACCACAAAGCTTTTGTCTGATTGGAAACTTCTTGCAGCTTGCCCTAAGCCTCCTGAAATCAGAGATGGATCATTCTCGTCCAGTGATCCTAGCTTTGCTGTGGGAAGCATGGTGACTTACACATGCAACGACCCTTCCACGCACGAGCTGGCGGGTAAATCGACCTTGACATGCCAGGCTGACCAAACGTGGGATTCTTCGACCCCATGCTGCATGCTGATTGGTAAGTTTCGTTGTTATGGGAAAGCTGTTGCAGGTAAAATCAAACTACGTTGTTACAAATATCGAGGAAACGCTGATTTCAATGCGTGTGGCATGTCTTTTTGGGGATGATTCTGATATTGTTCATATTGTTCATGAACAGTCAAGCCTATAATACGATAAAGGTTCGTGCCAGGTACCAAGTACCATAATTACTTACCACGATTTTTTTCTGAATAGCTTGCTCTGATCCTCCGCCAGTACTTGGTGCTACCTCTTCGAAAAGATTGGTTAATGGATTTACTGAAAATGTTCCCGGAACCGCCATAACTTATCAGTGCCCAAACACCCATGAACTGAAAGGAAGTGCTTCTATTGTCTGCAGAGCTGACAAGACATGGAGCAATTCTCAACCTTCTTGCAGTATAATAGGTAAGATTTTTCGGAAATACAGCCTCTGTTTGGCAATTCTTGTCAAAAACAACGTTACATTTTGTTTGGTTATTACAAGTAGAGCAGCATGCCAATCAAAACTCCTAATGCTTTCGTTTGCGCTACCTGGACCGACAAAATATCACTATCTGCAATTTATAGTGTACGACCATTGCTGTTTTTAATACAGGAAAGAATTTTGTTTGTTTTCCAATGTGTCGCAACATTTCTTTTTGGTATATTACTATTGAATTGTGTTATTCATTCTGTAGATTGTAGAATGTCTTCGTGCACCCAAAAACGCAAGTTGTCTTTGCGTGTTTTAAGTAGAAAATAGTAGCTGGAGGTACGAAACGGGTAGATCGAAAAGCACGTACACTTACAAAACCCTTTCTGCCCAACCCTTCAAGATTACAACTGCAAACTAAACAAACATTTTTCTTTCTCTTTAACAACCGTTTAAAACATACTGTATACCTGCAATATTTTCAGATAAATACTTAATCTCTGGGCAGCAAAAACCATCTACTTCTAGTTTTTACTTTGGTTATAGTCAGTACGCACAACTTATGGTTACATTTATGGCAAGGTAACGTTTAATCGGACACAGCGGGACGATTTCTTTTGATCGAAGTGCCCTTACACTGCTTTATTTTCTTCCACCACTGTTTAAATGCAACTGCAGCGAGTAGCACAATATTAAGGCTTGGTATGACCCGATCGAGTCTTGATAATAATTTAGTCATTCAGTTTGGCAGAAAACACCTTGGCAATTGCAACGAACAGCCCATTATGCCAGGGACCCGCAAATAGTGGGTCGCGATATAATTAAATTCGCATTTTGAATTTGTCATTCTTATTAGACAGAATAAATGCTATCACTTACTGTTTTATGTGCTAAGTTTCATAAAGTTTTGCGCAAGAAAATTGCTACTGTCAATAGTAATCTTAAAAACTATATTTATTTATGAAGTAATTTCCACAAAATTATATGTTCAAGAAATGTTGGGTTGCGAGAATTTAGAACTATTTTTAGGGTCGCCCCTAAAAGTATTTGCGGCCCCCTGCATTATACTACCATCATTGCCAGTGGTGTAGGAGGCGGGGGTGCGCAAGTGCAAGCGCACCCCCAAAAATTTTGATTTGTTGAAAATCCGGGCAAAATCCCTAAAAATCTGGGCAAAATCCCTGTAAATTTGAACAAAATCCTTGAAAATATGGGCAAAAACGGTGCTCAACGGTGTTTGACCTTAAAAATGGCGCCCAACGTTTGCAGAAAAATAAGTGAAGAGCATTTTTTGGAGGTCATCCCAAAAAATGGTCGGCAAAAGTTGCACGACAACTTTTTGGGCAAGTTTGGGAAAATTTGGGCAAAAATCCTTTGCACCCCCAAGAATATGCCTGCTCCTACACCTATGATCATTACAACATTTGCCTTTCAACACCACTAAGAAGCTTGTTTCGATTATTTTGGTTCAGGTTTTAAAATTAACATCAGTGACTTGCAAGAAATAAATTCAGCAGCATGTAAAAAGCTAAAAAAAGACTGAAGTGTGCTTGGCATGATGACAACTACTGTTCTAGGAAAAACTGCAATAAAGAGCGCAGAATTAGAAAATGCGATTTTGTACATATGAAAAATGGCAAAGCTTTTATGATCCACATTGCTATGGAAGCAGGGCTGTGGAGCCGGAACTCAAAGTCCGGCTCCAGCTCCAGGCATCTAAAGTTTTGGCTCCGACTCTGACTCCAACCTCTAAAAGTTTTTGCCTCCGGCTCCGGAACGATTTGGTCCATTAGAAACTAAAATCCATTATTGTATTTGTACAGCTCGCTTTCTCAACAAACTATGTCTGTTGAACGGAACCCAAATTTCAGGCTAAGGCTACACTATCTGAAATTTTTTGGCTCCGGCTCTAGCCATCCAAAATCGCTTGGGTGCCGGCTCCGCGCTCCGGCTCCGGCTCCAAAGCCCTATTGAAAAGTCGCTCGAAATCCAAAATCGTATGGAAAATTAAGCTATACAATTGCATTTGCTGAAATATTTTTCCCACTGGGAAGCCAGTGCAGTGTCATGTTGGTGCCAACTTTTTTGTTTTAGTTTGTCCTGATCTTCCTGGAGTGGAAGGCACGACGTCATCCAAAGTGCAAGTCCCCGGGGCAACCGAAAACGTGCCTGGAACACAGATTAACTTCGCTTGCCCGCGGTCACACAATCTAGTTGGAAGTCCGACCCTGACGTGTCAAAACAACAGAGCATGGGATAATCTTCAACCATTCTGCGCTAATAAAGGTAATAAGAGTTCACAAAGTTGCAAAAAGTGTGTTCATAATTAAAGATAGAAACAGTGGTGTGACTTAACTTGCGTGTAAACGGAATGTAAACTATATTTTCACTGGCATTATGCAGCCGAAAACTCACGGAAGCATTTTCGACAGTCTTCAAAGATCTATCAATTTGTTTACAGCAAAATAGATTTCAGTACAAAAAAAATCACGCGCAGAACTTTCAAACCGTGATTTAATAACAATTATGAATAGTGAGAAAGGTACACGTAGCAGCACTAATGCAATTAATGAGCTGCTTTGCACTAGAGTTTGAAAAACAGTGCGATATGTTTTAGCTCTGGATGAAGCTGAAAGAGGTGGTCACTTGAGTTTCAAATTTTTTAAAGTCAACCCTCAACCTATTTGAAAAATAACGCTATTTCAGAATTTTGTAAAAAGGTGCAAACCTGTTACAACGGAGATCCCAAACATTTACCTGCATATGAAAAGTCAGCACAAAGTTGACGAAATGGTTCTTGCAAAAAACACAGTTCTCTGTTCGCACACAGGGACGGTTGGTAAATCGTGAAGATTGCAAACGGTTTTGCAACAGTTTTTTTAATGAAAAGAATGTCAGTTGCAACTGAATCAGTGTTTGTTGTACTGTATAACGTCTTCACTCCCACACGCAGCGAAGTAGACTTCAGCAAGCGTGGCAGTAACAAGGAACGCAAAGATAGATATGTGGCGGTAGCAGATAAGCATACGCTTGATGATGCTAAAACAATTACTATGATGAAAAGCAAGCATAGATATATGGTACTGGTACGTATGGCTGTGTTGTTCAGGATGCTGAGTTTTGGAGTCCGATCTTGCCGGATAATAAGCATTTTTTGGATCTGGATTAGGATATCATTTATGCTCCAGCGGGATACGGATTATTCCAAATTGTTTGAAAATGTGTCATGATTTTAATTGCGCTATGATTTTTTTCCTGAAAAATATCTTTTTCGAAGTTCTGATTCTGTATAAGATGTTACATGACGTGATGTATGTTGTTCTCTGGCATAGGCGTAGACAGGGGGGGTCAACGGGGCCATACCCCCACATTTTTTGAGTATGTAGTTATTTTGTGCTTTGAGAGGCGGTATCTCATAAAAAATAGTGTTGCTAGCCTAAAATCAAAAATTTGGCCCCCCAAAAAATTTTTGACACTCCGAAATTTCAGGTTGGCTACGCTACTGTTCNCTGATGTAATACGCAGGTATACCTTAGCCNTGCACGTTCGCGGCGAGCACGAAACAAGCAAAGGCTGTCTATGTGTAGTGAGTCAGTTGTAGTCAGTTGCAGTTGCGATTAAGCAATACTAATTTAGTGTATTGGATTCTTCAATGATATTTTAGTGCAGGGTTCTCCAAACCACGGCCCACATCCTAAACCCACCCGGCGAAGACATTTTGACAATAATGAAAAAATAATATATTTACAAAACAGTTGTTGATTTGGTGGAATGTAACATATCCCGAAACAATCACATTACGTAAGATGTCCGGCCCTCGAACTTGTGTGTAATATATACCTTATGTTGCCCTCTGACAAGACAGTTTGGTGACCCTTGTCGTGTAATGGATTCTTCAATGATACACATGCTTGCTAAAAGTGACAAAGTGACTTTTATTAAGATTAAACATGTTAAATTTTTGGCGGATCACTTAGTTTCATCTTATACATTCCAAAATAGTGAAAGTCCACATTATACGGGACATGTGAAATGCACGTTGTGCAATTCAGTGATGCAAATGATTTAGCAAAAAATGGAACAACTTATTTACAGCAGCATATTAACAGATGCAAGGCTAAATCGAAGTCAGCATCCCAATCCTTACCATCAAGATCTTTACAGCAACAAACAGTTGGTTTCTTTTTTCTACCTAATTGTGAGATCCTTTTTCAACACAAAATAAAAGGGGTGTGCTGTTGCACTTGATTTAGTTGTGCGTGGCATTACAGTAGACTACTGCTCGCAATCGAAAGAAAAGGCTTGCAACCACTTGTAAGTGCTTCCGTCGTGATTGATGCCAAATGTAAAAATGTGATAACATGTATATTCTGTCATCGTAGTCAATCATAAAAGATACCTTCATGACAAGTGCAAATTAATTAAAGCTAATTAGGCAGAAGTAAAAAAGGATTAACAATGCCTGTACAAGCATAACTATACATTTTGCTAAAGAAGCATAGATGTATTCTCCTGTCTTGTCAGGGAGTTCTTGATAAATTTGTCTCCTGCTTGAGAACAATCCCCGACTTATTCAAACACAATGCCTTCACTTATTTGACTTTTTCCTGTCTGGATTATAGTGCAGTTTCCAGAAAATACAAAAAATAGCCACACCAGGCATACATTAAAATCATATTTGAAACATCAGCGGTGTAGGAGCTGGGGGTGCAACCAAATTTTTTGATTTGTCAAACGTTTGGGCAAAACCTCAAAAAATCTGTGCACAGAAGTTTTGACATTTTCAACAATATTATTGAAATTATACTTTTTTGTTATATAGTGTATGAATGAAAGTTAAATACGTCATAGGAAACGCATTTAATATATATAAAATCAACCAACGTTCTAGTAACGTCCTGCATTAACTTGTGAGAATAGATGAGTAACTAATTCACTTGAAAGTTTTCGCAAAAATGATGCAATATGNGGCAATTCATTTATGTGCTTTATCATGTGTACACTGTAGGGAATAGAGTATGCTGTAATGCACTTACTTCATATTAGTAGAGTCCTATTTTTAACTAAAGTGTTTGGATGAGTATACTTTGCAATACAATTTGTTGCATGTTGCATACTGTATATATACAGTTGAACAGACAATGTTATGAGACTCATGGAACCGTCGTAATATAAATACTATGATACCTATATCATATACGGTGTTTTCAAAGCTAAGGTTTTTTCGGTCATAGACCGAGGTTTTTTTGAAATGATCGAAAAAATTAAGCCAATCCAGTCATATTGTCTGAAAATATAAACTAATGAAAATTGTTACGGCGTGTTTTAACACAAATATCTGACAAATGACCGAAATGTCTCAGCGAGAAAATAAACAGTTTCAAAGAAAAAAGCATGTTTATGCCTACCTCCTATACCTCGGCTAGGTGTGAGGTTCCTTTCTGACATCAACATCTGGATTGTGAACAGAACTGCGAAACTCAGAACTGTGAGGCAGATGCTGAGAGTCCTGAGTCAGTGTTCTTGCACTGCCTTGTTTAATATTTTTCAGTACGGTGATTAAGAACCAAATTTAAAGTACTTTTGTATTTTTTTCAACTGCACATTTTATTTTTTATATACTGCATAAATTTTCATACTGCACATTTCAGTCTAATGTTCGCTGTTTAGTTGGATTTGGCAAACTTTCCTTTATTTGAAGTCATGGCAGGTGTGATGTCTTGCACTATGTTTTCATGAAGGCGGGATGGTTCTTTTGATGGAATTCTTATGCTGTACACTTGTAGATGAATGTTCAATGTTTTAATGCTAAATTGGAACCTTTGAGGTTTGTAGAACTGGTGAAAGCTTCAAGTTGAATTACTAGGCAAATACGTGGTTGCAAATATACCAAGTTATATTTTGGGGTGTTGGTATTCTTGGCTTGTGCTTACACGTTATCGTGTCGACATCAGACCACCTGTATAACCTTTATCAGTATTAGGTTATGTTGGGTGATTAGATGAACTGCGAAGCCTTACATGTGTTACAGTATGTAACATGCTTAGAACTATTGGATTCTAAGTATGTTTAGCTTTATAAGTTATACATTGCTCACGTATTTGATTTTGAATTTTTGTGATGGTTGAATTAATGCAAAATATTATTGCCATATAAGAAGTGAAAATGTGTATAACAACATGGTAGAGAAAAATATAATGCACTAACAGCATCAAGTGTGGAGAGAAAGTTAGTCGCATAAAAGTTTTTCGAGAAAATTTGGCCAAAAAATACTTTGCACGCCCCAAAAATAGCCTGCTCCTACACCTGTGTGAATTATTATGAACCACATACTGCATTCACTCTCCTCAAATTCCCATTGTCTTTGTCTCGATTTGGAACCTAGTTTCACAAACCTTGAAATCAATATTGCTTTGAAAAACGCAAAAGCATAAAACGCAAAAGTATCACCAAAGAATGCCAGCTCTAAAGCAATGTCTATCACTGACAAACACCTCTGCACACTCTCAAACGATCGAACCATAGAGCTCTGTTTTCTTTTTGCAAACATGCATCATATGCGGCGATATTCAGACATAAAACACAAAAAAACAACTGGGAAAAATCTATTACTTCGAAGCATTTCAGTTCCAGTGGTGATAGACTGGGTGCGGTTTTGGACTTCTGTGATAATTACCCTTCAAGACTGAGAAACTGAAAAGCATCTGGTGAAACAGAATGAGTTGTTCCGTATTTTGCAAGAGCTCATAACTTCGTTATTCACTGATATGCATAGATAGTATTTATCTATACCACACCCTGTCGAAAACTGTTGGTTGAAGGATTGCAACTGTTTTCATGCGTTCAGCATGTAGTAATATTGTTGATAAGACGGCGGAATCGATTAGCAAAGTACGAACAATATTGTGAGGCTTTTTTCCCCAACACTCCTCATAGTTACGGAAATCTATTCCAACTTAGAAATCATTAGCATAATGAACGTTTGTTCAGCTTCATTGCGAACAATAAGATATGTAATAAAAATTAGTGGATGTTGGCAATGAATGGCGGCAGCACCAGAAATAATTTTTATTGAACAACGAATTTTTCATTGAACAGAACTTATCAATTGAACAACGAATCACGCAATTGTTTGCTCACGTGCTCAATATACGATCGGAAATACTGTACAGCTATCAATTTTTGAAACATACTTCGCATATGAAGGTTTTCAGTCAAACGTCACATGAACAGATGAGAAACAAGCTTACTTGGAAATTTTAGTGCGGTTAGTGACTAATTTGGTGAGCATTTCGACGTTTATTATAAGTAGCCATCCAGACTGACCTTTCAGAAGGGCCGCAACCAGCTGATATTTTCCGGGAGTCACAATGATCGCAATACGTTGTTGTACCCAACAGCTATCCTGTTTTTGAAAATTCCGGGGGCAATTGCCCGGTTGCCCACTACTGGTTGCAGACTGGCCTTTCAGTGAAATAAAACTAGTTGCTCCACCGTTTGAATTCCATCCATTACTCATTGGTATGCACAGCTGCCTGTCCAGCGCCACTCAATGCTGCCGGTCCAGCGCCACTCAATGCTGCCTGTCCAGCGCCACTCAATATCGAAGCTGGAAGGTTTACAACGTCGGATCCCAATAACGGACCAGGAGCAATACTTACGTACTCTTGCACTGATACCTCCACATACGAGTTGATTGGAAACCCAATCCTAACGTGTGAAAACACGCTAACCTGGAACCATCCAGTTCCAAGCTGCGTTTTACGAGGTATGATTTTGAACAAGATTACTTTTGAGGAAAGAAGTATCAATGGTAATTGCGTTTGATAAACGTAATTGGCCGCATCGTGTTTAAAAAGTTGACAGTTAATGCTCACATACTAACCTCTTGCTACCCAAAAAATACTGTATAAACCCCAGCATAACTTTTCTTTTGACCAAATGTCACAAAGGTCACATGATTAAACTTCAAGAGTTATTCATGAATATTTTAGCAACTAAACGCGACATGCATTTATAAAGACAAAACTTTTCCAATTTTAAACGTCAAGTATTTAGTCAAATTACTAAAATATTTGCAATAACTGCTAAAAGTAGCTAGTCTCCACAAACGTCATGCAGTCAAGTCAGCCAGCAAATTTTATAAAAATAAATCTATTTCACGTAACTGTGCGCTTCTTTAGTTGCTGAAGTCTTATTCAAATAGAAAAAAGTGTGTAGGAAGACTTTTAAAAGTGTGCCAGTTCTCAGTGAAACTTCATTTGTTATTAGCGAAACGGAAACATGGCATTTTCTCCCAAATAGACGAAGTTTTGAACATTTTATTTATTTATTTATTAAACGACAATCTTCCTACTGGTAGCCTGACAGGTGCAATCTTGTCGTATCACGTCGAGTTTCAACATACAACAACGAGTTTTGAACTTTTCATAGTTTGCCCGGAACCACCAACTGTACCAAACGCTACTCCGAAAAAAACTCTCCCTTCTCTTGGAGCTGCAGGGAATGTGCCTGGAACTACGTTTAGTTACACTTGCTTAGATGGACATGAGATGATCGGAGCAGCCACTCTGACTTGCTTATCAAGCAAGTCTTGGGATAATCCTCAACCATCTTGCTCCCTAATTGGTAATTTATTTTTGTACGTATGGTTTTATTTTGACAAGACCGCATTGGCAAAGTCAGCTTTGATGCCTTTATCTCGATTCGCAGCACTTTTTTCGTTATCAAATGATAGATTTTTGATATAAACAACAGTAACTTGAAATTCTCAAAATAAATGATATTAACAGATAGATAGATAGATTTATTTGGCGGTACTGAATTAATTGCGCTAAATGTACTCGCTAAAGCAGAAAAAACGCCGGGGCACCGAAAAAAAACAGAGGCTATCTAGTCAGGTGCCCCATAAATTACGTGAGATTAATGTTTCCCTGGTGAAGGTTGTGTCGACCGCTAGATGTCCTGTCGCAGTCCGATGTATAGGTTGCGGGACCAATGGCCAATTGTGAAGAGGTTATTCTTGTCGGGCACAAATGGCCATGACGTTTAATTGTCATGGACCGCAAGGTTCCAGACGAAGAGGAAAAGAAAAACCCGACAAAAAAGA
>JGI24159J19872_10005173_pt1 | contig 16816 bp, 10 predicted proteins | sample Ectturendosymbi4_FD_19872 | JGI IMG/M metagenome (IMG submission 19872) | reverse complement strand
TGGTTCATTCAACAGCAGAGTACTGCGTTTCTGCCTGGTGCCGCAGTGCTCACACCTGCCTGATTGATCCTGTCATCAACGAAGCCTTGCAAACTGTGAATGGATGGCTGCTGTTGAATGGACCAGGGCTAAGGTGGGTGTTCGCAACGTTGTCCTACACCAGCGGACATTCTTCCTATCCTCGCAGGAATCCAACTTGCTGAGCTTCGTCGCAGAGGAACCACATTGTCTCTAGCACACCGTGCCACTGAGTCTGGACATCTGCTCCACTCAGCTCTCACGTTCACCGCATGGCAAGGCACGGCATCTCAAATCGAGACACCCGCCGCACAACAACTCATCAGTTCATATGACGACAACAACAGAAGTGCGGCGTTCTGGACGGATCGCCGATGGAATGCGGAGTCGTTGGAGAACACTACGAGATTCCGCACTTTCCCCCCCGACATCGGTACCCACCCCCCTGGAATGTCCCTGCCAAAAACAGCGTGAGTCCGGTTTAACCGCCTCCGCACCGGTGTCGGACGTTTCCGCTCCTGCTTACACAAATGAGGTATGGCCCCTTCTGCAGCTTGTGAGTGTGGCGCAGAAGAACAGATCGTTGATCATGTTGTCCTCCACTGTCCAATCCATCGACCACCCCATGAAGTGCATGGCCTGACCGTCTTGCATGGACGATGAATCAATCGAANGGTTGCTCAACACCAGTCCCGAGATCTAGTGCGGCCTAGCAGTNGATAAGAACTCGATCAACTGTTGTTGAAGTAGCGTTCGCCAACCTCTGTTGTTATCCACCCAGGGAGACACAGGGCATTATGCAAAAATAATAAACACGTCCAGTAATCGTGATTTTTAGATTTAAAAAAATTCCTCTACAGAACAAAATCATTTGAAAATGGGGTAGTTCGTTGGCCAGCGCACACACATCAGTGCAGGTAGGCCAGAATTCCTCTTCAGGCGAGGTCATGCCTAGGGCCGGATTAATGCGTAGACTGTAGACTAGGGATCTGAGATACAGTTTTGTGTTGATGTATAGACTAAAACGTTTGTAATGATACAAGTTAAGGATCTGATAGTTTTATTTTGTCGGGAACTATTATTTTTCACTGTTTTTGAGAACATCTTTATCCTCATTTTATGAAAGATCTTGGAAATATTGGTAAAGTGTGACAACAATATTCTATACAGAATAATACAAAAACGTTATTCGTGTTGAAACAATGACTTGTTTAAAGGGTAGATATATTTGAAAGCTTCATAATACTATTCATGATTTATAGGCTTTCACGCAATATTGCTCGTACCACGATTGGAGAACAGTTGCGTGGATAATAACCTTGGGCCACACTTGGTTCGTTGATTCTTTGCGTGTCATCAAAAGAGCTTATAACGTGGTACCCAGACCTTCTGCAAGTGGTGTAAAAAGCACGGCAGTAAAGTTTTCTTCGTTTCGACAAGAGAACACTCCTCTGTGAAGCCCAACTTGTTGGTCTGTCGCCTGAGTGACACATAGCATCTGCATCATTTTAAGCAAATCTCTGTGGGTCGTAGTGTATCAATTCGTGTGAATTGCTCTTGTGATGTTGCACGTTATTCAATGTGTACTGCGCTTACACATCGCAGCGACTTCTTTCGTCAAAGATGACGGGGTGTGGGTCGTAGTAAAAGGGTATGTTTTAGTGCCTGCAATTGTTTCCACAGCATCTACCTATTTTGCTCTACTTGTTTTTGTTTATTTTGCAATTTGGCTAACGAGAGTTAGAGTTGGGCAACACTTTTTGTCGTCTCTATAGCAAAACAGTTACAGAACTTTTAAAATCATTTTTGAACAGTATAGTTTTTAAGTTGAGAACATAAAATTTCAAAGCTGCTATTAAAGGTATAAGAAGCATTGTGTAAGTTTGCATATGTTGATATAGAACACGCGTATTATTCACGGTACAATAAGTTGCAGCAAAAATATTCAAAAGTAAATTCTTCTAAGTTTCAAGGAGAGGCACCCAAAAGAAGAAATGAACTTGGTAACTGAAAAATATTCGATGATTGACGAAGACAAACTTGAAACTAAAATTGCATTGATCTTCAGTAGGTTTGATATGCATAGACACTGCAATTTCATTGATTTGTTGAAGTTCATTCTAGAAAACAATTTTTTATTCTGTTCTTGGTGAAATAGAGTCACTTGTACAAGTTTTCTGACAATTCCTATGACCACCATAAACAGAGCCTGAACGCTGCTTTTCAACATGAAAAGAATATAAACGTTTCTTAGAAGCACTGCGAACAGGCCCGTATCCAGCGGGGGAGAAACCCCGGTAAAAATTTTTCGCCCCCCCTGACAAAATGTGTTGAGCATAGTTGAAAACTATTGGACATAGTTTAAAAAATTTGGGCCCTTCTCAGGCAACTCTTCGCCACTCCTGGTCTCCCAAGCTGGTTACGGGCCTGACTGTGAACGCGGAAAATCAACTGCGCTCGCAGTGTTTTTTAAACAGAAAAGACTATCTTTGACAGCACTTCAAACACCAAGGCAAAAATATTGCTAAAAAACGAAAATTGGATTTAATTTTGAAGCAAAATCAAGATGGAATATTTTAGTCTGTATTGGACATGACTCAGTGACATTGTCTAAAACACGAGGTCACTTTTCACTGTCATGTTGCCTTGGTATTTTAGTTTGCTTGTCATAATTCAAATACTTATGGGAAGTCCTGGTCTTTTGTGGCAAATTTGTGATTTTGGTGTGCAACCTATTTGTTCCAATTGTATTTCTCAGTACTTGATCGAAGGTTTATTTTAGTAAGCATCTTTTATTAATTAGTTTTTACTGTTGAGTGTTTTGGTTCCAGTGAAGTTTTCGGTTGTATTTTTCTGTTTAATTTTTTACTGATGAAAGTTTTGAACGTTTTGTTATTATGTCATTTTTACTTCTGTGTAGTTTTGGCCAGTTTTTGTGTTTACGATAAACGCATTTTGAATCTGTGCATCCAAGGTAGAGTTGCATGACAAATAATAAAAACGTTATGGTTGTAGCACGGGAAATTCTTGCACTACAATTATCATCAATAATGTTGCTCTACTAAACTTTTCCTAACTTTGACTATACCCTCCTTTCAGTCTTAACCCTAGATGTAATCACAAAAATAATATTATTTTTGGTTCACAGAAATGTTTATATCACGGATCCAAAATAGCATAAATTCTTGTGTTTGTGCATTTGACCCTGTTGAATTGTTTCACTGCTGATTTTTCACACAGGCAGAATATGGCTTTTGTCGAAGGTCCTGGTTAATCAACTATAGGCGGGCCAAAGGGGCCATGCCCCCTCCAAATTTTCTTGAAATATAGTCATTTTGTGCTTTGAGAGCAGTGGCGTAGCCAGCCCAAAATTTGGGGGGCCAAAAATGTTTGATTTTAGGCGAATAACATTATTTTGTTTGGAAAACGCCTCTCAAAGCACAAAATGACTATGTTTTCCAAAAATTGGGAGGGCCATGGCCCCTTTGGCCCCCCCTGGCTACGCCTATGTTTGAGAGCCGTTTTTCCAAACAAAATAGTGTTATTCGCCTAAAATCAAACATTTTGCCCCCCCAAATTTCTGGGCTGGCTACGCCACTGTAATCAACAACCAAACGGCTGTAACCACAGGGTCGGAGCCATGGGGAAAAGGGGGGAAATGTCCCCTACTTCTTGACCATTTCCCGCAACTGCTGAATGCTCATCTCCATGCGTATTATGCATTTTTGTAATATNCCTACTGNATATCTCCTTTTTCNCTGTTTAAAGCCTTTTACCTCATGAAATTTTTCTCGAACCGACTCTACACCTGAAATGCCCTCTGAGTGAANCTATAAACCCTATTAGCTGATCTTGTTTCAAATCTTTAATATAACTTTTTCACTGCTTATTTCCTAGAAGCTGTGTTTGGCTGGTACAGTAATTTTACGATTTAAGTAGCAAAGAAGAACGTTTATATGTAAAATCCTGAATAGTGGTTGCTATTGAAGATTCTACCGCTTAAAGTTGGAATTAATTCATGCGAGATGCGAGTGCAGCNAAAATTGGAAAATCACATTTTTTAATTTATTTTCCGAGCGAGATCGCGATCCTTGGTCGCACATTTATGCAGCAAAACAATATAGAGGNAACGGAAAGAAGCCACAATTGTTCAGTAGAACGACAGACGTCATAACGTTATACGACACGTAATAAATGCATCGAAGCAGAACGTCATTTTTTAACTTTAGATCCTGTTAGCAACACCTTCACGGTCTGCAATCACGGGCTACCACTGACTGATACTGAGGCGTGCAGAGATATTTCAAAGGTGATTGNTTTAACAAAGGCAGCGGTTGGACATTGTTGCGCCACCAGCCTGAGCGTGTCAGCATTATTTGATTGAATTTTTAACTTAAGATAGCTTGCAACTTCTATTTTCTTCGATTGCTCATTACATGCAGTGCTGGCTAATGACGAAAAATGGAGAAAAACGCAAATCAATTGCGCCATTGCGTTCGTTTTCACCGTTTTTCGTCGCTCGCTCGCATCCCATCAGCTATGGAAAAAACAAGCGAAACAACTGTTTGTACTTGATACAGAAGCGTGTTGCACACACNCACAGGTTCATTACCACTGCACCTGTGAAAGATGGAAACTGAATCCTGTCACCCGGTTTAAATCACCNTTTTGGATTGGGCTAGTTTGGAATCCGAATCTTCCGAATTCGCTGTTCAAATACGCCCATCCCTAATTGTATGTTATAAGCAGTGCATTGCATATATCTGTTATGTCATATAGTTTAGGAACTTTTTGTTTCACGTTTCGAATTCATAATGAATCACCTGCATTGTTCTTTACAGAAATTCCATGCATTAAGCCTGACTATAACATTGAGTTTGAGATTCAACACCATGTCCTGATTTCTTGTACTGCGCTCTGCACTTGTTTGGGTCAACCATGAATAAGGAGCACCAATTATAAATGGGCGGCATCATAGGGTACGCTTGCAAAGGTAAGGTGCTGTAATACCGCGTAATCACTGAGATATTTACTAAATCAGTTTGCTTCGGTTTGCTTTATCGTTCACGCCACACGCACTTTCATAAGATTACGAACTTAAATTGAGGGCAATTTTCTTATTAAATTGTAGCAGGAATGGCGAACCCGCGTCTCGCGAGCCGCATGCGGCTCTTTGCCCGGTTTCATGAGGCTCTTACGTAATTGCCAGAAGTCCCACTATATAACACGCATAACAACAGAGGCTTGTAAAGTTCTGTCATTTTCATGTTGTTGTGTGTTATGCAATAGATCTAGCTGAGCAAAGGTATGCGTGTGGGTGAGGAAGAGATGGGGTGATGCCAGGGCCGAATTTAGGTGATGCGAGGCCCATAGGCTTATCCACGGTGACGCTCTAAAAGTACGGTAAATAAACATAATGTGTAAATCCGTACAAGGGTGCCCCACGATCACTGCGCTTGTTGCTACTTTCGACGCAAAAGCGTTCAGTGACACGGAATTGTGGATATCGTGCTTGGCTGGTGGGGACACAATTATTAATTTCGACAGGCGAACCAGCCAAAAACGTATTTGACAAATATTTGATAAAATGCGTGGCCTGCGTTGAGTTTCACATATCTTTTTTCTTATCTGTGCTCAATAGTAGCATCCAAAATATACAGTTTTCTAAAAACCAGACACACTGCACAAATGTGTGGCAAGCATAAATACGTTAAAGCACAAGGGCGACTCGCTTACCACGACTGTAAATTGCGACTCGCTTACCACGACTGTAAAAATCTCGCACACACCAGCAAAACACATCAAGTAAAACGCACCCAAATGGTTGCAACTGCTATATTCACTATTCGTGTGTTTGCACTTTTTATAGCCACGTTTTAAGGTTTGAGGGGGCAAAATACAGTTTTAGGGAAGATTTATGTTTTCATTATATGTTTTAATAAACAATTTTCGGGGCACAAAATGTTTGGTGGGCATTGCCCCCGAATGCCCCCATGTGGCTACGGGCCTGCTGCAAAGAATCGAACGCAACGAAACCGTCGCGCGTAAGGATGTGAGGTTTAAACTTCCCTTATGCTGTCATTATTGAACTACGTATTAAGAAATCAAAAGCTACAATCATCAAATCAAGGAAGGCCAGCCCAGTAAACAATTAAAAAGGTTTTGTCCTGGCCTTCTTGATAACAAAATCATCTAGGAATTAATTAAAATTTGTTTGTCTAAGTTTGTCACTTTTGATGCACCGAATGTTTAGTGTGGGCAACCTGTCCTGGAACATTGTGACTCTTTGATTCATTTTCAATTCTTTTGAATGTTGACAAAGACCTTTTTCCTGAGAAGTTGTAATAGTGACCACCATGCTAAGATATAAGGGTTCACGTGGTTGGATAAACCAAGAACCGCCAATCTAAGGCATCAGACCCAAACGCAGTTCTGTCATTTTCTTGCTGTTTGCTTACTCTTTTTCTACTGTACTTGGGGTAGAGTTCTGTGGTTGCACATTTGGCAAAGTGACTTTTGCTTGTTATTTAAGCTAATGAAAATCTTCTCTGATTTATTTAGCATGGGAGCAGTACAAACTTGCACAAGTACTCAACAGCAATCTGATTTCTTGTTGACTTTGTTGAAGCAAAATAAAAAGTAAAAATCACATCTAAAAATAAAAACGAGCTTCGCGTAATGGGAACGCTAACAAAAATACTGTATTGCTCGAGCTCAGAAGAAGCAACGATGCTTTTATTGTAGGATAGGCTGTTGCTAGCCAGAACCGTCGCCAGAATGTCTTCAAATGGGGTCTTTACTCTTGTGCAGCGGTGCTTAACATACTAAAATTTAACAAAACATCAATGATTTATAGTGTTTTATATTTCAATTTGGGTGGCTTAAAACTTCAATTGGAGGGTCTAAGCCCAACAAAGACCTCCCTTCGTGGAGACGGGACTGCTGCTAGCCTTACACATGTCTCTTATTCTCTTATCTGCAGTATAACCTTAAACTTTGATCAGGTGCATATCAAACACGAAGTTCTTTCGCCTGATTCACACGAAACAATCGACATGATTCACCAAAGGCAGTAGACAGACAACGTGCTCTGAGTATGACGATACTATGCAGTCATCATGCGGCTGGACGAACGGTCATATTGATATTAATGAAAATTCGTTGACATGGGTGTCGGAAGGGGACAGGGGAGCCAAGACCCCCACTGGATTTTGAAAATTTCAGCAAAAAAGGTGGTTTTCTTAGATTCGAGAGAGAAATACCAAATTTCACCACTTTTGGCGGCCTAGAAAAATTTTGGAAAAATCCCGTAGTGGCTCCTCCTGGAAAAAAATCCTTCCGACGCCCATGCTTGTTGGAAGATCCTGGCGTTATCAACACGAAATCTGATTAGGTGAATAAAACGAAATGTCATGAATAATCAATTAAGACATAATTTGTTGACCAATATTTATCAAACTGATCACATACCCGCAAATGACTCTATGCGTACCACAGTTTGCTGGAGGGTCCCTTGGATATTGAGGCCCTAGGCTTAAGCCTACATAGCCTATTGGTAAATCCGGCCCTGGGTGATGTTCATGTATGTCCATGTGTACGATGTAGTTCTTTGCGGTAGCACAGAAAGAAATGTGTCTCTTTGTCTCTGACTGCTTGGCCACCCCTGAATTTAGCAACGGGCTTGTGTCAATTAAGACAGTTTGTTCTCTTCAAAATTCACAAGATGTGGTTTGTTCATGGTCTTGAAACATTACCAAAACTAGCTATTGCATTTCTGTTGGTACAACTTTACGCATTCTTACGATAAATTTGATATAACTTTAATAAACTGGCAACACTTCTCCTGCACTTTGCTTCAGTACAAAATCAGCTTAGTCTCGACANTGATGTTGAAAACAAGACGTTGGTGTCAAAATGCAGTCATTGTACATTGCAAAATATTTTCTTAATTGGTTACAGACAGCGCATAACTTTAGAGATGAAACGCTATTTTTTCAGAGATGGTTTCTGGATTACATCTGATGCAACGGTTGTATATAATAAAACAACCATTGGAAGTTTGACGGCGCATCGCGTCAGATGTCTGAAGCGCGCAATCGGGAAGTGCTTCAATAAGGCAGCTATGCGCACAAGCAACAATAGAGTGAACTTGATCAAACGGGGAATCTCTGTTGTTGCTAGCCAGTCGGACTAGCGGAGTTGGTGTTCTTTCCGTTGCGTGCTCGAATCTCCCATAAAAAGCCGCAACAGAAGGCATTGATCAGTTTCGAAAAAATGAGTGCTAACCAGTGGCGTAACTGACGGTGGGGCAGAGAGGCGAATCGCCCCCCTGACAAGCTAAACGTAAAAACCGTGCCCCCACTTACCTTATATTTCGGTATTAGTATTCCTTTGGTTTTCAATAGATTGTTTTTATTTTGCATTTTTCGGAGTATTTTCCGGTGATTTGGAGTTTTACTATAGCCATCCAGATCTGGATTCACCATCATTCTCAAGTTTTTTTCTGAGTGTTGGCTAAAGTGCCCCTACAATGGGCAGTGGGCGCTTTCAGCTTCGTTTTCCCTTCTGGCTCAAAACTCTACTTACGCCACTGGTGCTAACTATGCTAAATATTGCACCATGCTCGCCTGTTAAGCCAAACGATGCGGTGGAGATTTAGTATCACTATGAGAATTCACCCGGATGCAAAAAACCTGCCCTTGTTTCTTGGAGCAAAAATATAGCGGTGGGAGTAGCCATAGCGCCGTTACTGATTACAGCAAAAATAAGCATCGGAAGTGCGCTGTTGTTGAAGTAGCGTTTGTCAACCTCTGTTATTACCCACCCGGAGAGGCAGAGAGCATTATGCAAAATAATAAACACGTTCAATAATTGCGATTTTTAGATCAAAGAAAACTCCTCTACAGAAAACAATCTTTTGAAGAGAGGTTGTTTGTTGGCCAGCGCGTATATGTTAGTGCAGGTAGGCCTGAATTCCTCTTCAGGTGGGCTAGGCACCTGAGATACTTACAGTTTTATGTTAGTCTCGGCTAAAACGTTTATAATAATAACTTAAGTTAAGAATCTGATTGAGTTTAGCCCCTATATTGGCCTTAGTCTGTCGGGATCTGTGTGCCGAGTTACCATTGTTGTTTCAATGTTTCTGAGGATATTTTTTCCACATTTCATGGAACTTCTTTCATGCTTTATTGGGACAGATTTATTTCCATTGTTCTATGTTGTTTAAAAGGAAAATGTTGGTAAATTGTGACAACAATATTCAATACAGAATCATGCAAAAACATTATTCGAGTTGAAACAATGGTTTGTTTTATAGAGTACATTTATTTGAAAGCTTCATAATACTATTCATGATTTATGGACTATCACGCAGTATTGCTCGTATCACGATTGGAGAACAGTTGCGTGGAAAGACTAGGNTCATTGCGACATCAAAAATTTATATATAATAACCTTGGGCCTCACCTGGTTGGTTGATCCTTTGCGTGTCATCAAAAGACCTTATAACATGGTACCGCAGCCCTTCTGCAAGTGATGTAGAAAGCACGGCAGTAAAGTTTTCTTCGTTTCGACAAGAGAACACTCCTCTGTGAAGCCCAATGTATTGGTCTGTCACCTGAGTCACACACAGCATCTGCATCATTATTAATTCGTGTGCATTGTTCTTGTGATGCCACACGTTATTCAATGTGTACTGCGCTTGCACGATCGCCAAGACTTCTGTGATCACAGAAGACGGGATGTGCGCAGTAGTAAAATGGGTGTTTGACAGTACGTTCAAATGTTTCCATAACATCTACCTATTTTATCCTTTTTGTGTTTGCTTATTTTGCAATTTGACTGACGAGAGTTAGAGTTGGGCAACAGGTTTCGTCGATTTCTGTAGCAAAACAATTCAATACAGAACTTTTAAAATCATTTTTGAACAGTAGTTCTGAAGATGAGATCAGCAGATTTCTAAGGGGATCCACAGATGGAGTTTTTCAGTTGCATGCAGCAAGAAACTCTAACGGCTGAAAAACTGCAAAACAGTAATCTTGCTTACATCATATGCGTGAGTTCCGTGAGTTTGATTTCCGGGTAAAAGCGATTTCCAATACATGAACCTACAATCAATGGAACAGTTATAAGACAAATTTGAGAAAACTCGATGTTAAAGAGCACCCGAACTTTTTAAATCTTTCGGTTGGTTTTTCTTTATTGAGTCACATTGTCGATTAAAGCGCAGGAAACAGGCTTTTGCAAAGTGCTAAATTTTACATCAGAAAGGAACTTTCATGTCAGTCACTTTGCCAGTAATGTGCTTTTGCTGATTAAACTTTAATTCACGTCGGTTCCTCGCGAACAATATCATAGCAAATGTTTTCTCTGTGGAAGCGATGATTCAATGTAAAACAACGCGCAAAGCAGCACGTCGCTTTTGTAAGAGCTTATTTTTTGTAATTTTGCATCAAGAACTGAATTATATATCAGTCACTTTTAAATTGATTTCTTTTTGCATTTTATTGTATAAGCATTGCCCCCGCACACCTACATCCACTATTAATAATGAATATATCAGAACAAATATTTGGTGGATAGGACTGTTTTATGTTAAAGAACTATGATAGCAGCATATCATTTTATCCAAGGGTGAAAATTTTTCTATTAAGAAGATACCGCAAACATTATGTTTATAGGCAGACCTGCTGCGAAACCATGTGCTTAAAATGTACATAAATAATTCATGATGCATAAGTGGTTTAAATTAAAAGTAAACAGAAATGACTATCTTCGTATCAGTCAGCTGCAGAACAAAATTTAGCACAACGCAGACCTTTGTGCAAAGAGAACATAAATGTTGGTAAAGAGAACTCGTAGAAGTAAACTTAAGCAAAACTTATCATGCAGAATATAAAGCTAGGATTGCATTGGTGCTGGACTACCTGTAGTTTGCTCTCATGCTTACTTTGCACTAACTTGTGATGTATCATTTAGTTAATGGATAGAGCGCATTGTCAGTACTCTGCAATTGGTTTGGCAGCTTAGTGAATTATTAAAATCTTGCACATTCTGCATTCAACAAAAAGACTGAGTCTAGAAAAGTCTCAAAATAAAATGAGAGATGTGAAAAACAAGTTCGGAGTTGTGAGAAACGTTGCCTTCGAATCTGATCTGTTGATAATTGGTTTTGGTTTCAATCGGGCTCGGTATCATTCCAGGTATCGTCGAAATCTGACCATTGTTTCCTCAGCAAACGTCGTACATTCTCCCATAAAGACCAGAAGCGTATCTTCAAAACAAATAAATTCAATCCATCCCAGACACACTGGAGAGGCTGCGAAACTGACGAAGAAAATCAACGCAAACGAGTTCTCTACCAAGAAAAACTCATATGACTGCTTCACATCAGCTAATTACCCGAAAGGATTTCCAGCTGAGCAATCCCAAGTGGTGAACAGGTGTGGACGTGTTACTCTGCTGGGACAAAGGTCTGGTGTGAAACCCCTATTGGAATCTAAAGCCACTGCACAGAATTCATGCTTGTTGTTTAACACACCAAATGCAGAAAAACAAGTGAGTTTGAATGAAAGTGAATTGCGACCAGAATCGAAAAAGAACTTGCTATCAGCAGCGGACCAAAAAAACTGCAGTTTCGTTGTGAATTTACAATCTTCTGGTTCAGATTCCAAAAAAACTCACGCTTTCTCTGATCCAGTCAAGTCAAATAGTGACAGAACATTTTCAGGGCTTGTTCCCACAGTTTGTAACAAGACTGACAATTTCACGGACTTGAGTTTAAAAACTGAGGATAGAAACTCAGCAAGCAGTGCTACCACTTCGGAAAATGGATACACAATTGACAGTTGGCTAAACGAAGAACTCAATCAACAGCTTTACGACTATTTACCCACATCTTTCTGTCACAGTAGTTTGAAACCGAACGTGGAAGATACTCCTTCACAAAAAATGGGAACTCATACTCCAAAAAATGTGAAAGATAAAGTTGTTCGGACAGTTAGCGACAGCCTTAACAATAGTCTCTATTCAACGTGCAGCAGTGAACATGATGTGAAATACAACGAAGAAAAGTCTTTTCAAGTGAAAACCAGTCACAGTACGAAGGGAAACATTCAAAAAGCCTCCGAACTGAGCAAACCGGAAGAAAAGAGATCTCTCTCATCCCAAACTTCTTATACCTCCATCAGTTACATTCCACCCATTTCATGCAACCAACAAAAACCAGAAAAACTGAATGGTAATATACGAAAACCACCTTTCGTTTATGTTTCAAGGCCGCTACCTCACTCTATCTCTAGAAACTCTCGATACAGCCCGGTTCCACGTGATACAGTATCTGATACGATTGCACTGAGACAGTACTCTGCTGTGGAGAAGACGCAAACCAATAAGATTGCTCAGCATGTGAAGGCAGAAATATTCAGGTAGGTAATGTGCACAAAGCTTCTTTGTGGCTGACATTATTAGCAAATCTAGGTTAGCAATTCTTTCAAATTAAAATCTTAGAGAAAGAAATAAAGAAAGAGCGCATACATGATACAGGTGTTGTCACACTCATAATAATTTAAAGGTAAAATTTTAAACATATTTTAAAAACATGCAGCAAAAGAAAAATGTTGTCACCCAAAAGCTTTACTGACCTAAGCGTGTGTGAATAACGTTTGAAACCGTTGAGAAGTGATTCCGAAATGAAAGAACTTCATCATATGATGAAGTCGGTGTTGATCTATAGCATAATTAGCTCTTGACCTCTTGCACTGTGCATTATCAAGTTTATGAAAAAATGCTGAAGTTGTTTTATGTTATCAGTTAATTAATCTCCGCAAAGATGATGCAGTCGAATCAATCAGAAAAATTTTAGGAAATCGATTTCACGTAACTATATGCAATTCTATTTGAACAAGATTGAGGATGCATATAATTATGTGAAATCGATTTCCTATTTTTTAAAAATTGCTGATTGATTCGCATGAGTCATCTTCGTGGAGACAAATCAACTAAAAACAGATATGTGCAAGCCCATATTACCACAAAGTTATGAAAGCAGAACCCAGTCGACTGAAACCTCGAAATCTTGCGGCAGACTTAGAACTTTTAATTGTTGTTTTAGGTCTTTGTCTTTATTTTCCCAACTGTTTCGTAGAATTTTAGTCCGTGCTGTCGCTTTGTAATCTCATTTTATAAATATAAAGCAAAACCAACTTCCAAACAACATATTACTGCTTAGTAGCATCTGTGTCTACCCCAGAGTCGCAACCAGCTGATATTTTAGGGGCGGGGCAAAATGATTGGCACTTGTTGTACCTAGCAACTAAACACCTTTTCCAAATTTCCGTGTGGGCAATTGCCCTGTTGCATCCCTTGGTTGCGGGCCTAGTTCACCCCATAAAATGGTTGTGGGTATATAGCCTATGTGCACACATTTGTCTTAAAGCAAAAGACATTGCGATCTTTTTTCGAACTATAGATCATTGTCCCACTTCGACCGTACTTCAGTCTACAGCTCTTCTTAACATGCGTCAATTTTGTCGCGACTAATATGCTGTTAGAATGGGATGATATCCCGGTAATAACTACATCGTCTTTTTACATAGAATATTGGCCTTGTTCTTTGCTAAGTCTTTCATGTAAGCTTCAGTACAAATGAAGACGATTTCGTGTTCCACTACATTCATCTTTTCTAAAACTCTTATAGTTACATATGATCAATACTTCACGATTCAAATGTAGTTCAAATCAAACTTGAAAACTTCTTGGGCCGGGCTGCAAAGACTAGTCAATTTCTTTTCAATCCTTTCACATACAAGCTCGCCCAGCCTAACTCAGAGTTGCTCACTCACGATTGTAGTGCACACAAGAAACATTATAAACAGACAACAACAATACGCTTCAAAAATGTTGTGAAAAACAATGAATGTCCGACCACACTGCTATGCAAGATCAAGTCCTGGTTGCTTATAAAGCATAGTTAGTCTGGTCTGCTTGTAGGCTGGGGGGGTCCTACGGCTCATAGCAAACAAAATATTTTTCTTTCGCAGCAGTGCTGCGTTCCTGCAAGCTTGAACGGATGTGCTTGACTGGTGACAAAAAGTTTTGACATTTCCAGAAAACCTAACTGTTTTGCAAGGACAGCTTGTAGTTGCCTAAGACTTGATTCTTATTTGATTAAGATTTCTGGACTGTGGACGCGTTGACAGTAGTGTTGCGTGAAACGCTTTGCTGATCGATTCAACTCCATCGCCTGTGTGGAGATTATAGTTACTTCAATGGGTTTTAAAGGCTTTTTTAATTTGAAGGAGTTAATCGTTTTTTATGTTTTGCCATACATTTTTGAATACGGTAGCAACATGAAAAATTTCATTAAACTTCTGCACTTTAGAATCACGTTCTTGCTAAAGCCAAAGTGAAGTCTCATTCCGAAGTTTAAAGGTCTAGCTAAGGCAAAAGCGGTACGCTGTGGTAGCAGGTGTTTTTACAAGGGCCAAAATTCGATAGGCTTTGCTATATGCTATAGGCAGTTGCTTGACACCAGCTAACTGTGTGTGCCATTCCAAAGTTGACAGAAATGTTTACTACACATTAAGGTATCTTCCGTTATGTCCAAATGTCAGTGGGGGCTTTGGGGGCTCATACCTCCCCAACATAACTCGTGGGAAATTTCCATTGACGTTGTAATTCTAAATCAAAAGAACCTTGTAATGAAATAATTTGCAAAGCACGCCTCATAGTTTGGTCAATTTTTGCTAAATCTTTTTAACAACCATTTCCAACAATGCGGTTAACGTGCTCAGCGACGCAAGAAAAGCATAAATTTAAGGCAAATGACTTCTTGCGCCCAACGCGGAAGTAAAGCTGTCTCCGATTGTTCTGCCGTTTCCATTATGATGGCAGCAATAATTCGAGGCTTATCGACGACAATGCACTAATCTCCAAGTTGTATGAACGAACAGAACACATATGGGAAGAAACGCTGTGCACAAGTACGGAAAGCAAGAAAAGATAATTGTGCTGTTACTTGGATGTCTTACAGGGGCGTAACGAGGGAGGGCAAGGGGGCGCAATTCCCCGGGGGCCGGATCACTGCAGGGGCGCCAAGAAGTCCCAAAAATGTCACAAGTACTTTCTTCAATAAAATACATTTGTTTCCGAAAGACCTCAAGTTCGAAGTTCGAACTGTCGCCAGGAAGTCTTCACTAGAGGGGCTTTACGTTCGTGTGGGAGGCTTTACGTTTGTGCCGGGGGGCTTGATATAGGAAATTTGATAAAATCTCCAATGATCTATAGTGTTTCATATTTCGATTTGGGGAATTGGTACTTTGTTTGGGGGGCTAAGCCCACCAAAGCCCCCCGTGGCGACGGGACTGATTCGAACATGGTGCCTGCCAATTTGCTTCTTACCCCTAAGGCGCCATCTAAGCTCGTTACAACTCTGGGTGTCCATTCGTCCGACTTCGCGCGGAATAGTCTGGAATTCTACGTATTTTGAGAGTTTGTCCTCAATCCGGCCGGATGTTTATTCGTCCTTCTCTTTCAAATCTTACCACATATTATTTAACTTTTAAACGATGAGCTCAAACCTGTAATCATGATGGCTGCAGGATACCTTAATGCGTATTTAACTCTTAACAAAATTTTGTCGGAATGAAGAAACTCTAAATCTCTAATGTTGGATCGCATCGCGTGCGGCAAGCGAACACAATAAACGCAGCTACTGGCAGCCATAGGCGTAGCCAGGGGGTCCCAGAATTTTAGCACATCTAGTCATTTGTGCTTTGTAGGCGGTATGCCAAACAAAATACTGTTCCTCGCTTAAAATCAAAAATTTTGATCATCCCAAATTTTTGACCCTCAAAAATTTGGGGTTAGCTACGAAACTGTGTCTAATGGCTGTCACGCTTTCATTTTCAAGGAAAGGAAGGGCGAGAGATGATTTAGTTCGAAGAAATCAATATTTGCAAAAAGAAATATTGCGCGAAAAAGAAGATTTTAAAAAATACATCAACTCGCAAAAATTGGAATATCTTATTTCACGAAAGGAAACGCTGCAAAAAGAATACGATGAAGCTACAGCCGAAGTAAGAATTTTATCTATGAAATAAGTGAATCTAAAAGTAATAACTTCATGTGGCAAATGGTATAGATTACATACACAGTATCTTTGTTACCTGAAATGCTTCAGCTTAATTTCACATTCGTTGTTACAGTTTCAAAAAACTGTTTCGGTACTGCAGATTGGGCTTACCCGTAAACGTACGTGTAACAATTTACTTGCTATCACGGACAATTTGCAGGATGTTTTCACTATTGGTCAGCAAAAAAGTTTACGAATTGTGAGTAGTAAAACACTCACTTTTCGTCTTCATTCGATCTCATGTACTGTCGCTTAAATCCTGCTTTTCTATAAATCTTTTGCGTGGATTGGGATTTTGCATAGCGAGTTTGAAACGTTTTCTGAAAATTTCTGAAATGTTTTCTGAATGTTTTCTGCTGAAGGTTTGCCTCTTCTTACTGGCAAACTGTACGCAGTTGATCCTACAAAAGACGTTGCGTCCCTTAAAATCACGTCCATTTCAGCAAGCTCGCTTTTTTCAAATTACTCACCCTTTATTGCCCAAAGTAATGTTGCTGCCAATAGGCTTTCTGGCAGATCTTTTTCATTCCTCCAAACGGTTTAATTATTGTAAAAGACGTTTCGAGATTTAGGCCTCTTAAATTGATGATTTGAGTGTTTTTTCACAACGACGATTTCTGTCGTTTTGTTTGCCTACTAAATGTTCCCTTGGTAAAGGAATGTTGT
>JGI24159J19872_10005172_pt1 | contig 16816 bp, 9 predicted proteins | sample Ectturendosymbi4_FD_19872 | JGI IMG/M metagenome (IMG submission 19872) | reverse complement strand
CCTAAAAATACGAACAGTTTAAACTATCTCTCAGCATATTTGTGGTTGAATACCAATCATTTACGAAATTTTCGATCAGATAACCTGTCTCACGATAAATCTTGTGAGGAGATAATAATTAACGAGCAAGACAAAGAAAAATTCCAATAAAATTTCTTAAAATAGAATATAAAATTTCATCGTTATTCTTTGAAAGTTTCTACAAATGTCGATATTGCTATGCAATGTTTTGAAAATTTCGGGGGGAAAATGCCCCCCCCTGGTTGCGCGCCTGCAATAAACTTCGCTACACTCTCGTTAACACAGCGTGAGTTCATGAACCTTAGTAACTGTGCGATCAACAACTGGCAGCCATTCGACCGTGACTTGGTTTTAGGGTTCAATGTCAAGCTCGGTCTGCTTCTCGAGATAGCAACCGCGTAGAGGCAACTGTCTTGACTGAGCTTGCAGACGTTCTGCACTTCGGAGGTAACACACAGCGCTCGTACATCTGATCACAACAATGCACAAGCATTGTTGTGCGGTAGTTGTCAAGCCAGGGTATTTAAACACATCTCTGCATGTTTGACTGCTGTTTGCGCTTCCAAATTAATTGTTTTCTGATGTTACGATATATTGTTTTCCCTTGGAACTGCTAAATCTGTTAGTAAAAGCAGTAATATCTATGGTCACAGACAAAATAGTCCTATTTTGTTCTGTTAATTTCGCCAATTGGATAGTGCAAAACTTTCAGAACTTCCAAAACGGAGTTTTATTTTGGATTGGTTTTCGCAAGGTTGACCAAGGAAAAGATTAGAGGTTTGGTGTGACGATAATCTTATATGTTGACGCCCAACAGCATTGGCTTTGGATTTTCTGTGCTCACCTTTTGTGCATTACCAAGTGGTTTTGCGTTAGTTGCGATAGCGGAGCCGACTGTCGAAAGCTTGCAGTAAACTTAGAGCTTTTAATAATTTCGCTTAGTGTTTTAGATTCCTGCTAGCATCTGCGTTGTTCTAAGTTCGCATGAGGTTGCCTTTTACGTGCTTTACGTGACAGTTCACGAAGCCCTTCATAACTGGAAAAATAACGTATATGATTCTATTTTTTTTTGTTTGAAAATAGATTGCATTATAGATATTATTAGCGCGCAAAATGAACCATGCATCAGACCTCCGCCGAACACCTTACAGACTCACCGAACCCCTGGGTTTCAAATGAATACAGGTTAAGAATTACTTTTTAGCAGTCGAACTGCTGACGTCATGAATGATGTAGCCTACTGTACATCGAAGCTGGGAACAGAACCATCAACTTTCTCTGCTGCTGTGGTGAGTTAGCAGCATTCAGGCGCGCTTTGACCAACGCTCTAGCTCACTCACCAAAAATTATGTTTTACCAACTGAAGTGCAGTTCTCGTATTTATCCTTAGCTTCTTTGGACTCAATCTCGATGGTGATTGCTGCAGCGGTGGTTCTTTCTCACGTGCCATCCATGTACGGATAACCGTGACCGTGACAACTGTTTTAAAGTCGTAGTGCTATGAAACAGGGTGCATCTAGCTCTAGTCAGTCAGTAAACTCAATTGAAAATACCTTGATCTTTTGTCATGTTAAAAGACTTTGCAGGTCAGTTCTTGTGCTTTGCTGTAATTACTAGGCCTATGTCTCAACTTAATTTTGCAGAAACGCGGGTCAGCATCACGTCAAATGCAGCAAAAAGGAAAATTTGCGATAAGATCATCCAAAAGCAGTGGATAGGCCTAAGCGCTGAGTCAAGCTACAAGCTAGTACGCAGGGACAAGGTTAAATACTTCCAGTAGAAGCATCACCAGTTTGTGATCTAAGGAAATTTTTGACATGTTCTGATGACTTATTCAGTTTAGAGAACCGTTAGGAAAGCCTTTTAAGCTGAATGTGTTGCATAAAACTTGATCTACCTTTACTGAAATTAGAGACATCAACTAATTCTAACTGACTATAGGTGAATTCTAAGCAGGATTCTGTGCAAATTTACACCAAGTTGGCTTTCGATCACCACTACACCTGTTTTTGTCAGATGGAGGCTCTAGTTTCAGATGGGAAGTGAACAGACCCAATGACAACGTATACCTTACCAAAACAACGACAATAAATCCTTATTAACTGAAGCGAAGACAGTCATGCAGTTGTGATAACCGGTACTGTTTGAATTTTACAGCCGGCATCGCGCTATGGGTGAACAGTGCCAATATTATTATCTCCAAGTTATCCCCGTCAAATTCAAATCGTTATCTACGTCTGATTTTACTGAAGCTGTACTGGATGTTTCCTAATGTCGTGTATGGCTTTTGAGCCATGAAAATACTGCGAAATGCTGTCTAAACGACAGGGAAAATGCTCCATTTAAAACATCCTCGCGTTGAATTGATGTTATTATTTGGCAAAGGTAAGCTAAGTTGCGCACAAATTGTACAGTTTCTTGTTAGTCGTACCCGGAAGTAGGTCGCACTATTGCGTGATTGATATCGGTGATCACGTGGTTCGTGTCAATCTTTGTTCTGAGCACTGGTGCCACGCCTAAGAATTTTACAGTAGATCTAGTGGTTTTTGGACTGACCTAGTGATTTTTCACTACAATCTAGTTATTTTTGCAAGTATGTATTTAAAGAAGATCGGTTATCTTGTTTCTAATTTTTCACCGCTTTTTTATCGGTAAACAATTGGGTACGTGAATTGTTGTGTGAAGATTTGCACCAACAGAACGAACAAGCTTTCTAACCTCAATTTCTTATTGTTTTCATTTCTGTGCTATTATTGCTGCAATGCTGCTTATGACCTAATTACTTTCATTTCTTTGCAGGAACACTGCAGTAGAAATATATTGTTTGAATATTAGGTTGACGGATGCAAAATACTCCGTGAGTCTTGTCGTTTTCAGCTCTTGAAAGAAGCATAAAGATGGTTGGTATAAGACAGGGGTGGGGAACCTGCTGCCCGTGGGCCAAATGCGGCCCGCGTGAACGTTTGAAATGGTACGCATCAGAATTTTCGTTACCCAAGTTCGAGTATACAGCAACGAGTTAAAACGAAGCTCCATAGTAAGCAGGTACTTACAATTAATATCTATGGACAGTAAGTCAAGAGAAGTCGCTCTTCCTCACAGGTAGATGAGGGTAAATTTTAAGAGGAAAAAATTGAGTGATTTTGCGACGCCAGCGATAATCCACAATTCATGCGGCCCGTGATAATAAATAGGTTCCCCACCCCTTGGTATAAGACTTTTCAGGCTTCAGCATGATCTATTTAACAAACTTGCAAATGGTGTAAAAGTTTTTTCGGCGGTAAAGCACAGAAGTCAATGATTTCAAGCAAATTCGTTAACTTCAACGCAGAAATTTTCTATCCAGTTATTTTTTTCAAATTTGGTGATCGTGTTAATTGTTAATCTAGTGATTTTGGAAAGGAGTGTGAGGCAGCACTGGTTCTCAAACCAGATAGCAGGCCCGCAACCAGGTGGGGAGCAATTCGATAATTGCCCCTAATACATTTTTAGTTGTTAGTAGGTAAAACAAGTTGTTGCAATTACAGTATTTGCAACAAGTTGCAATTGTTTCCCCCGGATAATATCAGCCAGTTGCGGTCCTGCCAGATAGCGTGTTGAGAAGATAGGGTGCGTGTGGATAAACTATCGTAAATTATGACTGTGACTGTGTGCTACTCGTAGTGTTGCATTGTAGGGGAACTTGCGACTCTTACCGTGTTTCCCGCAAAATAAGACAGGGCTTATATTAATTTTCACTCCGAAATGTACACTAGGGTTTGTTTTCGGGGGATGTCTTATTTTGATAGATCAAAAACTGAAGTTACAAAGTAAAAATTATGAGATTTCTAAATAAACAGAAATTACGAAAAACTATCTACATTTACTTATCATTAACATGTCTTTTATTCAGAAACTCGTTAACAACAATTTATTCGAGTGTTTGCGTCGAATGATGTGATTGGCTGAGAGGAAGTTTTGTCGTCACCAGTCAACTAGGGCTTATATTAAGGGTACGGCTTATATTAAAATCATCCTCAAAAATCACGTTAGGTCTTATTATCGGGTAGGTATTATTATCGTGGAAACACGGTACTTACGTATCAGCGAATTTAGTGCTGTTGGCTGTGTTCTTTGCTTGGATCGTAACNTGCGTTCTCTTTGTGTTTGTTCGATTTGAATCGCCATTGTTCCACGACGCGTCGGCAGCGCTGCAGTTTTGACTTCTGGTTTAGACAGAGTTGCGGTTGGGCTCTGAGTCTAGTAAGAGTTATGCTGGCATTTCGCTAGTTGAAAGTAGTTGTGCTTTCCGAACGGCACTGGTGCAACCTAGCGCAGGGCCACGATCTGCGAACTCGCTAACACGCCCGATACTTCGTTCAGATCACTGACAGGCAATGCTTGACTGCGTCAGCATGTCAATGTAGAGGAGTCAGCTGAGGTCTGCAAGGATTCAGGTCACGCGTAAATGGATAACAAAACAAGCTCAGTTGTTATTTTTCAAGTAGACTGTTAGGTTAATGTGCGTATTCGTACGTTTATTGAGCAGCTTGCAAGGTTAGCTTTTCAAATAATTTCGGGCTACTTGCATGCTATTTTAACGTTTAAAGCAATAACCTATAAGCTAGATCAGGGCTCCTCAAACTATGGGTCGCGACCCCAAATGGGCGAAGTGTAATTTTGAGGTCGCGAAAAAAATGACTTAAGAAGTCAGATATACAAGTTTTTGTAAACTTTACAAAAAAACTTAATAGTAAGCTTGGAGTGAATCTATTTCTACTGCATCATAGCGGCAATACCGTGTTTCATGCAGTCAGTTGTTTACTAGGATGTCTGCCTGAGTTAACAAATGATAATAATGAACCAAGCACAAGTTACGCGCTGTTACGTCAAGATTGTTTTAACGTACTGGCCAATATTGACCTTATTGCATTCATTCTGACACGAAGCCACGTTTCTGCATAGAACTCCGGGTCCAGTCGTCTAGGGATCCAGCTACTTTGACAGCACACTGAGTAGTTTTAGACTAAAGTTAAAAGCTTCATACGCAGTTTCAGAAGTACTTTTGGACTTTGATTCAGGAAAAGTTGGATCCACAAACCATGCACAACAGTAGCGAAACCAGCCCAAAATTTTGGGAGGGGCCAAATATTTTGACTTTAAGCGAGCAATATTGTTTGGTTTGGGTCACCGCACAAAACAACAAGATAAGCTAGAAATTTAGGGTGCATGACTGCATGGCCCCCTACCTCCACCATGGTTACGTCTATGATACACAATTGAAATTTCAGGAGGCCAAACACTTACCATGCCCAGGATGAATTTGCGGAGTTATAGTTATAAATGACAAAAATTTGTAACTGGAATTTTCATAACAGAATTTATGTGATTTTTGATTAAGAACAAGAAATGAATGTCTGGTCATTTCTGATCTAGCCACTCATAACCTCTTAGACTTTTGCACAACGTATTTGTGTGAAGTGTCATTCTCAAAATTGAAAGTCATCAAGTACAAAAACCGATCCTCTTTGAAAAATGTTGAGAAATTCGTCCTGCGTTGTCTTGTATCAATCTACGAATGGATGATCTGTGTAAAAATCAAGTGCTTCCATCCCATTAGTTGTGATTCATAATTTCCACAAACTGAATTTTTTTTTTGTTATTTTTTTCGCATTACTGCTTCCATTACGTGATAATTTTATTACCGTATAGTTACTTTCGTGGATTGTGTGAATTTTTATGAGTACGCCATAGAGAATAGTGCCCTTTGAGATATATAATGGAACGTTTCACACGTATCACAGCCTTGTGCACAGGCTGTACTTAAGTTGAAGATATGGATAGACAAGAAAATAGAAAGGAAGGGACAGGTTGATACTGATGCTCAAGAAACAAGTAGTGCTTCCAAGTGTTGTAGACAAGTGATCAGTATCCCTGTCAGTCTTTGCTTTCAAATATGTGTGGATTGCGCAAAAGTAAGAGCAAAGATATTCTTGAAACGTTGTTTAAAACAAGATATTCATCACAAGTGTATTGACGTCGACCTGTTGTTAAAACATCATCGGAGGAAAGTAAGTACAAACTTACAGGAAGAGATACAGACTGCGCCAAAACAAAAGGAGGATCCAAGCCATGTCCGAGGAAATAGACTTACTCTTGTTTAGACGTTGCTTATATCATCACTTTTGTTTTGGCGCACCATTTTTTCTCCTCTAATTTATTGCTCTTTCCTCCTGCTTTGTGTTTTAACTGATTGTTGCTAGTTAGTCTTGTCTTATCACATATAGTGTTTTTTACTACTTGTTTGTGCTTAATCTAACTGCTTTTTTACGGTACTGTCAACGCTAGCTCAACATGATATTCACGCAACCTTTGTCTTTGTTTCGTAATAATCACTGCTTTGCGTACTTCCAGTCGTTTTTACCTTTAATTTACTTGGACTGAAGATGCCGTATGGCGAAATCGATTTCCAATAACATCTATGCGTGCTGATTTCTGTCACTTGTGCACAGGCTGTACTTAAGTTCACACGTATCATTAACATCTAGGCTCAAAGCTATCCGTTAATGGGGTCGCATAGAAAAACCACTTCTAAAATGGGGCCGCAGAACAAAAAAGTTTGAGAAGCCCTGGTCTATATGACGTCACTGGACTAGTTGCACATTGTCCAGCAGGCAGAGCGCTATGAAACAAGAGCGAACCCTCAGTGCCATCAACGAAATATAACCAGCCAGTCCGCCCTGTAAGTACCGTACCACAGGAACCGATATATTGGCTTTTCGGCGCAATTTTTTTCGATAACTCGCGAACCACTGAAGCTACGTCGACATGCAAGAAATTGCAAGGAAGATTTTTTGACGGCGCATCTTTTGAGATATTGATGACGTATTTGTGACGTCAGACCGTGACAGAAACGATATCTTGCGTAGCCAAAAAAGTAGTGGTTTTGTTCAAAGACCTGTGGAACGTGATCCAAATACGTAAGAAAAATAGGCCAACAACCAAACTTTAAAAAACATGGACAAAAAATTCACCATGTTTTTGGGGGTGGCCATGGGGAAAATTGTCTATTTTTTGGGGGTGTTTTTTTCATTTTTCGCTTTCGAAGGCACGAGTGCATCGTTAACTGTCACCACCTGCTTACCGTCATGTCGGCCACCACCTGCTGACAAGCATCGCCTCGCGGCACACCGGTGCGCCGGAGCACGTCGGTTGCGGAGCACTGCCTCAGTGATCAAAAAGCAAAATACCCAATGTTTTCTTGGTTCGCTGAAGTTGAGGTTCAGCCAGAACGTATAGATATGGTTAACAAAAAATCCGAAGTGTTTTAAAAATTTTGGTTCATTTTGGAGTATGTGTTGATGTCACCTTGCTGTTGATCTAGTGTTAAATGTTCCACGTCGGCTATGAAGTACATTTAGAAATTCTTATGTGTGATGCATTCTATGGCAGCTTTTTCAATATTAATTCTACGTCAGGGGTGACCAAACTACGGTCCGCATTCGGCCCGCCGACCAGTTTAATATGGTCCGCCAAATACCTTGCACATATTTTTCAAGCACGTTTCCGACTGTGGACAGCAGTGCAACAGCATTGGCTGAAAGTGTAAACAAAATGGTGTGATTTTATTGTTATTATTGTAGTACAATATATTTTAACAACCTTGTTTTGCATAGATTTTGTAAATCGCCCTGTATCTGGCCCTCCAGTGGCCAGGCAGTCGCGAATTCGGCCCTCGGGTCAAAACGTTTGGCCACCTATGTTCTTCGTAATAGTTCGTCTAGATCAGGGGTTCTTAACCTACGGCCCGTGAACACCTTAGGAGTCCATTAATGTGTTTTAGCGGGTCCGTAAACCATAATCAAGAAAATCAGCCAGTTTTTATCCGACCATTTGTTCCATTATTCCGCTTAACCGCACCACAACTGTAGTGTGACATGCACCTCTCGGCCTAACTAGATAATTCCAATATTACCAGTGGCGCAGTGAGGCTAAGTGCCGCCCGGGTCCGATTATGGAAGTGCCACCCTTTCCACCCCTTAAATTCCTTTGCAAGCATTTTAAATGAAAGGCGAATTTTTTGTCTATGTTTTTTAAAGCTTAAAAAACTTCAAAAAACATGAGCAAAATATTCACCATGTTTTTTTGGGTGGCTGTGGGGGAAATTGTCTATTTTTTGCGTCTCGCACCTTAGGAGGGCCATTTTCATAAAATAGGTCAAATAGGCTTAAAACCCGCTATGGTTGAGAAGCGCTGACTCGCAGCCTTCATTGTGAACTGAAAATTTGGTCTAGCTGTTGAGTTGGGCTTTAATTTCGAGTGCAAAGTGTTGTTCCTTGCCTTCGTTTGTTACCATTCCAAAAATTGTAATGGCAAATCCTGCCAGGTGGGGCGTCTGCCTTTTCAATGCTGAGTAGTGATTACAACGTCTTAAATTCAATGGTAATCGCTCTTGGCAACTTTATTCAGTGCAGCCATTTCTAAGCTGCTAAGGTTTGGAGGAGAAAAATGCATTTTTTATGAAGCAAGATTTTTTATATGTTTTTATGATGGCAAGATTATTGATTCATTAGATTTTTGTTTTATTATAAACAAAATCTTCTCACCACAAGAAAATTTGGGAGCACAAAAAATTCGAGGGGAACTGCATCCGAATGCCTCCCCCGTGGCTACTGACCTGCCAAGTTGTGCAACTGTTTCGATTAATGTCCATAAAAGCAGGGTTGCGGAGTCGGAGGTAAAATGTCCCACTCCTACCTTCCAAATTTTTCCAAAATTTCCGACTCCTTAACATAACGTGAGTGAAGTTTGCCTGTCAATTTATTTACAGAATATTTACGAATGAATATCAATTCTAGTCAAGTCAATCAAGTCGTCACACACAATCAGTTGGTCGCTATGACCAGCCCCAGATTGTTCTTGAATTTCTGCTGCTCTTTCTTCTGTAGTACTTGACCCTTCTCTTGGTCGTTCACTGAGTTGTTTGACAATATTCAGCATATTGGATTCATTATTATCTGTGACAATGCATAATACACGGTCTTTCTGAAGGCCATAGTCTTGCAACACATTTTTTCCAATTGTGTTAAGAACTTGCTGGAATGTTGGGCTTGAGTGTCTCTTAAGCCAGAGGTTCCCTATCTGGGGTACATGTACCCCTAGGGGTGCATCTGCTTATCTGAAGGGGTACATTTTAAGGTTAGCAAAAGAAGGAAAATATATTGATACATTATCTATTTGCAAATAATTATACTATACGTATATCAGGGAATACTGCTGTATTTTCAAAAACCATTATATGTTTATTGCTAAATGCATATATGATTAATCATGATAAAACATTTTGTCATGTGACATTTTAGGAGTACATGCTCGTCTGCCGAAATGCTGAAGAGTTACATGGTCCGAGAAAGTTCGGGAACCCTGCTTTAAGCTAAGGTTTTGGTGTAATGTCTTCCTTCATTCACATACCTGACATTAATGGCAAAGTAACGTGGTGGTGCTGGCGGGCGCATGCATCCATTTTCACGTGAACAAATTTATTGCTTAGCTTGCTCTTCAGCCGTTTCTTTTAACTTTCATATTCGTCAAGTACTAGTTTCTTTATGTTATCTCTGTTTAGAGACACTCCTAGTTTTCGTGCCAATTCGCCAATCAGTGCTAATACTTCGGGTTGAAAAAAGAATCTCAGAGAAATGCCATTGAAAACAGTCATGTCAACAATGCCTTTTTAAAAATGCGTCTGGAGTTATTGTTATAGTCACTTTGTCACTAGCAAAAAACTTTGTCTGAATTGCTGTAGCAGGCTTCTTTCCGGTACTCAAAGTTTTAGTATTTGATGCTGTAGATGATCCAGACGAAGTTGCACCAGTATTAAAATCTCAAGATGAAGACGGCTCAAATGTCTTAAGTAAGAAGTCCGTGTCGGAGCAGGGACTTATAGGAGTAGTATCAACGGAAGCGCTAATTTTTTCATCACACATTCTTATTTCACCATCTTCGCTTATTATGTATTGGCATACTCAATATTACAAACCACTGATTAATGTAAAATATTCATATGCTGAAGATTTATGTTTGGACGCCATGTTATCGGTGCACCACTTTTACAGAAAAAGTAAAAAACTGTTTTGCTTCAAAAAGTTTCATTTCTGTAAATATGTAAAAACTTAAATAAATGCAATATAAAGCGTTTATTTCAAAACGTTCAAAAAATGATAAAAATTTTTTGCTCAAAGTTACTTTGTAGTTAGTAAACGAAATGGCATGAACCCAACAAAACTACTCGAGTTTCAAATCTCGGTGTTAAGTTACTAAATTTCCAAACTTTCACTAATCGGTTCTAATTGACAGTCTGCCACTGTTGCAATTGCAACCCTAACTTACTAAGTCTAAACAACTTATACGTTTTACTAAGTTAGCTATAGTGTCACATTGTTTTAGAACAGTGGTTCCCAAATTGTGGTACGCGAAGGCCTTCAAAGTGGTACACGAATAGACCTACTTTCTGTTTTTCTCCACAAAAAAATATATTTACAGCTATAATTTTTACCTGTTGGGTTCTGTTAATAAATTCCAGAGTTTTTGTGTAGCCTACTTCCCTTGTTGGTTTCTAAAAATGGGCATAATACTTTCTCACAGCCATTTTCTTCATGTTGTATTTGTGTCAATTATGGTTTTCCAAACTTTTGATCGAATTATATTTATCACATTGACTTTTCCTGGAACAAGGTGCTACGGGTTGACAGCACGGGACCCGCAAATGGTACGCGATCAGAAAAAGTTTGGGAACCACTGTTTTAGAACATGCAAGCTGTGTAATGTATATTGTATAAAAATTAAACTGTATCAGTCTGTCGCACTCGGCGACAAACTTCCCAGTGTCACACCTAAACTTNAAAGTAATCAACTGTTCGGAAACATCTACCGCACTGACCCTATTTTTCTCACTAAAACATAACTACCGCATTTTCTCGTACATCAGCCGCGCCCGGCCAAACATCATCCTTGGAACAGTAAGCCACGTAGTTGCATACTGCGTGGAAAGAAGCATGAGTGAATCTGTAGCAGTGCTTCCACAAGTTTGAAAAATCCATTGTTGGTGTGAGTGTGACCAATTTGCCTGAGTGATAGCTTCAACTATGCTTGTGCAAGCTTCTTTTCACACAATACAAAACTACCGGGCTTGTTAGAATAGAATATGTCTGTGCGGGCTTATGGGAATACGTCGCATAATAGCTAAAGTTTAGTTGTAACTTTAGAGCAGGCATGTGCAACCTTTTTCACTGACGGGCCGCATTCGATTTTTAGGAAGTTACCGCGGGCCGCATCAGTTTTTATGAGATGAAATTTTATTCATTCTCCTAAAAAATAAGTTCTTAGTGGTCACTCAACAGATATGGACTATATGCTGTAGGGTAAGTTCCTCTGTTTGAAACCACCAACAACATGCCGGCGACAGGCTTATTGAAAAAGATGAGACATATGATATTATGAAGTCTCTCAATTCAGTCAAACGTAATTTATTCATGCATATCGTCACTCCGTCTCTTAGTTGAGTCCACTGATGCGATGCTTGATGTTGAAGGTCTTTACAGATTTTCGGAACATTTGCATTCATAGAACTGCAAGCAACTCGAAGTTCAAATGATTGCCTGGCAATTGACCTCTGTGCTTTCCTTTGCAATATTTCATCTTTGAAAAAAATTGTTCGCAACAATAGGTGCTTCCAAAAAGTGAAATGATCTTCAAGGCGTGTTAGGCAAGGTTCGGATGCTTCCCTCGAACTTAATTTTTATAAAAGCTTACAAGATCGTTTTCGCCACAGACTCTTTTTTCATGCCATTATCTGACTGCAGATCAATCAGTTCAAGTTGAAGGTGATCCGGGCTTCGATCTACAACTGTGTTGAAAGGGTCACTAAATATATTAGAATCCACTTCAAGGTTTCGAAAATTCGAGAAACGATCACCAAAACAGCACACAATTTTTTAATCATTGTGCCATATTTTCACAATTAATGTCAACTCCTTCCTCCTTTCGTGATTTCAAGCATGAGAAGTGTGTAAGCACAGAGTTACTGAACTGACCATCAAAAAGATTCAGTTTCTTTTGAAAGGATGTAATGTGTTCATACATTTTGTTTGCCAGTTGTTTCTTTCCTTGAAGTTGCCCATTTAATTTCGATAGATGTTGTGTTACATCGGTAAGGAGTGCCAGGTCATTCGCCCACTCTACATCGTTGAAAAATGAGACGTTTTGGTTCCTACTTTCCATGACTCTTAATTTCACCCTTTAAATGCTAGAATCGTTTCAAAGTGTCTGCCCTGCTTAATCAACAAACCGATGAGAAATACGCAATATCTGGGTAAAGGCATTCAAGTTCTTCCAAAAAAAACTTGATTTGCCTATGGCTTAATCCTTGGAAACGAATGTAATTGATACAGCGAACAACTTCTTTCGTGATATTAATGGCATTCGGAGCTTTGTTGCATAAATTTGCTAGGTGAATAATGCAGTGGTTCACCACCACACTTTGTGCTTCGAATGCTTCCAAAAAGTTCTTGGTAAATCCATTGTGTTTCCTTACCATCGCAGGTGCCCCATCCGTCGTGAGTCCTGACATTTTCTTAGGATCCAATCGAAATTTCTGGACTATCTTCAAAACTTCCTGGGCAATATTTTCACCAGTTGTCGTTGACTCCATGCTAGCCATGTCTAACAATTCCTCATCGACTTCAAAGTCTTCTGTTACTCCTTGTACGGAAACCACCAACTGAGCAGGATCGCTGATGTCCACACTCTCATCTATTGCTAAGCTGTAATGAGAGAATTTTCTTATTCTTTCAGCCAAAGCATCTTCAAGATGATCTGAAAGGGCATCGATTCTACGTGCCACAGTAAATCTCGATAAGCAAGTTTGCTCAAATAAATACTTTTTATCAGGACATGCCCGTTCAGCAAATATCATCAGGCAGTGCTTGACAAATTCACCGTTACTGAAGGCTTTTCCATTCTCTGCTATTGCTTCTCTAAACTTGAAGCTCAATTCAGTCCCAAGCTGACTGTCGTTTTTGTAAAGGGATATCATTTTCTGTTGTCCCTACAATGACTTTTTCAACTGATGGGCTTTATCCACCCGCAGTTGACCTAAAATTCCCTCGTATTTTCGGAATGCCTAGAGTTGTAATGCCGCTTGATATTAAATTCTTTCAGACAAGCAATGTAATTTCGGCAAATCAAGCAAAGAGCCTTTTCATTTTGTTGAACAACATAATACTTCACAAACCACTCGTCGTTAAACATCCGCCCTTCATCACGAATTTTTTGTTTTTTCGAAGAAGACATGCTTCGCATCAAATTGCTTATCTTTGAGACCAAATTACAATTAAAATTGCTGCTTTTATGAACTGCAAATATCATTGATTGCCAACCTTTTCAACATCCTCTTTCCCTTGTCCTGATGCGAATTTTTATCACTCTCCCTACATTCCCAATCCCAATACTTGCAAAGCCGCAAACAACATCAGCATAAAAANCAGGGTAAATGATGTCAGACGAATCAAGCTGAAATCCTTGTTAACANCACTACTCGAGCTAAAATCAAAACTAATAGTACTCAGTTCGCACGAACAACTGCCTGCTACGTCCTGACGAATTGTGTGAATAATTTTATACAGAAAAGCCTCTGCAAGCCTCGTATTTCAATCAAAACTAGTAACACTCAGTTCGCAGAACAACTGCCTGCCAGATCCTGACAAATAGCTCGAACGATTTTATCTAGCTAAGTGCCAAAGTCTCTGCAAGCCTCGCACTTGAATCACTAAGAAAAATTTTTACATCACAAAGAGCTTAATTTGTGCTGTGACGTAACAATTACCACAGGCGCGAAAATTTGTATTCGCTTCGTAGTCTATGGCTCTCACTCTCAAGTAATTAAAAATGTTGCAGGTCCTTGTTCGTGAACTTGAAGGACTGTAAACCTCTGATGAAATGCAAAAGCTTGTGGTAAATAATTGTGAAATGAGTGGCACAAAACAGTGAGGGATATAGTTCATTTGAAATACCGTTTCAAGATCATGAACAATACCACGCGGGCCACACTCAGGGCCTTCGCCAGCGGGGGGGCTAGTGGTGCCTGGCCCCCCCATTTGAAATCTGTGCCCCCCATTTCACGTTTGGCCCCCTGGTTGCTCCATACATCCAATACAGTACTTTTAAAATGTGGCACCCCCTTCTGGTTTTTAGCCCCCCTGCTGCTAAATCCTGGCGACGGGCCTGGCCGCACTGCGGGCCGCGGCTTGCACATGTCTGCTTTAGAGTAAGTACTGGGTGTAACGCTGTCTTTGCTGAGGCGTATTTCCATAATTCACCTGTTCTGTTTTTTAAAGCCTGCGTGATGTTCTAAATTAAACTATCGTAATATACCTAGCTACGTGGTCGTCAGAAAGAAGCTAGAAGGAAATTGGATCGCCTGGATTTTGAATTTTTATATTTTCCTATAAAATTTAAGCAAAAAAAAGTTGTTCTCTTAGTGTCCAGCGGGTAAAATAAAATTTCAGCAATTTCACCATGGTTGGCCCAAGTGCCGTAGCGGCCCAATTCTGGGCCCCCTTAAAGTGCTTGCAGGGGCCCATTACTGGTGGTTTCTAAAAACACATTTCGACGTTACTGGCACATCCCGAGGCCGAATAGCCGTCGCAACAAAATATCCTGATTTTTTTTATTTCACTGATTTTTCGTTCCACTTGTAGACACATTTTCGTCAGAACCTTCGCCAGAAAGTCTTCAATTGGGGTCTTCATGTTTGCGCAGGGAGGCTACACATTCTGAAAATTTATATTTAATTCAAACACAGCATTTGCAAATTGTGCGAATTGATCATTTAGTTATCAAATATTTTCCCGCAAATACCCATAAGAGGCTTATAGTTTGCAACTAAAATTTTTTGAACGAGCTTAGCAAAAGGAATTGGGTCTTAATCATTGTCATTTTAACGACGATTTTATTTAGAGATGTTATAATGAAATGCAAATATTAACAAAAATTTGCAGGAAATCAGAATCAAGCCTATCGTTCAATTATGAAAACATTGTTACCGAAGGAACAAACTTGAGGCCGTTAAATGAACGTTTTCGTTCATTGGGATTAATTGATTTTACATGCGCATCGTGCTTTTAACTGGCCGAAATACGCATGCATAAACCTCAGTGATGTTTACAGTAAGACTTGTTAATCTCCTGGTGCATAGCACATGTTTAGATTTATAACAATTTGTATCTCAAATAGGCAATAAATGTTAACAATATAGACTAAGGCCTACGTGGACGCAACATTGGCAAAATCCATAATCCACTAACTGCACTACACTGTTGAGACAAGCTTAGCAGCGATTGCTAAATAAACTCTTGTAAATACACTATTAATTCCGTCTTGCTATCTGAACAGCAGGCTGTGCAAATGTGTAACTTTGGTCGTAAGCACCAAAGGTATCTTGCTTCTATGCAGCACAAAATGCGACAAGACCACTTTACAACAGTCATTACACAAAATACATTTTCATCAAATAAAAGTCTGACTACTGGACGTATACAACCAGGCATATAGGCTAGTTTCACGTTCAAAACTTCAAACAATGAATGCTGACGTTTTACGCTCAAGTCTCAAATACGTGTATTACCTCACAAACATTGCCGGGTTAAGAATAGTAGCAAACGTAGCAATTGCTACGGGCCCCGCGCTTATGGGGGTCCCGCGGTCCTTTGTGGTAAATCTGTTCTTTGTTATATGCGTAGGTGGATGTTACACTTCATGTACTCGAGGCAAACTCTCAGAAAAGGGACCCTATATTTTAATTTTACACATGCTATACAGCACAGAAACCTTATTCGCTGAATGCAAGCATGGGCGTCCGCAGGGGGGCAAAACGGGCATTTGCTCCCCTTGGAAATTGGGACTAAGAGCCAAAAATTTCTAGAAAATCGAAAGTCAGCAGCTTAAATCCGATTAAGTGATGTAATTCTTGCAATGCCAGTCTTTTTGCCGGCATGACACTCACACTGCACAAGAGCCAGGTTCACTGTTCTGGTGTCGTGTAGTCAGTGGTGTGTTTAAGGGGAGGCGAGCGAGGCACTTGCCTCGGGCCCCCCCTTCAGGTGTTACGCGAATAAATTTTCCTTATTTTTGGTGATAAACTGATTACCCACTCATATAATGTGCTGCAAAGCAGATCATAAGTAAGTACTCCGCTTTCAAAGGGCCCCCCTACAGAAACTGCAATGTGCAGGTACTTTGCTTTCAAAGGGGCCCCAACAGCAACTGCAATTTGAAGGTAAAGAAGTCCCCAGCAGCATTTGTAATGTGTAAGCACCTTGCTTTTGAAAGGGCCCCCGACAGCAACTTTAATGTGTAAGTACTATGCTTTCAAAGGCGCCNCCAACAGCAATTGTAATGTGTAAGTAGGCTACTATGCTTTCAAAGGGNCCCCATCACTATNTCCAGTGTGCAAATAAAAAATAGCTTCAAACCAACTTCTATACCTAAAAAATTGTGGGTTAAAATTTCTTCCAAAAAGTTCTGAAAAGACCCTATCAAATCAGAGGAAATATAGCAAATGATAACTTTTTATACCAAATGATAATTTTTTCTACCAAATGATGATTTTTAGAGATTGGAATGTTTAGTTTATTGATAATTTTATCAAAGTGCCACAGTTGAACATAAAGTATCCAAGTGGAGCAGCAAAAAGAAGAAAAAAGTAAGAAAGCATAAAGGCTAATGAAAAATGTAAAGGTCTCCTGGACAGATTTGTTGTTGC
>JGI24159J19872_10005169_pt1 | contig 16817 bp, 11 predicted proteins | sample Ectturendosymbi4_FD_19872 | JGI IMG/M metagenome (IMG submission 19872) | reverse complement strand
GTACATGAGTTTTTTATACAGCAACTCAATTGGAAAAGTAATACGTCTAAACTCGCAGTGAAATGTAAACACACTGTTGCAGGAATGACACAACTTCAACTTGGATTACGGTTTTGTGTATTGACTAAAAGCAACACCGTTATGTCAATTTTCAAGCAACTATTTAATAAAGATCAATTTTACTTACGTTTCGGGGATTCTTTTGTTGTTTCCACGGAATGTGAAAAAAATCTCAAAATAAAAAGCTTTGCTTGTTTTTCTCTTGACTTCGCTTTCATCTCTGCTTTTCTAGCTTTTATAAGTTTTTCCAGATGTTGGTACGAACAAGTAGGTTCTTTTGTAAAAAAATGTAGTTTCTCTCAGGTGAGAAAAATGTCCGGAAAGCAATTACTTGGAAAATGTAATGTATTGCTCAAAATGTCAAAATGACGCAATGTTTCATATCGTAATTTCAAGCATTACAATCAACCTGCCGTTAAGGTGCTTTCCACAGCTATTCATATTAGTTACGCTGCCCAGAGTCATTTGATGGGCATTCCAAGCATGACCAACCGCACCACTTCGATATAAGCACGCCCACATCCCTGAGACCGTATCAGGAAAACAAAAACTCGTATCCGAGTTACCTGGCTCGGTATATGCGCGCAATGAATCATAAAGCCAAACAAACACTAGAAAAAATTGAAGTCGGGAATCAAATGCAGTGGTAATAAACCAAAATAAGAGTGATGAAATGCCGCCTTTTCACATAGCACAACAATATCCGTTTTCTTTTATCAGTAAATGAAAAGTGTGTCTTTTCTGCAAAAACTTTAACCATGATTCAGTGAAGTACTCTTTTTTTGCTTTTACAGATGGCATCTTCTCCCAGGAGGGATATTTACCCTGGCTAATGTACGCTGGCTTATTTTGTCGTACAACAGTTTTCATCATGGCTGGTGGCCACCACATGGATCTATTTTCGGTTTGTCAGAAACTTGAGGAAATTTTTAACAGTTTGAGGTCAATTTTATTACTAAAACCAATTCACATGTTAGATTCTTGATGATAAGAACTTCTGAACATATCGCAACGGACAACTTATTTTAACCCGCCTTATATTCAAGCAGTGTTGCCACTCTGTTGTTACGGAAAAGTACTAGATTTCAATATAAAAAACACTAGATTCACACAAAAAAACACTAGATTACAAATACGTGAGAGATTTGTCAGATTACGAGAAAATTGGTGTTGTATTTAAAGAATAGGGGTGTTTGATGAAAATTACTGTATCTATTTATTTGTCTCAGACCAGATGGTCCATGGAACACACACAAAAAACGATTGTTTTCTTACTGCTTAAAATCTTTTAATATGACTTCAAGTGCAACACCTTTACACATGGTAAATTACTACATAGGGGAAAAAGACCAAGCACACATCCACGCACTGAAAACGGCGAGAAAATGCGTTGCATTGCAAAAAACACATTGCGCAACTCACCAGTGTTTCAAAACATTCAATCTGCCAACATCATACTTTTTTTTAAACAAGTCAAAGTGAATATGTCTTCTGTGTTCATCATAACAAAGGTGATATGTAAAACTTGGAGCTCCTGCATGCCATCAAGAATTGTTTGCGTGCCAAGTGTGGCACGACATTTTTTGACCTAATAACTTTGGAGTCGCTCATGGTATCAGTGTGAAATTTGGTTTGTGGACGTTTCACAAACTTTTAAAAAGGCAGAAAATTTTTGACTTTATTGACTTTTGGTTGCCCTAGTAATGATCAAGTGATGCAACTTTCACACATAATCACCACGGCTGATTGGTGACGAGTAAGTGTTTGCCTGCTAACGATTTTTTTAATTTGCCCTCCGAAATTGTAAGAAATCTGATATAACAAAGTGTGTGTGCTGCGCTGACAGTGACTTGCTGTACATTTCAAACTTGAGACTCCTATATTACTCAGCCCCGTCGCCACGGAGGCTTTGGTGGGCTTAGCCCAACAAAGCTCCAATCCCCCCAAAAAAACATTTGCGTTTGTTGCACAACATTCCCTTGCGTGGTGCGCTTGGGATTCATCATGTCTTGACTAAGTAGTTTTCTAGTGGTTCGGCAATATTTCATGCAAATAATCCTCTCAAAAATGTCTCATCTGAATTTCAACTCCTTTGAATGAAAGCTTAGCCCTTTCATTTCATTCAGTCTGCACCTCGGCTCGTGTTGTCCACAATATATGGAAACTTTGCTAATAAATTTGCATGGTTTAGTTGCATATTTTTGCATCTAATCGCAAAAGTTCATGTTAACGCTGATCAGTGAGAGGACACGACAGATTTACTAGTTGCTATTTGAGTTCGACTGATCCTTCCATTTATTTTCGAGCAGTTGAAATTGATATAGAGCCCCAGCGAAAAATCTTAGCAAGTTAGCAAGTTGGTTTCTTGGTTTCGGGAGGGGGCATGTCCTCTTCGACCTCATTATGGCTGCGCTACTGGTTCAAACGTAAAGTAGTCAAACACTAGCTGTTTCAAAAAACACCAGAAATGCGTAAAATGTGAGAAAAACATAGCAAATCTCACAAAGTTTTTGAAACCTAAACAAACGTAAACCACACAGAATAGTTCAATTTGAAAAATCGTGTTTAGCTGGTCTGGTATCTGCCTACGCAAGCTAATATGAGGCTATGACTCGTTGGACTGTCTGGAAGCTTGGTTTAGTTGCCAGTTAGTGAGTGTAGCCTTTCTGCAGATTGGAGTGCAGTGCAGGAAAAGATTCACTTGGAACCGGACGGGACAAGGTGAGCGCTCCACTTGTATCTCTTCCAAGCAAAAATTGTGCAGCAAAAATATTGCAAAAGAGCCAAAAAGTAGCCAAATAGCCAAACAAAAATTTTGGAGCAAAGTGCTTCTCAAAAGAGCCAAATGTCTAGGTTTTGCCTCCAAAATAGCCAATGTGACAGCCCTGGCCGTAACTTGAAGTGAACTTTTGAAGATTTTTTGCCATGTTATTCTTACACAATAAAGACCAATAGTAGAATCCGCTCTTTAGTTTCCCAACCTGCCTCTGCAACAGTGTTCCCACAATATCTTCTAGAAGTTCCCTAAACTTGAGCTTAAAATTCCCAAAATTTTATAAAAGTTTGTTAAGAACATTTAATGGCTTTCTACCAAGCAGCATAATGTGTTACATTACACATGTAATACACAATGACATAGGAAATCTTAAAAAATAAAACGAAACAATCACATAAGCATAGGTAAATCACACCTGAAGAAACATATTGCCTGGAGATTATGAGATAGATTTGCTATTGGATTTATCTAAACCAGGGTGGGAAACCTGCGGCCCTCGGGCCAAATGCGGTCCGCGGAAACATTCAATATGGCCCGAATCAGAATTATCATTACCCAAGTTAGAACACAAGATGCAGTCAAAACGAAACTCCATAACAAGCAGACACGTAGACAGTAAGTCGAGAAAAGTCTTTCTCGCTCGATGACAGTTTTCTCTGCTTAAATTTTCTTTGGAAAATAAAGATCGAATTTTAGGATAAATTAATTAATTTTGGGGGCGCGCCAGCTATATTCCATAATTCATGGGGTCTCTGTAGGGATGTGCATCATGGACATTTAGAGGTTCTGGAACATTCCGGAATCTTTTTTTCGAATCCAGAATATCGAATCCTGTTCTGGAATAACTTGTTAGGAGTAAAATGAGTTGATCGTGCAAAGATTCACAAAGCCGATCAGCGGACACACGACCTGTTAACTAATAGTACTTTACGCCACCATGCAGTGCCGTGCGCGTGCTGAGTGTTTCTTTTTCTTTCTCAGGAGCGGAAAGAGTGCCACTGTAAAACTTTTTGAAATTATTTGTTTTGCCAACTTTGTAATTTTTCACATTTATTTCGAATCTAAATATTTGGAAAAACTCTAATTTTTTGATTCGAATACTGAAGGATTCGAATCCACAAGATTGGATATTCCATTATATGCAATGCCTACGCCTCTGTTAAAAAATGGGTTCCCCATCCCTGCTCTAAAGCAATGATCATGTCAAATCAACTGCGTTTTGATTATAAAACCAATACATACCAGTAGGTTAACTGCATTTCATACCACAGTATAACATGATTTTCCCAAAACTGACGCACCATTAGGCTCTCTTTTTCACTGAAGCATGATTACGGGTCTACCTCTGACGCACTCTTTAATGATGGCATAATTCCAGGTAGGCTTAACGCTTCTCTAATAAGCAAAATAAATATCTAATTTCGATGTAAGTGTGAACTACTTTTTTCCTGTAACTGACAGTAAATCACAACCTGATTTTCACATCAGATGAAAACGCGTGACCCCAACTTTTCCCAGTTTCATCCCAAAAAATACAATTTCTCTAAAAATCGCTGGATTTCTCAAATCCCAGATTTTTCCTCAAAAGATGATGAAGTTTCCAATCTAGGGATAAATTCCCCAGAAGTGGAAACGCTGCTCCGCAGGCAAAGAAGCGGTTTTAGTGAACTGCAAGCCATATCTCTGCATGATACCAGAACAGTGAATTTGACTCCTTGCAGTGTGAGTGTCATACCAGCGAATAAACTGCCATTGCCAGAAGTATATCAAATAATCGGAATTAAGCTGCTGACTTCAGGTTTTCCAGAAACTTTTGGTTCGTCGTCCCAATTTCCAGGGTGGGCAAATACCTGTTTTTCGCCCTGCGGACGCCCATGATCTCAATCAGACATGGGGTAATCGTAATCGATTACAGTTTTTTGAGTAATCGTAATCGATTGAATTGACCAAAAATGAAATGTAATCGTAATCGATTACACTGCCAAGTTAATCGTAATCGACGATTATGTTCGCGATTAAAAACTTGGAAATCTTCACTCTACATCGCTGTGCGCTGAACCGCGGTTGTGGTGGCTGGGTTTCCTCCTTTATCATCGTTTGTTATTGTTTCAGGGAAGGCCACTTGCTCAGTCTGTGTGCGTTAAATCCAGATAGTCCAGTGGCAAGCACAGCGTTTGTAGCAAATTCTCGCCTTGTTCTAGCTACCCTTCTTGTTGGCCACCAGAAGTAACGTAGCGAGTCTAGTGAGACGTAGAAACAAATATAAGAGCTTTACTTAAAAACGAGTTGACACTTCGGCAACAGAATAGCGGGACATTACGAGGAGAGGTGTTGATTTTATTTATGTACAATATAGGCTATTCAGAGTGAACTTATGAATGCAAGTGCTGGAGTAGGCTACGTATATAATTAGTACAGTAGATTATATACAGTAAACTTTTTTTTCAGAGGAATAAGGTACTTTAATCTAAGTCGAGAGTATTTTTCCACAACACTGATAACTAGCATGTCATCCGCGACCCACCAGATACTGGTTAAAAAAACTCAACTAAACCTGTGAGGTTTTGTTGACCATTGACGTTTGCAGCTATCTTGGCGTCACTGTTGATTTAATTTCTAATTAAAAGCTGCACAATACTTTGCTGGATTAGATCGTAACCCGCACTTAGAAGAAATAGTCAGCAATATCGAAATTATCAACAAACGAATTTTCAGCGTTGCTGGACGAATGTCCAAGCCTGATAGGTGTCGTTCGACTGTTAAAGATATGAAGCCTTGATGTTTATCAACTGTAACAAAGATATTTAAACATTGATCATTTTTATTTTTAAAGTGTTTGTTGTAGTGGAGTAACTGGCGGGAGGGATGAGGGGCGATTCGACTCCACTGGCCAGCTAAATGTAAAAACCAGGCCTCCACTTAGCTTATCTTTCGGTTTTAGTATACTTTTGGTTTTCAGTAGATTGTCTTTTTGCGTTTTTCGGAAATTTTCGGTTGATTTGTGGTTTTAGTGTAGCCATCCACACCCGGATTCACCATTATTTCGCAAGTTTTTTCATCTGAGTGTTGAGTTGTAGGTCACCTGCAGAGGCTAGTTGGCTTCTTTCAGCTAAGTTTTCCTGCTAGCTCAAACCACTAGTTACGCCACTGGTTTGTTGACTGCACGAACATCTCAGTAAACAATTAGTGTACATTTGTTTCCGGTGCTTGATCTTTACAGATAGTAATTTCGGTTATTGCATTCATTAATTTCGTATGTTATCTGAAAATATACTTACATCAAACCATGCAAATGGGGTTTGTTGTCGTTCTGAAGAAGTTTCAAGACAAATCTAATCGCGATTGTAATCGTAATTACTTTCAATGTAACCGTAATCGTAATCGATTACATTGTGATTTTGTTTATTCGCAACCGTAATCGAGCAGGTGGCAAGTAATCGTAATCGATTACATTTGTGCTGTAATCGCCCCATGTCTGATCTCTCAATTACGAAGAATCATGAATGATACGTTACTTCCTTAGATTTAGAACATACAATTTATTTCTCTAGCCTGCCAAAACGCTCTATGCTTTTCTAGAAAGCATAGATTACCTATCATTCTCTGTTTTATTTGCTGCTACCTCTTGAAGTTCGCCAACAATTTTTCCAGACTGGATAAAGTGGATTTGTTGCTGACTCGGCTCACAGAAATTTCGTCATCAAACAGTTTGTGACGATAAAATGGGTCGGTTGCTGGTTTTCGACGACAGGCTGTCAAACATCATTTGGGTTTTGAGTATTCTGTTGTTTATAACATGCTAATGCGAACCATTCTTGAGACTCGTTTGATATTGTATACTGACGAAAAAGGATGTTGCAGTATTGTTTAATTTTGCGCTTAAAGCTACGTCTTTCTACATTCAATGTGACCTTCTGTGTTTCTGCTTTGAGGGGAAGAAAAAAAAGTTGAAAAATTTTGGCTTGACAAGAGCTTCTTCAAGCTCCTGGTCCTTTTCTTGCATTGCAATTTTTCATCAATGGTAACCATGATTTAGAAGGTTTCATCTCTTAGTTGAATTGCAGTGCGGGTTTTTCTGACGTAGAGATGTGATATCGCATTGCTAGCAATGAAATCTATTGAGAGATTTTTCCTAATTATGTGTATTTGCGGTTCAATTTAACAAATCACACAGTGAAGTTGCGAATAAATTCAACAAATAAAGCTTTGAAAATAAATTGCTTGGCTTCGAATTTTTCTTTAGTTTAGAAACGTTTTTTTGTCCGGCGAAACAAAATGGCCGAAGGTTTTTCTAGTTTATACTGATTCATAAGCACGTTTTTCACCACTTGCAAAAACTGAGATGTTTTACCTTCAAGCTAACCAAAGAATTTTATTACATGCCTGAAAATATTGAACTCGGGCAATTATTGAGGTAAACCTTTTTAGTAGGACACATGCTATTCGATATGAAGTATTTTTTCCCATACTTACCTTCCATTTCTTTTTTCTTCATCCTCGTGGGTAGTGAGCTCGATTTCACCTGGAAAAATCAACCTCACTTCTAACGAAAGTTTTATTAACATGCGTCCGTATTCGGTGGAACGAGCTGAACCAGCAAGTGTATTAGTGTATTTAAATTGAGTATAATNTTTTGCTGAATCTGCATCTTAAAATCTTTTAAGGAAAAGCATCTGCATCTCCCGACACNTGTTTAAACGTCATAAACTTAAAAACACTTTTATTATAATGACAAGCCGATTTTGTCATTGTGACCATGAACTATTTATAGACATATTCCTCACATTTTCATTCAAGACACTAAAATATAAAAATACTGTACTGTTTGCGTGTGTTTTAGGAATCACGAAAACTGAAACGCATTTCCTTGTCTAGTATGTCACCATTTTTCTAGAAATGTATATCAGATGCACTGGCTTCAAAATTGACACAAGTCACAGTATTATTGCTCAGCACTTACTTTAAATAGTTTTGAAGGTGACGATTTTCCTCCACACTGGGTTTTCGTATCAACCTCGAAGTTTCGTTTTGGAGAAGGTTCTTTTTCTGCAAAATGTAATTAGCTTGACAATAACTTTGGGCAAGTTTTCGCTTGGTGGCTTGCGTCTGAAAATGTCACTAGCCAAACTTTTACAGACTTTTCTCTTCACTTCGATCATGAAATTTGCTGGTTATGATCGAATTTTCAGTCCATTTTAGCACAAAATGAGCTGTGTTTGCTGCAAAATGTTGTGAAAAGGAAAAAACAATGCTTTGAAAATCTTATCTTTAACTGGTCAACAAGAACGCCCTTTTGGTATCAGCTAGGCAAGAAAGTGCTTTTTTGAGCAGCAGCATATCTTCAAAATCACTCATTGCTGGGCAACGTCTTTATACAATTTGCCCCTGTATTGGTTTTGCTCTATCTGCCTAAACCTTTATTGCTAGATTGCTAGGTCTGTTAATTTGATTATATCTTTTGGAATATTTTGTCTCTGAAAGCGCACGCAAAACGTTTTGCGTTGACCAAGCAGATCTTTGGAGAAACCTTGCAAATTTTCAACTACTGGGTAAGTACGATAAACAGTTCTAGGTAAAGAAGCTAGCTTAGTTCAAACGTGCAACTACTCGTTCGCTTTCGAGAGAATACGGTGAGTAATTGTTTATGAATGCTTAACCTTCTACAACCAGAAAACATGNGGGGCGTCTTTGGGAGGTTAAATTACCTCAAGTATCCCAGTGGTCACCAACCTGAGCTCTTTGCAAACACTTAGTAGAGGAAGATGCAGACGTGTCGAAGCATACGCAAAACCAACCTTTGTGCCTTGAAAACGCTTAAGGTAGCAATTTCTTCAGGCGGCCAAAGTATATTTAATAACAATGCAATCTTGATGAAAATACAACTGCAGAGATCAGATACACTTGCGTTTGAGCTTATCAAGACCGCAAGGCGCAAGTTGTTCGTAAATACAAAGTGACGTCAGATGTTTGGCAGAAAACCAATAAATGTATTCTTCTGTATGCGAAATGCTGTTCTGTTTTTGCAAATGACTATAAAACAAGATATTTTCAGGGACTGTTGGTTCTTAGGCCTACGTACGTTCTATAAGATATGGAGCCACCATACAGAATTAATAATCTTCCTAGACCAGCTATGTCCAACTGAAATGCCTTACTGGGCCAAAAATACGTCACTATCTCCATGAGGGCCGCACATTTAATGACTTACTTTCATTTGAGCAAATCAAAGTTTAGTTTAAAGCAACTGAAAACATTCGAATATTAACTGCAGTGATAATGGCGACAAGGTACTTTTAATCAATCCCAAACTGTGATGTCATAAGTAGTTTAATTAGTGGTTAAGGAACAATCAGGGTAGTTAGAAATCAGTTTAATGCGTGAGGAATACATGAGTAAAAATCACGAAACTAGAAATCAGTTTTGCACTGAGTCAGTGGACACGTGGAAGTCTACCAGTACACAGTACATGATAAAGAGGTACTGAAGACCATTGCATCGAAAATGTCAAATTTAAGATTATTAAAATAAAGACAGATTATCATTGTTTTGTACAAACGCAATAATGAAAAACTAATGGGCCGCAAGAAACTTTCTTCTGGGCCACATGTAGCCCGAGGGTGGTGCTTTGGATATTGCAGGGCTAGATTAAATTGCTAAAATAGAATCTAGGTATATGGACTTTTTAAAACAGTTTGCAGAAACAAAAGCACATACACACGAGCACAAAATATTTTTGCTCCGTTGTAGAAGTTGCACCGCATAAGACTTTTTTTACTCGGCGTTAGATTTGCATACAGTGCCACACGTTAAGGATGCGGTGAGGTTATTTTAACATAAGTATAGGAGTGTTTGAACCTCAGCAACCCTTTTTCATCAAGTCAAATAACTTTCGGAAAAACTTGTTTTTTCCTTTTTATTTTTCTCGTTTTTTTCTGTTTTCACATTGACGCATATTGACACCTCCTCTGTGCAATAGCGTAGCCAGCCCAAAAAGATTTTTGGGGGAGCCAAAATGCTTGAGTTTAGGCAAATAATAAGTACAAAATGACAATATGTTCCGAAAATTTTGGGAGGGGCATTCCCCCCTAGGCCCCCCCTGGCTACGCCTATGCCTCTGTGTATCACTATGCACTGAAGATCGCAAAAGGCCAAAAGTGTTCTATTTGGCTGAATTTTGAGGCATACTGAACTTTCATTAAGAAAAGCAGAACAATACAAATCTTTTGGGTATGAAATGTTTAAGCAACAGCAACGTAAGGAAAAGATGAAAACTGCACAACAGTTATACTTTCTGTCCTTCCATGCGTCCGTTGTATGTCCTCTTTGTTGACTGCAGGTTTTAAACAAAATAGCAAATAAATGAAATGAACAAATAAATCAGGGATAAATATCTAATAAATGGTTATTTAATTTAGTTTTCCAGATAAAGCGAACATCGCGAAATTGAGCCACGTCTCGGCAAAACATCTCTGGATCTTAAAATACAAAAGTGACGAGGACTTTTTTAGGAAATGTCTTTAAGTTTGAAGAAAAGGCAGCTACTGATTAAATCAGAATTTTGCGAATTATGCAAATATGCTAGACATAAAAATTGGAAACCATGTGTCCTTCGTGGTTGCCTGGACATAGTGAAAGGATAATTGAAAGGTTGGTTTTTGGAAACATTTGTAAAAAATCTCTTTGTGTAAGGTTTGCGAAACGCGACTTCGCATAACCTACACATAATGCCTCTTTGCACAACAGAAGCGAAATCAATGAAACCTTTTGAGGGATTTCATTTCTAGGCGTCTTTTGCCATGAGGCAAAAGGATGTGGCTGGGCAACTTTCAATTTTTGATGCCATTAATTAAGATACTCAAATGAAAGAATGGATCAGAATTAGCAGTCGAAGTGCGAAGATTGAACNGGAAACTGTTTTTTTATGAAAATAGGAGAGTTAGATATATCACTGATGGCGCAATAAAAGCAAGTTTCCCGTAGGTTGGACTATGGGCGTCAGAACGGCAGAGTATGAGAAAAATTAAGGTCCTGCTGAACATCATTTTGTTTTTACTCAATTGCAGTCATGAACTCGTATTTTTGCTCTCAGTATAGGCTAGTTTTTATATATGACTATTAAGGCAAATTTGACATACTGTTAACCTTGTTTCTCATACTGGTGCAAGTTTGAAAAGTTACCAGACACCAACGTTGCCGATTTCCGTAATACTGTCGACGAACATTAGTGGACTGATAAATCGTTGTACTTATAAAATAGCTTTCACAGATGATAGGAGTTACGGGATTAGCATTATCTGACCCGCGAGCTGATGTGAAAAGCGTGGCTTTAATTCCATTGAGAACCCAGAATCATGCAATAAAACCTTCATAAGAAAATTAAATATTTGTACATCTGTGGCGTGTTTTCACTGTTGTGGCAAAGTTCTATGGCTTGCAAATATAGTGCGTCAGTTCTACTAACATCCTACCATAGCAGGAATTGCGCGTTGTTGATTTCAGTATTTCCACCAGCAATGCAACTTCTAGTACTTTATCGTGCATGTGCTTTGCCCGTTTTTGATGACGGAGATGTTGCTTATGACAACTGTTCTGTCACCGACGCCAATCTTCTTGAATGCGTTCAAACTGCTGCTGCAAAGCTTGTCGTTGGTTGCTCCACTACCACATCACGTGAGAAGATCTTGAATGAATTAGGTCTCACGCCACTACATCTCCGTCGTCAGTTTCACATTCTGATTGCACTTTGTAACATAGATTTTGGACCATGCCCTTGTTCCAAATTTTTCAAATATCTTTGTAATTATTCATCGATTTTTCATCTCAGTGTATAGCTACCCGCATGCAAAAATCAGTGTCTTTACGTTGCAGTTTTTCACAAATGCTCCAAACATTGGATTTCACTGCCCACCGCGTTTTTTCCTTGAGTTATCGCCATTTCCGCCTTAAAGTATCCAATTTGCTCCTTAAAACCAAGCAGCCTTTAGCATTTGCACTATTCTAATCCGGTTCCTCAGGTCAGCTCCTCATGCCAAGGTTTCAAAAAAATTTTGTAGATGGTGTCATCTCTTGTTCATTGTTTGATTCGTTAAAATTCCACGATCTAATCACAATATTACTATTCAGACGTCCCCCAGACGTCCAAAATTATCCAGGGACCCATCTGTGCTCCTGTTCAAGGAGATGACAATTCCAGGTTCCGGACTTACCTCATCAGTATTTAAAAAATAAACATACAAGCAAACAAACAAACTCTGCAATGCAACTTAAAACAAAGGGCAAGCAGAACTTCATTAATTTTACTAAGCGTCTTCCCTCAGAGCGAAATAATAAAGTGTATACCGGTTGTGACATCACGCTCTTTCTGGACATGTCATTGGTCGAGACTAACAGCTCTGAAACCACTGTTGCGTGTATAGAGTGGGAGCGTTGGAGCAGAGTAGGATTTGGAGTGCTGAAATCACTGCTGCGTGTATGCGTGGGGTATATCTCTATACGCGTTACAGTGATTTACGGTAGACATAGAATTGCAAATAGATTTATAAAGCGTAGTCTGATTTTGTTAACAGGAGATTTTTTAATGCATTTGAATGGAAATACTTATTTTCAAGGCAAATTGGATTTAATCGGCGGATGGATTTTTTATCTGCGGATTTGTTAAACGGCATCTACTGTATGATATTTGTATTTCTGTACTTGCTTCGGTAAAATAACTTCACAAATTAACTAAAATGCAAGTCGTTTGACAAAACTTGAGCAGACAAGTAATTTTGAAGTCCAGTCATATAAAAGGCAAGTTTAATACATCAATCAATTTATCCACCAAACGGTCTGACAGCTAGTTTGTAAATAACAAGACCAAGATCTAAATTATAATTGCCTGTGGTCTATTATCTTAGTCAAGGACAGGAGCAGCTTATTTCTTTTATGGCTGTGCTGCAGAAGTGATTTGAAATAAACATAATTTTTTTTTATCTTCAAGTGGACAACCCTGCACTGAAGGAAGAGTGGAAGTCACTTTCTTGCCGTTGTTGCAGCGGAACTTTCTGTTACATTTATTTTTCATAACAAGACTGAAAAACAAAGTTTATCCACGAGACTTCACCTGGATCTTTAACCTCGCCCTTGTCCGCTGCATGTTCTTCTGAAGAAACCTAGAAAATAAGTGTTTGTGCAGTTGGTTCATCACTGCCTATGTAGTTTGTTCGCCCGTGTTTAACATGCAACATCTTTAATGCATTCTAGTTCGTCACACCGTCTGGTAAACAGAACTAATAACATTTTCAGATTAAGAAGTGTTGGCATAAATTCAAACATACGTTTCTTGCTTGAGGCAGTTTGTATGCATCATTTGCATCATGCCGAACCTCTTCTTTCTCAAAGTTTTTTGAACAATTGCGTTTGGAAGATCTTTTCATAAACCTCCATTTTTTCCCTGGAAACAATAATTGCTGTGAAGCACAGTTAAAAGCATTAGGTTTTCTGTATGTTCTCGAGCAATCATCCGACTGCGCTCTGTTTTCATCTTTTTGCGATGATTCAAACTTGCACATATCTATACTCAAGTACGAACTCTCTACAATGGGGATAAGCAAGGAATCTATTGGCAAATATTATAAGGAAATCGATTTGACGTAAAATTACGCATCCTCATTCAAATAGCTTCTGTGAAGTAATAACTTAGAGCAAACGTCATGTGGAAGGGTTGCAGGAAAGATAAGAGGAAGAGCGTTTGCAACGATAAAATATTATATAAGTCTTATTCACAGTAACGTGCAAAGTAAATTTGAAAACCATGAAGCAAATCAAGGACTTCAAGCCAGGTTCTTAACGAGGTTAGATGGCGCCCGGGACAAGAAGCAAGTTTGGCGCCCCCATGTTCGAACCTGAGGTCTTTCGGAAGCAAATTTACTGTATTGAAGAAAGTTCTTGCGACATTGTTGGGACTTTTCGGCGCCCTTTGCAGTGATTCGACCTCCGGGGAATTGTCTCCCCTTGCTCCCCCATCGTTACGCCCCTGCTTCAGGCAAAAGAAAAGATCACCAAAAGGTGGTATGTACTAGCCTTGAAAATGTTTTGTAAATCAAATTTAGTATTGTTATGAATCGCTTCACCGAGAGGCACAAACAAGTCAGAAAAGTGTTTCTTACAAAATGCGAAGTCGAAATGGAATACGAACGGTGCATGGCACCACGTTTTCGTTCCTACTGTTGAGGAAACACAATTCGTATTGCATTCTCTTATCAAGCAAATTTTTTCTTATCGAGTTTTTTGCTGCAACAAGTGAATAAGTTCGAAAACCTCGGGGGCAAGATTCGTAGAAGGTGACATAGGGCAAAATATATGAGGACTGATATCTGGACTGACAGCAAACGCAGTAATGCGTACAAAGAACGCAGTGATGCGTACCAAGAAGGCAGCGATGTGTTCAACACTCAGTTGCTGTTTAATGAGAGCTTTCGAATTCCGCAAATTTTCAATGTTTAAATCCGTCTTTGCTGCGACTTTCGCATACTTTTTATGATATTCGCACATGACTTAACGAGGCGAATCGTGAACGCAAGTTGCAATTTTTTTGCACAGAGTTCATGATGCAAAGATATGATGAAGCAGGCAGCAGTGCATTTCGTAAATTTCTAAGCATCACGCCGCTTCCCCGAATGAAACGATCTCAGATGCGATGGTTCAGCCCTGTGCCCAGATATCCCAACAAAGGTTATTGACGAGGCAGTTTCGACTGGCTACAACGTGGAAAAGCGACCGCTTGGCGAGGACCAGATGGAAGGATAACGTAAGTGACCTGGCTTGATCTCTGCCAAACCTATAGCTGAATTTTCTGAGAATTGAGACTTACCAAAGGATTTTCTTCGACTATTGAATTTGCATATATCTCCAGAGGAAATACTGGCATGAAAATGATGATGGTGACTTCAGAAATGTCTGGTTTTCGTATGGGTTTGTGTGGCGTAGAGAGAATGGTTCATGAGTTCATGTTGTTTAGTTAGCAATTGCCAGTAGATAAGATCTATGCAAGCGACCGAGATCGATCGGTGGAGGCTACACATTTCTTGCGATCGGTGAAGGGTACACAAGACTAAAATTCTCGGAAAAGTAGTCTTAGTTGCGAGAAATGTTCCTCATTTCTTAAATTAATGCAAGAGTTACGAAATGAGGCGCACTTTTCGAATGTCATTTTTAAGGTCGACCAGATGATTGTTGCGGAATACAAAAATTTTCTTCAGTGTGGGTGAAGTGTCAAATTAACCAAAAACCTTTAGTTTGTGTGTCAAAGATAGGCATACAGATTTCAGAACCCATGACAATCGTTATAAAATGTTTAGATTTTGAAAACAGCAAAAAATAGGATCCTTCCTTTTAGATCTGAAATGGGTGCACGTAAAAGCTATTCGTGTCGAGCCTACATTAATTTGGTTTGTCAACCACTCATCCTATGGCGTAATATTAGAACGGGGAGGATGACAGATGCCTTAAAGTGGCCCTCCCTGTTGTGGCATTTCCTGAAGTGCTTACTAAACCAGTCGTTTTGAGAGCAACCACTGCTACCCGTGCTGGATGTGTTCGGCACGGGCTGGATAGTAAAACGCCGTTTACAAGGTGCGTCAGCATCCCTGCTGCCAAAGACGACCGAAGACCCTGGACACTGCAACTGAACACTGAGGGGCTCACCGCAAGCAAGATCAACGTTATTGAGTAGCTAGCCTACAAGAACAAGGCACTTGTCCTCGTCCTTCAGGGGACCCACTGCACAACTGCAGACAAGCTAGTGATTCTCAACATCTCACTAACTGGATCAGTCCTGAGCAGGAAGCACGGCCTTGCCACATTTGTTCAGAAGCAGTTGGTATGGCCACTGGTGGATCAGTCCACAGAGCAATCAGAGACTGAGTGGTTGTGCGTAGACGTCGCAGGACATAAGATCACTGACGTCTGAAAACCTCCACCCTAGCGACTCACACCAACAGCCAGTGTTCCCTCTAAGGTGTGCAACTGCGCAGTAACACCAGACCGTTTGCGCAGTGAAATCTCAATCTCGCGCACTTGTAACATTCCAAATTTAATATCGTAGGTATATCGCATAGCCCTGTTAACATTGGAAACGCTTCACAGTTTGTGTGCCTACATGGTTGAGTAATTGCATGCACACTAAAACAAATCTTTTCTCAGTGTGAAAATTTTTAGAAGAAACACTGCCAAGAGCCACACCGACGTTCTCACGCCCCAGTCTGTATGCTGGCGACTTCAACTGCCAGCACGTCAGCAGGGATTATAGCACAACTCCTGACGGTGAGAGCCAGGTCTCCTGGACAGCAGCCAACAACCTTGAGTTGCTGGACAACCCAAAGGGAGCAGCCAGTTTCTTCTCTCACCGATGGAACGTCGGCACCAACCCGTATCTGGCCTTCGCGAGTGTCGGCCATGACAACCGATTGCCTGCCTGACAGACGTGTTCTACAAAAGTTCTCACGGTCACAACAACGACCCTCTCTGATAACGCCACCGAGGCTTAAGATTCCTGCCCACAGCGATCCGGTGAAGCGTTGGAACTGCTACAAGGCTGGTTGGAATCGCTTTTGCCTTCTCACAGGAGAATCCGTTGAGAGATTGATACTCCGGACACAACAAACATTGAGAAGGCATATCAGGAACTATGCGAGAGCTTATATTTGCTGCTAAAAATGTATCCCTCGTGGCCGTCGCAAGAACTACTGTATGTGCCATGTTGGGACAAAGAGTGCGAGGCCCTTCATTGCTCCTTCCTCCGAGCCCCAGTGGGGACTGACTCTGATAGAGCCGCTTCATCCTTACATTCACGGCTCGATCAGAAGAGGCAGGAGCGATGGGAAGAAGCTGTCAGTTCCATCGACGTCTCCCACTCCAGCAGCAAGGTGTGGAGCACCATCAACAAACTTACTAGCAGGTCCGGACCGTGGTCATCCGAGGGGGGGGCAGGGAAGGGCCTTGA
>JGI24159J19872_10005168_pt1 | contig 16818 bp, 10 predicted proteins | sample Ectturendosymbi4_FD_19872 | JGI IMG/M metagenome (IMG submission 19872) | reverse complement strand
TTCAGACGGTATGTTTTGACTTAGCACAGGTGAAAACTTCCGTAGAATTGTGCATCAACAAGTTCTCTGATGCCGCTGCTAAATCTGAGATAATTGCGAACAGTTTGATAGTGAATTAGGGGAATTTGGAACGCTGAAAAAGCTAAAAAGCTAATTGCGAAACGTTTGATAGTGAATAAGGGCAACCTGGAACGCTGGATGGTTTGGCTGACTCGTGTGTGTCAAGTGCCATCGCGTTTTGGAAGGGTGTCGAAATAATAGCAAATTGATCGTCCCCATACACAAAAAGGGAGACAGGAATGAATGAATCAACTACCGCGGCATCTCTTTGCTAAGCCTCCCAGGAAGAGTGTATGCCAAGATGCCGCGGAAATAATTGCACCAAAGCTGGATGATACCCAGTGCGTTTTTTTGTCGCGGCAGTAGCACTACAGAACAAAGTTCCACTCTCCAGCAAATTTTCGAGAAATCCTTGGAGCATGTCAAAGATTTATACACACATGTTTTGTCGACCTCGGAAAAGTATATGGCCGCGTTCCTCGTGAAAAGCTTTGGGGGTGTTGTGGGAGTACGGTGTTGCCGGCCGCCTCTTGCTGGCCGTCAAATAACTATATCCCTGTTCAGAAGATTGTGTCCCTGTAGACGGAGTTAACTCACAACCGTTCAGCGTTGGTGTTGGACTCCGACAATGGTGTGTGCTGTCACCACTTCTCTTCATAGTCGATATCAGGGTTCTCCACACTACGGCCGGCGGGCCAAATCCGGCCTGCTAAGCCATTTCACCCGGCCGCAAAACGCATTTTGCCAATGATGAAAAATATTTTTACGAAAAATGTGCTGATTTGGTAGAATGTAACGCATCCCGAAAAAATCACATGACGCATGTTGTCTGACGCTCGAAGTGTCGTGCAATAGCTTATGTGGTCTCTCCCAAAATATTGTAAGAGCGCTGGTCTATATGAATAATAGACAGTCATAGACACCTCCACAAGGGTGTTACTGTTGGGAACTGCAGGATGAACCGTTTGATTTTTCCGGACGAATTGGTACTGCATGCGTTGATCTTCGTAACAGGGTCTTCAGCTTGCATTTGATGGGTTTTCTTCTGCGTGCGACCAAGAAAGAACGAAAATCAGCTCTAAAAAGATTGAGGTATTATGTCTCTTAAGACGCCCAAGGCAATGTTTTCTACAAGTGAGCGGGAATACACTGCAGCAAATAGAGACGTTCAAGTACCTTAGGGTGGTATTCACAAGGGACGAAAGTCGGAACAAAGGGGTTGATACACGGATTGGTAAAGCAAACGCAGTTCTGCACGTTTTAATTGCTCCCTGGTGACGAAACGGGAGCTTTCAAAGAAAGCAAAGCTTCAGTTCTTAAATCGGTCTTTGTTCCGATCTTCACCTGTGGCCATGAATCTTAGGTGACGACTGAAAAAATACTGTCAAAAGAACAAACGGCAGAGATGGGACATTTGCGAAGAATTTTCGGTGTGACACTTCGTGACAAAGAGCACAGGTCTGAAATCCGTAAAGTCCAGGATGTCAAGCCCTTCTCCAAATCGAGAGATCCCAACTATATTAGATTGGCCATGTGTCCAAAATGCCCCAGGAGAGAATGGCGAACTAAGTCCTTCGGGCTACAGTCTACACCCACTGGAAAACGGCCCAAAGTTTGTCCAAGGACCAGGTGGCGTGACTACATCTCCGACCTTGCTTGGTACCGTCTTGATGTGAAGCCAGCAGAAGTATCTGAGATTGCTGTTGATCGTGATGTATTTCGGGTCCTCCTAGGGCTGCTGCCCCCGTGACTCTCCCCAAGGAAAANACGGGCACGAAAATGAGCAAATGATTGAGTGAATATGTGTGTAGAGCTACATTGAACCTTTCTATTTATGAAATTATCTTTAGTTTAGTTTGTTTGCGAAAAATGAATGTCGTATTCAAATAATTGGGCATATTTGGACGGAAACTTGCGTTTTTGTGAAAATGTGTTAAAAGTATCAAACACAGAAGGGAAAATGGTGTTGACACCCTAAAGCTCCACCACGACATCCTTTTAAAAACCTTAAAAATACACTGTTTTGCTCATCTCGGAACAAGTAGTGATCGCATTGTTTTTATGTCAAGCAAAGCCCATGCTCTGCTGGTATGGTCGACGAGACAACCGATATTTCTACATTGCACCAATACATTACTTTTATTCAGTACATCAATAGAAAACGATGCCAGTCAACAGCATTTTTTTATATTCGACGTATTGACGCTCATGGAGCAACTGCTGCTAACCTGTTCCGACCTTGGAATGATGTTGCTGCCGATTACAATCTTGATGTCAGCAGGCATGTCGCCGTTGCATGTGATGGAGCTGCTGCAATGATAGTTCGTCGAAATTCTGTCTCAGAAGTTGACTGAACAAAACCCGATCACTTACACGGTGCACTGCCAAGCGTATCGCTCTGCCTTGCCTCTCCCATGGTGAGGCTATGATTGCGATGAAGGCAGAACTATCGGCTGTGTGCACTGCACTTAATTATTTTGCTTCTGCAAAGATTGCAGAGCAGTGGGTATTCTTCACTTAATCTGTTCAAAACGTGTTCTTTTTTTCCTTTACCTGCTGCACACTGCTTTAGAGCTTCTAAACCCGTAGGTGTAGGTGCAGGCAAATTTTTGGGTGTGCGAAGGATTTTTGCCCAAATATTCAAAAACTTTTTTCCCGCAAAGACCATAAAGACCTTTTTTTGATGTGACCTCTGGAAAAAAGTCTTCATGTGTTTTTCTGCAAATGTTGGGCACCATTTTTGCCCGGAGTTTCAGGGAATTTGTCCAGATTTTCAGGTATCTTGCCTGGATTTTCAGGAATTTTGCCCGGGTTTTCGACAAAACAAAACTTTTGAGGGTCGGCAGCACCCCTTGCACGCCGCCTTCTACACCACTGCCTAAACAAGTTATCATTACTTTTTCAACACAGCAGATTTGATTTTTCACGCATGCAATCAGCTCTTTCATTATGCCAAAAAGAAATATTTTCTGGAACATAGCTGATTCGGATCAGATTATAAAAAGCGTGAAGCTTGGTTGGTAAAAAATGCACATTTTTAGCCAAGCTCACAAAATGAACTTCTTGAAAACGATTTTAGGCTGATCCGATGCACTATCGAAACATATTGTGAAGCACTGCTCCACAATCTTGAAATCCGCTTTCCCGAGCCTGAAATGCTGTCCGCCTTCCGCATCTTTGATGCGAAAGAGATTCCTCTTGATGCCAGTCAGCGCCAGCTTTATGGAAATCATGATGTTAAACTGCTGATTACAATGTTCAATGTTGTTTCAGGTGAACAAACCTTGCAAACAATAGATGATTACCAAACGTTGAAGGATAAAAATATTATGCCAGAATTTGCTTTTTGCCGAGATGCTAGTGCAGTCGGCAGCAAAACTGTTCGAGATGAAATCTTTCGGGAAATGTTACCTGAACTTTATCGGCTTTGCTGCATTGCGCTGTCCATTCCTCCTGCCACAGCCTGGCCACAGCGAGGATTTTGAAATCTGCGCGGTGTTAAACGCAAGAAACAAAATCGGCTGCAGATGTAACTCTGAATGCTCTGATAAATGTTTCAATTAAAATTTCAGAGCAGCTTAGCGATGAGGGCGCACTTGAGATTGCTCAGAAATGGATGAAAGCAAAGAATAGATGGAAAGTGACAGAGTGAGCACTTAAAAACCGTAGAATCTGCGAATGACGAAGAAGAAAGTGGTGCTATTACTTCTTGCTATTCCGATGCTATTACTGTTGAACAAGAGCTGCTTGCTGAAGTTGAAATTGAAATATTTGGATTGCAGTTTTTGTAAATAAAGTAGTACACATTGTGCACTGTCACTGCCAATACGGTAATAATCAATATGTTAAAGAATTATTTTGAACGTTTTGCTAAAAAAACCGGCCTCTTGAAATTTCTTCGTGTTTGCTCCTTTAAGTCCTGCGTGCGCCACTTTTTTGCAATTTTTGAAAAGTTGGCAACTCAGTAACGCGCCAGGCGATTAATCTGGAGAGCTGTTCAAACTCTCTGCGGATTCAGCAAGTCTTAAACTGCAGATGAAAAAAATGTTTCTCGTTTTGGATTTGGGGACTTCTGGGGGTGTCGNGACAAGTGGGGGTGTTTTTTCGTTTTTTGGCCACGTTTACCTGACCCTGGGCGCCAACCCAATCAGCCATTATTTTCGCTCAAGATTTTTTCGGGAACTAGGCTAAAATCCGCGTCGTTAAAGCTCTTAAATGGCTTTCTAGCAAATCTTTAGCCAAAATTATGGATGAAAAACCCAAAATTTGTTAAAATTTCTGCACTCACAAACCCCAACCAGGGGTGGATTACACCCCTTTTCAAAATGGCCATCACTCGCCAGGAGATCGAGCTAGAGGGCTGTTCAGGCCCGCTCTATATGGGGAAAGACCTGTAGTCTAGACTGAAAAAAAAAATGTTTCAGTGTGTGTTTTCGGCCTTTTCGGCCATGTTTACATAACCACAGGATGTTTTTGACAGGTCTGTCAAAACAATGGATTACGTCCGCATCCCGCGGGAGTTCAAAAATCGAGCCCATTTCGTGGCGCGAAACTTCACTGGATTTAAATGAATGCTACTCTATAGTACCAGCCTTTAGAGGGTTTGATTGACATTCTAACGTTTCTGATTGAAAATTTATGGCAAAAATGACAGAATATTGATTAGGGAAAGCCCGAAAATCCCCTAGGGAATTCCTGAAAATATTTGGAATTTTTTTAGCATAACTTTGGAACCAGAAACGCTAGAAACTCGACCAAGGGCTTTAAAGACTCGTATTTTCGCCTAGAATCAAATGAAACTTTGAGCCACAATATTGGCTCGTTGGATTGGCTATGACGTCATAAAAATAAGGACAAAACATACCCCACTCAAGACGTCATCAAACAAAACCCCAAGTGCACATCTTAAAATATTTTTTTCATTTTTAAATAAAAGTCTTCACGAGTCTTTACAGGGTTTGAATAGCTCTCTAGCTCAATCTGCTGCCGAGTTATGGCTGGCCAAAGTTTGGCCTGAAATGGCAAATTATACCTTTTGCGAAACTTTTCGATTTTTGTCAAAAATGAGTTTTTGAGCCATTATCCTGGTTTCAGATATGCTAGAAAGACAATCAAGGGCACTAAAGACGCGGCGTTTGGCCTAGTTTCAAACAAAAACTTAAGCCAAAAATATGGCTCATTGGGCTGGCGCCCAGGGCCAGGTAAATTCGCCAAAAATGCAAAAACATGCCCTCATTGGGACGTCACCTTCAGAAAAGCCAAATCCTAAAAGGAAAAAAATATTGACCTGCAGTTGAAGACTTGCTGAATCCGTAGAGAGTTTGAACAGCTCACTAACTCAATCGCCTGGCGAATCATGGCGTTGCAAACTTCAAAAATTGCAAAAAAGTGGCGCACGCGGGACTTAAAGCTGGCCTTAGAGTGTGATGCATCAAACAAATCGCTTAGTTTGATTTAAGGCACGAGTTCGGAACCAAGCTTTTAACTGAGATCTAATGATTAATCACAACACTCTGTGTGTATTTTTATGAAATGAAGTGGAGTTTCGTAGTTTGCATAGAACAACGGTAAGTTAATCACTTCCCAAATTTCGAAAACATGTGTATACAAACTTGGTATGACTGTAATTTTGCTCCTACTACGTGGAAATCCTCTGGTATTCTTGATTTTGACTGCAAATGCTTGACTTTCTAACAATTTTTTGTTGATGTTACTTTTACATGCAGAATATCACGTATTTCCTTCACGTGTTATTTCAAAATTTCAGTTCTTATTTTTATTGGGATGAAAATTGTTTTTGATCTTGGTGCAGTTACTCAGAATATATTCATAAACTAAGTTCGTGCAACAAAGTTGTTGTAAATTGAGCAAGGAAGAGAATTTCTTATCCACCAACCGGCAAGATCAAACCCAATTACGACTTTTGCTCGCTCACCAGCACTGAGACAAAACGTCGTTGTAACAAAATAAGACTTACTCATGTGTAAATCGGGTAGGATTTGACAACGCAACAACAGGCTGTGCCACAGAGCTCTGGAGTACGGAGAGTTCTCAACAAGTTAGTTTGCTTCTTTGTTTCCATAACTTGTTCCACGCAAATAGCAAGAGTTTCACAAATTTTGCATCCAAGTAGTTGGGTACCTGTGTACCCTTTTGGTTAGTAATGTTTATACAGACCTGCTTTATTTAGATTCACTTTTACTTCGATAATCCTCGATGAAGTTGCTTTGTAAATAAAACTTCCGCTTTCAATTGCTGAATGCACAGTATTTTATTTTTAATTTAGAATAAACATTTTGTGCAAAAACTTCTATCCCCAGCGGTTTAGAAAAATAAAATCTATAATAGTAGCACTGCTGCAGAGCCTACCCTCTGAACTGTTGGACAGTAAACGAGAAGCAAACTTTTTAAAACTCGTGCAACTACATCAGGGCTTCCCAACCTTTTTAGGATCTCGTACCACTTGGACACCCCGTATTGTCAATGCGTACCACTTCTTGCAAAACAACTAATTTGATTGAATCTTAGTTTATTCAGAAGAATGGTAGCCTATTCATTAAAATAGCAATAAAAGACCACAATTAAATTTAATGAGCTTTTTGTTTTTGTTTATCTTCCACCAATTGGTCGATGCTTGGCATAGATTTGCTAACAGCGCATCGAAAGTCATAATGTTGCGATACAGTAGGAATAGCAAGCTACAGGAAAATTTATTTACTTAGAAACAAAGCCCGAAACGTAAACTAGAAAGCTGTGAATCCAGGTTTTTGTGGAAAAATGGAAGTTACTCGCGTGAGCGCCTGGGCGACCTTCGCGTACCACTAGTGGTACGCGTACCACAGGTTGGGAACCACTGAACTACATCGTTCTGAAACCAGTGAAGTGTGCCAGTGAGTTATACTTTGTCAGTGAATTTTTCAGTCATGCTGGCTGTGAAGTGTAGCCTCCAATACAAGTGATGACTTTCATCGTGCAAAAACATCCTCGTTCTTCAAGATTCTGTGGATTTTTATGTACATCTGTGGCGTAATTACCAATCTCGTTTTTAATCACATCCAGTACTATTCAAGGTCGCCTTGTGATGGACAGCAAACAATGAACGGTTTTTGGCAAGCAAACACTAAAACAGGTGGTTATTGGAAACGAGCTTGTGTTGTTGTTAACTGTTGTTCACTTATCTCTGTCTAATACCGTTGAAAAAAACTAGTAACCCTCCTATACCCAAATATTGTTTCAATCTTTGCTACCTGTATATTGGTCTCTGTAACACATCACAGAACGCTCACTGTGATTACCCAATGGCTCAGGCAAGCAGTGCCTGCGTAATACTATTTCCTCTAGGCCGCTGGTCTTTCTCAATGGTGGAAACTCTGTACGCATTTTATCACTGAACTTGTGCGCTCGTTTTGGTTTTTGTAAGTTTCAATGGAATAAACTGTTGCTAGAGTGCAGCAAATAACAAAGCAGGCGGTGTGCTGTCTTTATTACTGAACGCCTTTGCCAGCACAAATCAAGCTCACGGATCTGCAGTAAGACCAGAAGAACAATGATTTCACACAAAACTTGTGGGCACAAATATCGTAGGCAGCTAACGACTGTGATTTAATTATGAGGCGCAAAGAGAGAGGAGCTATTTTGCCATTAAAATACTATTCGTGGGTTTTCTTTGTTCCTTGTTAGGGGATTCCCTCCGATGCAACCATATTATAGAGAAGGAAGTGTGACGAAGAAACCTGATGCGAGGTTTTTGCTTCCTCATCACTTGATTGAAGGGAACTTTGCAAATGCCTCAGGGCAAAGTTTTATTGTGCCACTAGAAGTAGGGATAAAATGCTTGGAATAATTTTTATTGGACCTTCTGGGATTAATTTTTGCTTGAAATTTTGATTGCTTCTATTATTTTTTATTCATGATTTGAGTTTTAAGATGTTGTTTGGGGTTATTATAATTCAGAAGAAGTGCCATATTGAAGTTTTCGATTGATCTTTGTCGATGAGAACTGTTCAGGTTATGGTTGTGATTCCACCAACGCGAAGGGAAGTGACAAGTTCACACTCCTTCCTTGCTTGACGTACAGCATCTTCAAACTTTTGTCACGCAGCCTCCGCCTGGAACTCGCTGCACGTGACTACCTGACTGCAACATTTTTGATGGTTTTAGACTTACGTGGTGAATGAAGTGTTGCAATATTGTCCTTTTTTCTTTTTGATTTGCCCATAACATGTCTCGAAGAACATGAAGAAAAAAATTTCTTACGAGTGTCGAAGTGTTAGAGCTGTTAGATTTTGATGACAGTGAACAAGACGTGCTGTTGTAAGCAGACGAGAAGTGTTAGCAGAACAGTTTCCAGAGAGGAGATGCGGTAGCGATTGTTGAAATTATTGATCACCAGGTGTCATAAGAGGAATCCCCCCACAAATCCTGAATCTTCTGATCAAATTATTGGTTTGAATTCTTTATGGATGAAGTGATGTTCAAAAGTTGTTAATTTTGAAGCGAATCCGCTAAATAGTGACGTTGTCGAATGGTAAGCTTATTATTTATAACCAGCTTCCGTGGTCTCCGTCGATTGCTTTCACTGATTTCTGCATCTTGGATGACTTGAATGATGACATGTTGGTACCGGGGAAACCGTTTAAGCCAGAAATTGAAAGATTAAAGCATTTTTGATAATGAATATTATGATCACGTACCATGCCTAATCGGAAATTAATGAGCATTTTTTCAATGAACAGGACTGACCAGACCAACCGATTGCGGATACAATTACGATAGACAGATTCATTTCAATAACTGGAGCGCTGCATTTTGCAAATCATGATGGAGCTACCGAAAAAAGCAACCCGGAACATCGGAAAAGCTTGGAAAATTTCCAGGTGAAACTTGTGCAGTTACATGCACATGGAAAGCATGTTTATTGCTTAAGCGACAATTCAAAAACAAAAAATAAATGTAAGGCATTTACTATGACATTACTCCCATTTTAGGTAGCTCTGCTGGCTATCGTGAAAAACAATCTCATAATCGCATGATATATTCACACTGGGCCTGGAAGCATATTGCCCTGGCCTAAAATACATTTAGCGTCACTAATATATGTATAATTAGATCAAGTGTTTCATACTGTGTGTATTTGGACATTGGACTGCTGATGTGAAGAAAAAACATCAATCTCACTAGTTCAGATTATGAAGAAAAGGTGTGATACTGTTCAAACGAAGTAGGGACATGCGGACTGAGACCATCAAATTCACAGTGAACACCTCCAAACTCAATATTCTAGTCTCCCTGATAAAGTCAATTTCCAAATTTTTGTATACTGCTACGAATGCCGCAAACAAACTTGAAGTCACCCCCAGTGCTATTGATCTGGCGATGGATTTGCTTCTATCCAGACCAGCAAAGACATTAGAGAATCAGTCTATAACCAATTTAAAACCATGAATCTCTGCCAACATCACAGGTACCAGTGAAATAGTTAAAACTGACATTGTGTTTTGCTTAAATTTATGCTATTTACGCGGAATGATCCGGCCCAGGGGTGGGCAATTAAGTTGGCTAAGGGTCTACTTTGAGAAGGTTGCGTTTATCAGAGGGCCGTACCTATTAATGGAAATAGAAGCCAAGTTCAAGTAGCCTCAACGCTAGTTTAAGTAGCCTCAACACTAACATGTGATAAGTAGAATAAAATTTCAGGCTTTATAGAATGCTTCCGCGGGCCACTGAAAAAGCTGTGGCGGGCCGCATGCGGCCCGTGGCCCGCTAATTACCCACTCCTGATCTAGCCAACAAGGTACGCATTTTGCTGTCGGTTGCAGATTTCGCTAACCACGCCAAAGTTGTCTTTTTGTGGCCGGGTGAGCTGTCTACGCGTTTGCACTTGCAACGATAGGATCAAGACAACACCAAACAGCCATCAGTCACTGTTGTCAGGCGCGTAATCAAAGGGTCAGGCAGTGATGGGGATCCACCGGTTCTCAAGAACCTGTTCGTGGAATTTCTCGTGAAACCGGCTGTTTGTATAAGTCAGAGGTTCTCAATTTTCCCCATGAATGCTTATAACGTATTTACTTATAACGTATTTTGGCAAACCTCTCATAGACTTCTGAATGACTTTTAGTAGGCCTAGTGAAAAACAAGACTAAAGTTTGGGAAAATAACTGAAATCAATAATTTCCCTTGCCAGACTATACCAGTTGGCAACACAAAGATCAACCATTGTACTTATATCTGGCCAAACTGCATGGTTTGGCTCTGGAGACTGTAATAATGAAAGAATCTTTTATTAGTGAGCCCTGGAGTGAGAGAACCTGTTCAAAAATTTGAATCCCACCACTGGTTGTGGCATAAGTACCCTATATGAAGCTTTCCTTTCTTTGATAATTTCAAATTTTATATTTTTGATACGTGGTCCTCAGTACCACTTTATCATGTCTGTATTGCGTCCTGGGAATATTTCCATATGTCCACTGGCACCTTGATGCAAAACCGCTTACTAGTTTTCTGATTTCCACGCTTGTTCCAATGGCACTAAATTTGCCTAAAAGAGTCGTTACCGTTGTAGTTAGGATTCGAACGCTTTTAGTGAATTAGTATTGTGTTGTGTGACGTCTTCACTACCACACGCAAAGCGTTGGACTTGGATATGCATCGCAGTGAAGAGAAAAACGCAAATAAAAGAAAGAAGACGAGGATATATATGTTGCGGTTAGTACAGAACAGGGGTTCCCAACCTGTGGTACGCGTACCACCAGAGCCGGATTAAAGGGTAGGGGTCCTGGGGCAATTTTTACTGGAGAGCCCCTATGACGTATTTCATGACGTCATCGTTTGTAAAATTTATGTTTTCGCTGATTCGCAACGTTCTCGTTTGTGTTTTCCAGTAGTCGATTATGTGCCTGCCGTATTAACTCGCTTGTCAGCCGCCTTTGATTGTAAGTCGCACGAAACGGTGTTAAAAATTAATGTAAGCTACCCTTGATTGTAAGCCACACTTGAACATAGTTACCTCAGCCTCTGAGATACATTCGCAACGTTTGCGTACTCGTGCGTTTCCCGTATTAATGATGCTTACACCACTACAAACACTTTCTGTTTGTCATAATCCTTTCTGTGACGGCTGTGCACGTGATGCTGACGAAAATCGAACGCGAAAGAAGAGTTTGGTCGACAAAACGTAGCCAAGGAAAGACTGAGCGTCATCTGTACCTTTCCATAAAGTAAAAAAACAAAAATGTAAGCCGTCCTTGATTGTAAGTCGCATGAAATGATGAGAAAAACTGTATAAGCCGCGGCTTACAATCGAATAAATACGATGCTCAACTGCACATACAGTTAGCTGCGAGAAGTGAGTTTATGACATAAACAAAACAGTGTATTCTTACAAAGAAAAAGTATTTCCATAGACTAGAGAGTGACTCGGCAAGAAACAACATTCACCCGAACAATAAGCAGAAACCAGAGGTTACAAACAAAAACACCGGAAAAATAACATGTTGATATGGCCAGCCAGTCTGAGTGTGAAAGGTGCTTCGAAACTTACGTCGTGATTTTCACCTACGTTTTCAGGTGTTCCGGTTAACGCCACTGTTTTAACGTTGCTGCTTGAAAGCTTTGCTGGAACGAAAACGATTCAGTAGCGGCGTTTCAGCTAGCACTGCCAGATTCTTGCGCTTTTTCTCCTTAGAAACTGCCATTTGTAGCTCCTGATGGCATTACAGATTTCGGCATCGCGCTAGCTAAACACTACAACCTCGTTTTCTGCTCTTTCGTTCTACAAATCGCCTGATCTTTTCTGACGGAACACGCAATAACATGAGGTGAAAATGGCTTGACTAACTTCATATGTTTATGAGGTCACGCAAGAATAGTAGCCATCGGAAGAAAAGTGGGTTTCCATTATACGTTACCCTTTATGACGAAACAAAGGTCGCAGTTCAGCTGCGGCTACCTCCAGACGGCACAATAAGTTACCGAATCATTGATACTAAACAGCAACCACAGCAGATCTAGCTTTGCTGCTTAAGCACGCAAATGGTATCGTTTTCACGACATTTGTGCAGTGGGCGTGATGCACGAGTAGATAAACACATGCCAAAAGAACGATTATTAGGAAAAGTTACAAGCAAAATTCAAATGCATTTGCATTGAACGAAACCGAAAATATTTATATTCAGTTGTGATTACTAAAACTGTCAGAAAGTCAAAGTTGCAGAAAAATCATTAATGATACTCAACGCAACATCGGAATATAGAGTTGTATTCTTGCATCTCTTATGAATCACAACAATTTTTCAAACGAATATTTTATTTAAAACAAACAAATGTCATCACGGTGGCCCCCTTGGAGCGGAGGGCCCGGGGCAATTGCCCCCCCTTAATCCGGCCCTGCGTACCACTAATGGTACGCGAAGGTCTTCCAGGTGGTACGCGAGTAACTTCCATTTTTACACAAAAACCTGGTTTCACTGCTTTCGAGTTTACGTATTGGACTTTGTTTCTAAATAAATAAATTTCCTGTAGCCTGCTATTCCTACTGTATCGCAAGATTATGACTTTCGATGCGCTGATAGCGAATTTACACCAAGTATCGACCGATTGGTGGGAGGTAAACAAAAATCTCATTGAACTTTGTTGTGGTACTTTGTTGATATTTAATCAATTTTTTTAAAGGAAAATGTTAGGTACCCCGTATGGACCTGTAGGGACCCGATTTATCTGATTCTAGGGACCTGATTTTCTGTGATTCTATGGATCCGATGATAATTTTCGCTGATTCTAGGACCCGATTTTCAATTCTAGGGACACGAATCGGGTCCCTGAAACACCTCAAAACAAAACCTGTTTTAATGTATATTATTCTTCTGAATAGACTAAGATTCGATCAAATTAGTTGTTTTGGAAGAAGTGGTACGCGTTGACAATACGGAGTACACATGTGGTACGAGATCGTAAAAGGTTGGGAACCCCTGGTACAGAATATACGTTTGATGGCGCTAATGCAATTAGCTTCAACGAAATTTACTTTAAGATCATTCAAAGTGCGGGCTTCATGAATATATCAATCAGTGTCCGGCCCCGGTTAAGAGTGACATAATGTTGGGCTCAGTAAGCAATTACGGTTGCAAAGATATTCGAAACTCAATAGATGATGATGCACAGATCAAATCATCTTCCACATTAAGCCTACTTCTACTGCAGGTTTCATTTTCATGACAACAAGATCCATCTGTCTGCTTCAAAATGGCTTCAGTAACTGCATATTGTGCACAGAGTAGTAGGCTGTGTGGAAATTTCCGTGTCGCATTGATTTCTAACGCATACAGTAATAGCCTAAAGCTAATGAGCGTGTTATGTCGTGTACAGCTCGAGAGCTACCTACGTTTCGTTAAAAGGTTCAACATGTCAAAAGCACTCAATTTCAATAATGATATGCAAAGTAAGCAGAAAAAATAAGAAGAGTAATGATGAGAAAGGTGGCGACGGTCAGATCGACGATGAAATATAAGATCAATTTCAGTATTTCAGTTTGTGCGTGTTTGATTATTCCTTGCATATCAATGAGTACGAGACGTGATATTTTTTATTTTGAATTCTTGTAAGCAAATTGTAGGATTGGAAAGGACGGCACTTTTATGGTCGCAAGGGGTGGCACTTAGCCTCGGTACGCCACTGGCTGTTGGTTAGAATAATCAACAGTTTTCCAAAAATATTAGTTAGAAAACTAACCGACGTCAAAAAAGTAAAAATAGACAAATGAGCCATGAACTAAACTTTGCACCAAGAAACCCTGCGCTGGCCACGATTCTCTTTAAAGATTCTGGGAAAACTTCGTTACATGATAAAAAATAGCTTCTATTTTCTGAGAATATATTTTCTTCTCTTCGGTCAACGTTTTGGAAGCCTGAGCCGTCGGATCTTCAGCGTCGTCGACCTCTAGCTTTGAGATATGAAGAGTGTTGCGTCTAGGACCGGGTACCAGCCGATTTCGGTCCCTTGCCGAGTTGCCGTTTTGGTTTCTCAGGTGTCGAGCGCAATCTCTGACTTCACGCCGTGTGTGCATGCACACAGTGATAGTCTGTACATCAAATACGCTGAGAAAGCTGATGGTTAGTGCTTGGTGTTTAGGCAAATGTGTCGGGCTAGCGTTTGAAAAAGAAAAATAATCGGTCTAAGACCAAGTACAATATTTTCCATTAGTTATGGTTATTCCCGTAGTGTAGTTTGTTGTGGGCATCTGACATCTAAACAAAAAGTTTTAATTTACACAACACACATCAATAAAGTAATCGCCAAACTTTATTCCTTTACTCTGATAGGCAAAACAACGAAAAACAATACTAGGTCAGATATTTCGCTTGCCACCGGTCGTCGTCTGTCTTTCGTTTTTCGATGCACGTGTTGAACAGCTGAGGAGTTCGTGCTTCGTTGTTTTGGTGTCGAGCAGTATGCGTTCACTGCAAGCTCTGCTTTCATGAATGTCAATTAGACTTCATGCAACTACGAGTGCCTTATCGAAGTGCGAAGCTACAGGAAAGGACTCAGAGTAGCACTAGGCCTACTTACAGATCGAGGCCGTAAGGCAGAAAACAAGTTCTGCAATTCATATGAGACTCATCAACAGCTTACTACCCAAGACTCGAGTAGCAAATGACTCAAAGCTACACCAACACCAGGGCACCCACCGAAAAGCTACAAGTGCAAATCCTGAAAAGATAAAATCTTCTTTTCCGTTTGCATTCGAAAGACATCATCAAGAGTTTCTCTTGTCTGAACTTGAACAACTGCACAGCGTGTGCTTGTTTTGTTGTTCTTCTCCACAAACTGTGTGTTTGGTAAGTGATGTTGTTTCACTCTTAATTCCTACCCCATCCCTTGAACAAGTAGGCCTATACATGTGCATGAAGATTTATCAACCCCTTTGTAACGCTCCATGCACAATAAGCTAAAAGTCAGTGGTTTTCAACCTTTTTTGTTCCGCGACTCATTATAGCAACTGCACTATAGCCCAACGACCCCCATCTAAAACTCGAATTAAGAAAATGTAATGCAGCAGTGTACATAAAATACCTACTCGCGACCCTCCAAAAATGATTCACGACCTCTCAGGCGGTCGCGACCACTAGGTTGAAACCACTGGTATAAGGTCTTCGCTTAAGTGTTTACTGAATCATTTTGTCAGTTCCCATGTATAAACATTTTCGCATGGTTTTGTTTACATGTATCAACCGACAACCAATTCATTTATTGCCATCCCTGTGTGCCTCGACACTTAGAAACACCTCAGCAATTGTAAACATTTCCAGTTTTAGGTCAAAACTTTACGCGCCGTGAAAATCTTGTGTAAATTTACCAACGGATATATTAGAATTACTTATATATGTTGTAATTTTTGCATGATTCTGCATTAAAAGCGTAATTTGAGTCGCACAAGTGCATAAATAAACATCAACTTGAACTATATCAGGAGTACAAAATAGCTTATTTATTGGTATCTCATATGAAGAACCACAGCAGTCCACGTGGTACGATTTGCGATTACGAAACTCTTCATCATCGAGGTTACATTGTAAACATAGCAGTTGTTTGCACGAAAGTAAACTACTACAGACAGTTTCTGTAATTGTCAAAGATCCACAAGATAAAGAACTATTGCAAAGAATACAGTCCTAAACAAGGAAATACAGTTTCGACTGCATTAGCATTATTTTGCAAATATTGCTGGTTTTTCGTTTGTGTGCTCTTGTTCAGCGTGAAACAAAGTATAGTACTATCGTCTTCTGATTACTGAATTTCTAAAAGACATCCTCTTCATTTTTCTACAACAGTTCTTCTTGTGAAATACAGACTCTTGGTAAGTTGAGATGAGAAAGTTGGCATTTGCTTTTTGAAGCTGGATTGCTTCTCACCAGTATCAGATTCAAATTCCATGGCTATGTTGTGGTTCACCAACTTCATAATCTTTTAAACAGAAAAAAGTTTCATCAGTTGCACGAATCCTGATTAGTAATGATTTGATAATTAGCTGATTAGCGCATGTTCAACTTGACTTGCGGATTTTTTAGTGTGAAAGATTACAATATGTGGCAATTCTTCACTCTAACACCCGTTTAAAAATTTAACATAAACAACATAGGAAAAAAATTCAAGAACACAAGTTTATTCACTGCTGTAAGAATAGATTGAATTTAAACAGAGCTAAAAAGTAGCGGCAAGGAAATATTTAATGTGAGATACCAAAACACAACAATCGAATTGACTGGAGATATTAAATTTTCTCCTATGGCCTATTGGACATAGAAAACAGCAGATTCTTTTCAAATGTTGAAAGTGTCACCAACTGCCAAATATGTATGCACTTTTGGCGCGTTATCATACGCAGAGGGGCCAAAACGGTATCTCAATTTTTTCCAACGGTCTCTCAAAATGCAGGAGAACCTCTACTACCTAACCACCACCAAAATGCATTAAAACCTCGCTCTATGACTATCTCGGTATTTAGGGAAAATAGTTACGATCTCTCGAAATGTCCTTGCAGTCACCAAAACCAAACCATGAAAACCTTGATCATACGGGCAAAATAAAAAACAACGATACGGAATTTGGTAATTGTTGCTAAAATTTGCGTTGGATTGGACAGAAACACTCAGTAAAGTAAGCTTGAAAAATTAGTAGACGTAAAAAGCAAAAGATATATTGCGAATCATACTTGTTCGACGTCGTTGGTATGGCCGTATTTTCTTAAGCAAGTACACAACT
>JGI24159J19872_10005164_pt1 | contig 16821 bp, 16 predicted proteins | sample Ectturendosymbi4_FD_19872 | JGI IMG/M metagenome (IMG submission 19872) | reverse complement strand
TATGAAATTGTACAATCATGAAAAGCGGGGAAGAAATACAGGAGGAGACTTGTCATCTAAGTCACCACTGATGTTTCCAACATTTTTGTCCACAACATGAAAAAATGAAGTTAATATGTAGCTTTTCGTAAATAATCCTTTTTGCTTTTATTTTTTTGATTCCTGAGCTCTTTCTCAACCACATTTCTGTTTTGACATCGCGAACGCTGAACTTCCAAACAGCTAATAACACGAACTGCTTCTCGAGCAAATATAATAAATCTCCTTTCCTGGTACAACACACACTACTCTTTTCTTCTTTTCAATGCTGTTACATTGGCCATTGATGAAAGATGACATTATTATGATACCATTAATGATACATTAACATTAATGATTAATGATAGAATCATTATTATTATTATGGGGGGAGGGATGGCGCTTCGACATCACCGGTCTTTTAGCGCCACTTCTCACTGCTGGTTAATCTGTTCTTCAGAAGATTCGATTTGTCTCGTTGAGAAATTTTGAACATGACGCGAAGCTTCTGGGTTCCTGAGGATGTCTGCAGTAGTCACATTGAAGCCGATCTTGTGCAGGTTCGCCAGCAGTGTTTCTCGTTGTGCCTGGTATTTAGGACAAATCAGTAGAAAATGTGCAACAGTTTCCGGTGTTTGGCACGCATCACATAAACCATCCGGGTGGAGACCCAAACGAAAAAATTGGAGGTGTAGTTTGCAGTGGCCCGTTCTCAACCGAAACAAAGTGGGTGTGTCTGCTTGCACTAGGCACAAGTCTTCTTTCCTGTCGTCGGGGAAAAATGGCTTTGTAGGATGCTCCCTTCGGGTCACTTTGGTACTTGGCATTCCAAACGTTATCAAGGTGGTCGCGCAGATGTTGGCATATGTCTGCACAGCTCACGCAGGTGTTAACGGCTTTGAGTCTAATTTGGCCGATGTCCTGGTGTCGGTTATCGGATGTAGCCACTAGCCAACCTGGCCAAGGAATCTGCACTTTCGTTGCCAGGTGCACCACAATGGCCTGGGACCCACATGAACGCTATTTCGCGTCCAGCCTTGGCAAGATTTGAGGACAAGAGGACGATCTTACTGGCGAAGACGTGTGAGGTCCAGCGCCTGCTGTCAATGGACTGTAACGCACTGAGACTGCCCGTGATTATCAACGCTTTTGGTATCGAGTAGGTAACGATGCAATAAAGTGCATTCCACCACGGAACAGATTTTTCCGAATATCTTGTTTGGAATATGTATGCCGTGGCTGCTTGTAGTATGCCAGTTTCACATAATTGATATGACTGTTCCAAACCCGCGGATATGGACGACCGTGATAAGTCGCACAAGTCGCTGAAATGTTGCCAGTTTGCCCTCTGAAAGTTCCAACGTGGAATGTGAGTTTTGGTCGGTGGATCGGAACCTCGTATGGCTATCTGGACGATTGAGTGATCACATCCAATAAATTCATTAAAGACCGTAGCATCGCAACTGGAAGCTATATCAGCCGAGACGATAGACAAATCCAAGACACTCCACTCATATTGTCCACTAAGGGAGTAATGGGTAGGAACAGAAGTATTTAGAACGACAAAGTCATGGGTTTGATAACGAAAAGTAAAATACGTTCGTTATGATTTGTATTGAGACTTAATCCCCACATACCGTGGTGAGCGTTTAAGTCGCCACACAAAACAATTTTTCTAAATCATGAGAGAAAATCAAAAATTTCCGTTTGCATATGGTGAAAGGATGGATTATTGTTATTGAAGATCGCATAACCACGAAACCACCCACTTTGACCCCAAGGACTTCCAGACCAGTACTCGGGCCAACAATATTAATTTCTGAGAACTCTAGAGATATTTTTATGCACATCATTAGTCCACCACCTTTGCCTTTGAAGGGCGGTCGGTCTTTGCGCAGTATGGTGTAGTTCTGAAAGAATGGGTGATATTTGGCCGTAAGATGGGTTTCTTGAATGCAAATGAAGTCGGGCAGCGCTGGTAGTCTCGATGGGAATTGCTTGAGTTTTGGTAGTTTTTTGTAGATTGACCTGACGTTTCACTGCATTAAGATGAGAGCCATTATGTGGCAAGGCATTTCAGTTATTCCAGATCTACCGGCAGACCCATTCTCCCGCCGGCGGCTCCAGTTATAATTTTACAGTAAACCCGTCGACTGTTTCGTTGCAATCTTTGGCTGCTATCGTTTGCCTGATGACTTCAGCCAGGAACTCCAACAAATATACGGGATTACCAAAATGTACATTGGGATTATTTACTTGCTCCGTGATAATAGTCTCGTGGTTATCTGAACGTGCCTGACTGCAGGGACGTGACGCCCTATCCGCTTGCGGTTGTGTGCCCGGATTGCTAAGCTGCGGCAAAGGCGGAAACTCTCTCTCCGATGAGACGTTCGGGGGAGCGACAAAGGCTGTTGCCTGGATCTGATTACACGCTTCAGCGTATGTGGGGTTGGATACTGTTTTAATATGTAGCACTTTAGATTCTCGCATGTACCTAGACACTGCTTGCTTGTGGCAGAGTGCTGACCTCGGCACATGGGACATCATGACGTAGTTGCTGTGCAGCCGCTCCACTTATGATCACCTCCACAGTTGGAGCACTTGAGTTTACTTTTGCAATGACTACTTATATGACCAAAGCGATTGCAAATTAAACAACGGACCGGCTTCGGTATGTACTGGCGGACCTTGAAAGTTAGGTATCCTACTCTGACTTCCGCTGGAATCTCTGTAGTTGAGAAGTGAAGAAGGGCAGTTCCCGCGTCTTTAAGTTCAGACGTGTCTGTGCTCCTAACCTGGAAGCGTTTGACAAATTTCACGCGTGGAGCTTGCAAAGCTTGCAGAAGCTGATCTGTTTTCACCTCTACGGGAACGCGGTATACCACACCCTTAGCCGACGGTGGTGGTAAAAACGAAGCTTTCACGGCAACAGCAGTTTTCCCATTTGACAGGCTTGTGCTACTAAACAACGCTTTCATTTGCTGCGCTGCCGAGCACTTAATCATCAGGTTGCCATTTCCCAAAGGGGCACAAGAAAGATAAGCCCCGATACACTTTCTTAAGCAATTGTCAATAAAAAGTGGGCTGTAGGCCCGTAATTTACGGTCCGACTGACTCTCCAGAATAACTGGCTGTACGTCTGCGACATTATCCTGTTTGCTGGAACTCTGGTACGCATTGTCATTATTTGCAGTTGACTTTCGTTTTCCAGGAGCCCTCTGCAGAGGATCTCTGTAGTAATCAGACGAATCAAGCGGATCATCTTCGGCCATTACTGCGCACCAAGTGTGGCTGTGTCGATGATTGGAAATTTAGTGTATAGTGGACCAGACAGACTGACTACCTCTAAACGATATTAATGTGGAAAGTTGACCACCCTAACTAACAAATGCTCTAAGGCAAAGGCAAAGCACAAGACTAACGTTCGAACTCCAAACACGGGCTCTGCTCTCTCCTTCAACGAAACAACCTCGACACACCTCTTGCTTCGATTCCGACGAACCCTCTCTTCAACTGTATCACCCAACTGCCAATAAAAGTAACAACGGCGCACACTGTTTAATGAGCATCTTTATTTTCGCTGACTTGTACAAAATCAAAGAGATTTGAAACAGAAGATGCGAACTTAACAAAAATTAGAGGCGTCACATCAGGCCCCACAAGAGGGTCTAGGGGGCCCATGAACCTCGAAGTTCAAAATTGAAATGCGCAATTATGCACAAAAGCACGACATTTTTATCGTTATAACTTTATTCATGCAATCTTGTGCAAAAATCGACCAAAGTTGTTGTTTAAATCGATATACAATGTATCGCCATTTCTTTTGGTGTGCGTTTGTGAATATCTCAGTTGCTGGTGTTTCACTGTTAGCCCAATGCACTTAGTACGGCACGATGTGAGGGAACAATCAAAAAATATTTTTATGACGTTACATAGGACTTTAATTATTATCAGCGCAATGGTTTTATACTGTAGAATGAAGCCAAATCTCTCTTTGGTATGTAGATGAGAGCAAGGGTGGATATTAGGGGAGGCGAGCTAAGCGATCGCCTCGGGCCCTCCTTTTTCCAGAGATGCTGTGGGGCCCCTCTTTGAGAGTATCACACTTAGTTTTTGCATAATTTTGTTTAAAAGCTGATGAACCACTCCAGAGCCACGTTTAATAAGTTCTGAAGCAAGTCACATGTTTTTCAAAAAAATGCAAAAATTATGTGCAAATGTGCCAAAGGGTCCCCTCAACAATTTTAATGTGCAGACATAAAAAATGTAAAATTAAATGACTTTAAACAATTTACAATGTGACATGGACTTCCACACAGAAGCAAATTCCCAGACAAAATGAAAAAATTTAACATGCTTTTAGGAAATAATTTTTTTTCACAGCATTAGCAAAATAAAGGCCTCCTTTTTATGTAATGTAAACAAATATAGGGGCCAGGGCCCTTTGTCAATACCACATATTGTACACATGAAATATAAAAAATTGTGCAATGTTTTGGAGCCCCTTTCTGACAATTTTTCTCGGGCCCTAAATTCTAATCAGTAGTGGTCTTATGAGTGTGCAGGGTGTGCAAAATTGGGGCCCCCATTTTCAATTTATGCGCTTTGGCGAGGCCCCCATTTTTAGTTTGTGCGCTTTAAAGAATTTCTATGATTTTATTTATGATTGCATTTTTATTATAATGACTACACAATAAAACTTAATTTGATTGCTATATGTTGCTATTATATTTGATGCATGCTGGAGTTCACATATGCTCACGATCAGTGTGACGTCGGTCACTGGAGGTTGGCAGAAAGGTTAAGAAACCGCTAAAAAAGCAGCTTCTTACTCAAGAAATGAAAACAAAGAATTACAATGAGCAGCAAAATAAATATTGGACTGTAGAAGACCGAGGAAAAGTGCTGTTTTCAGGTGAAAGTAATTTTTTGTTCCAGGGAAGCACAGCAGATTTGTCAGGATCAGGAAGGGTGAGCAGTTAAGTCCTAGAAGATGTTCTCGGGCAGTTTTACCCTTTCGAAAGAAGGTTCACTTATGTCAAGTAAGGGTATGACGCATTTATACAAATACATTGATGTAATTGAAAGAAAGGTCATTCTAGAAATGAGAAGGGCATTTCCTGAGGGAGAAAAATTCCAGTAGGATCTTGCCCCGTGTCTTTCATCTGTAAAAGTGAAGACGATTTTCAGGAAACAAAAATTGTTAGATTGGCCTAGAAACTCGCCAGGTCTTAACCCCATTGAGAATTTGTAATCAATAACAAAATCTCGGTTACAAAAATTGGATTGCACCACCATGAACAAGCTAATAAAGGCCACCATTTAAGTATGGCATCGGGACAGTAAATCAAGGAATACAGTCAAAAACTGTTAGAATCCATGCTAAAGCGAGTAACTAAATTCTTGTCCTTCTATTATTGTATTACATTTGTAGAATTATTAAATTTGCTTTGCTAGTGAGAATTTCTATAGCTTACTATAAATGTGAAATTTGATGTATAATTATGAAATTCGCAAAGCAATTGTGTTAATGAGCATTTTTGTAGATCAGGTTGTGACTTTTTAGAGTTAACTAATGACATTGATAAATGGTTATAATTAGGACAACCGTATTTTTGACCTTAAAACCTAAAATGTTGACATTAAAATTTACAAATTTAAATTTAGACTTTATTTTGACCTATCAATTTCCTGCGTTTGCAACTGAAATTCGGAATACAAAACATATATTACGTGTCAAACCGCCAAACCAGTAAGTTGAAATTATTTTTTCTGTTGAAATGAAACAACAATCAAAGTGTGAAAAAGCCAACGAAACCAGATGTAACAAACAATGGACGAAAATCAATCTGAAAGCACAAGAGAAATATCCAGTTAAAAAAAATATCTTGAAGTCACTGAGAAGGTTTTGCATCGTCATACTTCAACATAAAGTACTGCTTCACAGTACTGCCTTTAAAGTTACTCTGTGCGTAATGGATTGAGCGTTTACCAAACCTAGTACTGTAAGACCAGGTTTCTTGCCTTACCAGGCCTAGCCTACTTAATATTCAATCGTCCAGTAGTGGGCAAAACAACATTATTCCGTCAGAAGTCGCAAAAAAACATTATCTTTCAGAATTGCAACTAAACATGCAAAAGCACAGCAATATGTGTTATTGTAGCTTAAATAAAATATTGATAAAGAGAAAAACTCTGCTGTAAGTAAATTTTGAATTTAACGAAAAATTCACATTTTTGACTTAATAACTTTGGAGTCGCTCATATCATTAGTGTGGAATTTGGTTTGTGGCTTTTCACAAACTTCCACAAAAGCAGGAAAATTTTGTCTTTACTGAATTTTGGTTGCCTTAGTTATAATATAAAATAACAAATAAAGCATATCATTTTTGTTATAACATTGAAAGGCTAATGAAGGGGGCCCAAAACGGATCTGGCCCCAGCACATGTTTTTCCTCTCAAGGGCCCTGCGTCTCAAAATCAAACCATAATACTGGCTCTCACCACGCGTATTGACTGTCGAGGCTTGCACATTTTAAAGGGCGTTTCACGCCGTCGCGCACGAGGTGCGTTCGATTAAAGGATTTGCGCTATAATCTCAGAAACCTTGCTGTGGGCAGAAACCAGTAGTCGCTACACACCTTACTCTGCTCTTCTTTTCAATGCTTTTACGTTGGCCGTTGATAAAAGTAACAATGGCACACACTGTTTCAATTGTCGGAAGTTGTAACTAGTAACCATTGAAAAATTTCAACTCAGTGCTCTGCGGTTTTCTGCAGTTGAGTGCGCGTGTGTGCGATGCACACGGACTTCTTGTACAGGAGGTAGATAATCCCATTCTATCTCGCAGAGGTGTTGAAGATGATGGATGATAGAAGGCTTGCTGAAGAAATGGATTTAGTTTCGGAATCCGATGAAAACCCCTCTGAAAGTGAAAGTGATTCGGATGATAGTGACGGATCTGATATAATTGCTGTGGGTGGTTTTGGCCGGATAGAAGTGACTTGGATTTTTTGTGGTCACAAGGCATGTGTATTGTTTGACTTATGGTTAGTTCACCATTGCATGCAACACTGTCTAGTGCCGCGATAAGGTCATTTGACTGCTTGTATCCTTGTCATTTGGTTTGTTCCAAGTACCTCAGCCCCAGGGGCGTGCAGAGGGAGGACGGGACGACGACCGCGGGCATCCGAAACAGGGGAATTCCGAAGACTGAAATTACAAAAACTACCTTTTGTTAAAAAAACTGTAACTAAATGCTTCTTCGTATTGTAAGGCTACTAACGCATGCTGCATGGATATAATGGGAACCTGACGGAGGGGTTAGGCAAAGGTTTGTTAACTGACCCGAGAGAGAGATGAAGCACTTCAATCGTTATCCTAGGGCCTTACACCCTATTTCTCTTCTCTCCTTTTCATGATTGCACTACTTCAGATACTATTACCAGGAGAAAATACATACAACAAGTCTATCTTTTTGATGGGCCTATCTGATGCTTATTTGCATGGATAAATGCAATATTTAGTTCCTCAATGCATTCTAATTGCTCTAGAAGAATTTTGCTTATAAACATGCTGTATGTCACAAGCCCACAAAATAAAACAAAATTATTACAGACTAAGCAGCTGAATCTGACCATGAAGCGTTTTACTACCAAATTGAGTTCGCGTTAATTACGCATCTTCAGTCATGTAAAATGCAAGCAAAAGCTTACGAGTGACATGATGAACAACCATGGGCGTCCCCAGGGGGCGGCAAAATTGGCATTTGTCCCTTCCTGGAAATTGTGACAAAGAACCAAAATTTTCTAGAAAACCTGAAGTCAGCAGATTAATTCCGATTATTTGACGTAATTGTTATATTAATAGTTATTTTCCGGTGCGACTCACACTGTACTCACACTGTACCAAAGCCAGGTTCACTATTCTGGTGTCATGCAGTGATGAGCTTTTTGTACTGTGCGAAAAGAAAGAAGACGCATGTGTGAATCTGTAGCACAACTTCCACAACAGTGGCGTACGCAGAAAATTTTCGTGGGGGGGTTCCTTCAGTGGCATATGATGGTCATTTGTATTTGGGTGCGCTCTTTGTGACGTCACAATTTGACGTTATATTCTTGTTTCTAAACCAACGTTTTGGTGAAGTTTGTTGACATTATAGGCGTATTCTTCTACACGCACTCCCCCTTTTTTATGTGTCATTGCACTTGATACAAACTCTCAGCGCTCCAAATTAGGATATCTAAAGAAAATATACTCAACACTAAGACAGAGCAGTTCATAACTACAAAAATATCAGACTGCGCGTTAAAACAGGGAAGTAAAACATACACATCACTGCGTCAAAGCAAATTACAACGGCAAAACCAGGCTGCGCTGATGTCATGTCGAATACGAGCAGTCGAGCATAGAAAAAGTGCGGCTGGACTGGCTGGCGCACACTCCGATTTGCAAGGTCGAATCATGCTAACCCACACGATTGAGAATGCGCATACAGTACGCATGAAAACTTTCAATTATTTGTTATGTATAGAAGTCCAGCAAACTTTGTTTTCCTTTAACCTACTGAGACATTATCAAATGCCTGAATGCTTCTATGTTAAAAACTGCTGTTTTTGAGCTCGTGCAACAATTCTGTAATGCTACAGAAATTGGTAATGTAGCAAATGCGGTCAGCGCTTGCACTGATTGGCCTTAGTAGACAAAACAAAGACAATTGTTTCGGATAAAGTGAACTATCGCGGAACACAATCTTAAACATGCGTAGTGGACGAAAAGTCTGTAAAAAGTAGTGAGATAGTTTCTGGACGCAGACAATAACCCAGATTCCCACCAAAACCTAATTATTACATTTTGGCCCATTTACAATGTTCCTTTAAATTTGGATGCAAATTTATTTCGTGATATTTGCATTAAGTCGACAATTTAACAAGCAAAAACTGTACAAAAACAATTTATCTCCTTTGAGAAGGTACTAAAGTTTTTGTAAAATATCAAGCTCAAGGAGGGAGGGTTTAACCCCAACCCAACCCCCCCTTGCCTACGCCTTTGTTCCACAATTTTGAAAAATCCATTGTTAGTGTGAGATAAGTGAGCATAATGTGCCTGAGTGAATAGCTTGATCAACCTTCGCTTATTCAGGCTCCTTTTCGCACGGTATAAAACTTCGTGGCTTGTTAGAATACGTCTACGCAAGTTTGTGGTATTACGTTTAATACGGTAGTTCTTCTGAGTGAGTGCTGAGTTCAAAGCTGCACTTTCTGTCGCGACTTTTCATGATTCATGTGCTCAATTTTTGTAAGCCTGCATAGTGCTCTAACTTTAGCAGGGTTCCTACGCAGTCTTCAAAAGTATGGAAAAAATTTTTGTCATTTTCCAGTCTGGAAAAAATTTTATTTGTCTGTTAGCATGGAAAAAGAAAAAATTTTCCAGACTTGATGTTTTTGACATACATTTTCATAACATTTTATTCAAGATTAATGTGGTTTTACTTATATCGTGCTAAATATTACAGTGCATGTTTTTGACATGAATAGGTCATACGGAAACTTTAAGTCTGGAAAAAGTCCAGAAAATTTCTGGAAAAGGTCTGGAAATTTATTTTCAAAATTGCGTAGAAACCCTGCTTTATTAAGTTGTCCGATAGACGCATCAACATACCGGTCCACCTGTCCGATTGATGTATGATGAGCGTTCCCCGTGAAAAAATCAGCAAAGACAAGCAAGATTTTATTTAAAGGGTGCTTGATCGCTTAGACGTTTGCCAGCTCTTGTTTCTAAGTGACAATGACACGCAGTGTTGCCACTTCTGATGTTTTAACATCAGATCTTATGTTTTGAAAGAAATTTTTGGTGTCTGATGCCTTGGCGAAAAATCTGATGTTGACTGAGCTGTTGTGTTTGTTTTCCACATTTCCTGCTCTTCAGAATGAAAAGAAGTTACAGTAGCCTAAATGCATAATTTTTAAGTTTTTTTCTTCAATCTCACACCCTCATGTGTGTTCGGATGTCATTCCACCAAACTGAAGAGCGAAGAAGCTCCCTTCGCAACGTTGGGATGAACATTTTACGTCACGCATGGACGACTTCTCCCTTTGCAGAAGCATACTTCATTCTCCGAAATGGAAAAGTCGGTCATGCATACGACACTTCACTGTATTTCGGATTAAAGAGATTCATCACGCTTTGTTAGGTATTAGCAAAAGAAGCATTTAGTTTATTTTAAACTGTACGTAAAAATCTGATGTTGAAGAAGGTAACAATCTGGTGTTAATGAGACTGACCGCAGTGGTAACACTGTTGGAAAGTCTTGCTAGGTAAAATAAAGTCACAATTTATGGTTTTGTTTAAAGACCATGGCAATGATTCTTTATAAAGAGGTACCCTGCTTTTAAAATCTTCAGATAGCCTAATGTGAAAATTATTGTATTACACCTGGCTATGGCTGCCAAAGAAGCATATTTTTGTGACCGTTGTTGTAACCTGGGACATTTTCTTTGCAGTGCACTCGTGTAGTAAGGGTAAACCGTTTCGTGAACGTACATCTGCATTGCATCGTCAGCAACATGAGAAAGATTACCAAAATGTTGACGTTGGCCCCTCTGGAAAAATTTCTGCCGAAGCCCATGTGAACAACTAAAGCAAGATTTAGAGAAAGCACGCGAGCTGTGTTTTCAAACACGCGCTATGAAAATTATGCTGTTTTCACTGAAGCTAAAGAACTCAAATTAGCGCTAATTGTCGTACGGTTGACTTCAAACAGACGGTTCGGGTTGATGAGCATACGTGTACGGGAGTGCATATTTTTGGGGATGCAAAAACATTTTGCCCGAATTTGATCTTGTTTTTCCCAAACAAGCTATAAACAGCAAATCGTATTGTTAAGACTAAAATGTACCATTGCAAATACATCAAGATGCCTGTATGCCTGATTATTTTAGTTGGTATAGCTCAAAAACACTTTGCAGCATAAACCGTTAGTTGTTTACAAAAATTAGGGTTAGTTGGAATAGTAGGTTACTACTACATGTTCCTAATTTTACATAATAAAATACGTTTTCCTAATAGTTTTTCTAATAATATGTTATTTTTTCCTAATAAAATATTTCTAACTCTACCGAAAATTGAATGAGGTTGTTTCAATTGGCCCAAATTTGATTTGGGCTGTTGGAATTTACCGACAAGTTCATAATAAATGCAAATCTAAATGAACCTCTTTTAATTTACCCAGATGTTTTCAATTGTACTCAAATTTGAAAGAAGCTATTTCAATTACCCAAACTTGATTGAGGCTGTTGGAATTTACCCAACTGTTTCTAATTGTTTCCAAATTACTATGAACCTCATACACATTACCCAGAATGGAATGAAGCTATTTGAGGTTTCCCAAAATTGCATAAAGCTGTTTGAGGTCACCTAAAATTGAATGAAGTTGCTCCGTTTGCCCCAAATTTGAATGGAGCTATTGCCATTTGCTCGAAATTGATTAAATCTGTTGTAATTCAACCAAAATTTTTAAGTTTATAGAAATATTTTTAATTCCACTCAAGTTTGAATGAAGTTGTTCTAATTTGCTCAAAATTGATTGAGGTTGCCAAATGTGAATAAAGCTCCTGTAGTTTACCCAGAAATTTTAAACGTACTCAGATTTCAGTTGAGCTGTTACATATAGCCCAACTTTGATTCAGACTGTTTGGAGTTTCCCACAATTTAATGAAGCTATTGTAAATTGATGAACTTCACCCAAATGTTTCCAATTTATGTAAATGTTTTTGATATCACCCAAATTTGAATGAAGCTTTCCTCATTTGCCCAGATTCAATTGAAGTTATTGGATCATACCCAAATGCTCTTAATTCACCCAAATGTTTCTAATTTTACCCAAAGCATGAATGAAGCTTTTAATAGGTCCAAATTTGATGAAGGCTGTTGGAATTACCAAATGATTCCAGTTCGCTTAAAGGCAGTGTCTATTTTGCCATCAGAAGCAAAAAAGAATGGCAAAATAGTCTCAGCAGAGGTTTTGCCATTGATGGCAAAATAGACACTACCTCACTTAAATATGGATGTAGCTGTATAATTTTCCCAAATGCTGAACATTTTTGCCCAAATAATGGCCAATTTTCCAGCGTTGGGGATGCGACCGCATCCCCTGCATCCCCATACCGTACGCTTATACTGAGGAGGTATTTTCTTTCCTTTGGTTGAGTCCCGAATCGCATTATTCTCCAAAGTTGAGTAAAATGTTCCATTTGAATGGTGTGGTTTACCGTTAATGAACTGTATTTCATTTCACTGTGGGTTTTACGAAGTTTTGGTGACGAATACAAAATCAACTTCAGCAGTTGTGCAATGATAAAACGTCGAGGAATTCCTCTTTTCCCGTTTGTTCAGCTGTGCATGTTTGAAGAAACTGTTTCCAATCCGCTGTGGGCAAATGCCGAAGTTATTGCCTGTCGAATGCTACCATTAGACGTTCCTGATGCGGCCATCCAAATTATGCCATTGGTGAATCTGCGGAAAGGCTCTGCTTCACTTAGCACACCAGCGATTGGCGTAGGATGTAAGTTAATGTACAGTAAACGTTTTGCTAATGAAACCTAGTTATGAGTCCTTCTTCCTGGGTAGGCCTATATACTTGGTTGCCCTATTGGGTGAGAATGTTGTTAAAATAAGCCTTGTTCATTCCAACTATTACGTTGCTGGCCTCTCCAGGACACATTCAAAATGCTGAAGATGGAATGTTTCTCCAGGACACATTCAAGAGCTTTCGTTACAGTGTCTCTGCACAAATTTGGATAAAATGCTTTTACATCTGTTGCAACAATTTACAACACTGGCCTTTGGTATTTGGTTCGTGGGTATTTAGACTGGTGGTCTTGCCAGCTGAGCAGATCTCCAATGTATTGACGGCTATCTTGAAAAATCTCGTCTTGGCCGTTTTTGCAAGTTTGCGCTGAAAGGTTTCAGGACAAATTCTAATAATGCAGAAATGCGTGACGTGCTGATGATCCTAGCAGCAACAAGCGTAACAGTATGCCTTTGATATAAACGTTCAACCAACGTTTCGGGGTTAACGTGTTCGTCTTGAAAACCTGGGTAAGCGTAAGTCAGTGTATTGCATCGAAAAAGTTTTGCGTGCGCATCACTGACCTTGTGGTACGAGTTGTCCTTCTATTTCTTTACTGTTGTACGTAACAGAAGCTGATCGCCACCGCACCTATAATATGGATTTCAATAGCAAGTTTGTTACGATATTTTCTGTTTTTTTTTAAGCCAATCGACGCATCTATCTACCAGCACATCCATTTTTCAAACTGCTGCACTTCTATGATCGTTGCAGGGTTATAATTTTTGTGGTTAAGAATAACAATTTTTCCGTCCCAATTTGCTCGGCAAATCACAAGTTTGCCCTCTGTTACTGCAGTTTTCTCAGTTTGCTTATAGGCCTACTGTTTCTCTGCTCTTCCGGTAAATTGTTCGCGGTTCAGTAAGCGTCCAAATCCAAAGGTTTCAGGTTTTTTCATTTTCTGAAAACCACGTCCACGTAGACATTCGTTTCGTCATCAACTAGATCTCTGTTAAGTCTAGAGCAGTTTGGACTAACTACAGGTCCGCGGGCCGCTTGTTGCTCGTCACAGCGTTTTCAGTAACGTTCAGGAAAAATATTCAAATCTGAAATTTGTTGAAAAATGTGTGAAGTTGCATTTAACTCACTGAATTGCTTGGGCTGGATAAAGTGCATTTGCACAAGAACAATCAGTAATACCTTTTCTGTATAACATTTGCCTTTATTTATTTATTTTGCAATCAAATACGGCCCGCCGCTAATTCTCCGCTGGGGCACCTGTTTTGCCTTGAAGAGTACATCTGGCGCAGTGAACTCTATACTGCCAAAAAAATGTGTCTATCTATCCGCTAAACGCGGCCTTGTCGCTCGAGACAAATTAAATGCCCATACCTGCAAATCAAATATCTTCTACTAAAATGTACAATACTAACAGTGTTAAAGACTGCAGAGAGTTTCTGGAAATTAATCAGCAAAGATAGATTCCCAAACTGACAGATTTTGCGTTGAAAACGCACTCGATGTTTGGAAATACATACGTGTCTAAGATGAAGCAAGTCAAATGTAAAAACAGAAATCGAATGGCAGACGAAACACTGGACGACTTGCACCACTAACATTGGTATTGATAAAGGAACGATAGTGCCAGAGAAGTCTAAACCACAGAAATCCCATTGTTAGAGATTTGTAATAAATTGCTATTTGGTATCGTGTAATAGTGTCAGTAGCCCACTCACTTGTCTTCACCTTTTTATATTTAAATGTTTTGAATCTATTGTTGTGTACATCATTTTATTGGAAGTCGGCCGCGAGTTGACAAGTTTTTGTAAAATGGCACATAGGTCAAAAGTAGTTGGACCACGCTGGTCTAGAGTATTTGGGTATTTTCAGTTGTTTTTGAATATGCTTGCCAAACAGTAAACAAATTTAACGAGATGTTCAGCTCACCAAGGTACTTGAAACAAACCATATAACATGAATGACAGCGACCAAATGGCCTTATCGCGGCACTAAACAGTACTCCGTGGCATCCTATGACTCTTACAATGTCACTTTAGTAGAACAACTTAGTTTTTACTCTCTGGATACCTGTGAAAATAAATATAAATGGCTGAACAAACTAAACGCACAAATTAATATTCCAGCCATAGAACTCTTTCCTGTGAAATACTTCTCGTCCCCCTATGCGGTGGTTATTGACATATTTTCCATTCCGCTTTGTCCATTTATTTGAACCCCGTTCTTGCCACACATGTAGTTTTTCATTTACCAATTTTTGCGCCTCCCTTCCCAACATCGACCATGTAGACGCCCTCCTTAGATTAGGTTTGTCATTACTGTCAACCTTGCGGTCTCAAAAACGCTTTTCTGCTTACATAGCCTACTACCGCTTTGTGTTGAGTCATCACTGCTTTGGTCGTAGCTGTGATTTTATTGCTCTGTAATTAGCGTCAGATCGTTTTGCAGCTGTAGCGACAGGGCCGGCACTGCCATTAGACGAACGAGGCGGCTGCCCAGGACGCTGAGCAAAAGGGGACGCCAATAATGACGAAAAAGTAGAATTGCGTTCAGGAAGTGACGAACATACACCAAGTAAAAGTGAATGAACATGATAAAAGTGAATAGAACACGTTCACGCAGTTTATGAGAAGATACAGGTACTACACCATTTCAGGTTTGGTGCAGAAGAGTTATTCCTATCTACTTACATTCATTTATACTGTTAAGCTATGTCGCAATTTGGTATACATTTTATTCATCTAACAAACTTTTCTCTTGCAAAACAAACGTCCTTTTTCAATTATGTACAACATGACGATGCACAGAACAAGTATTTTTGTTTAGGAGAGGTGGGTGCTTATAAATCTATCAATGGCGTTCTGTCAGGGCCAGCATGCATGCATTTCAGACCATACTTTATCAAAGGTTGCTATCTGTTTTTTTCATTTCTTGATTTTTCCTGACTGCACCGCTTTTGCCGGAGTATAAGCTTACTTCGATACCTTCACCAAATCATGTTTCAGCAATCCAGTGTAGTCAGGTTAGGAAACGGTACCGAAACGCCAAAGTGGTTGATGTTAATAGCCTATTTAACCAGTCAAATTTGTATTATAATTTACAAATTATTTAATTTATTCAACCGTACAAATTCCAACTGGGGCTTTCAGGAACGTCAGAGTTTTGTACTGTATGTGGAACTTCGCCGATTTTCACAACACTAGATTAACAATGGGCCTGCGACTGCATCATGGCCGTCGCCAGCGGGGGGCCAGTGGTGCACGGTCCACTCATTTGAATTCTGTGCCCCCCCATTTCATGTTTGGCCCCCGAACAACCACGAAGCTGTAGAAATGCTATGCGCAGTTGTAGATAGTCAATAAGCAATAGCTTGTTGAATAAATTTAGTTTGCGACATTGCGTTCATTTTTCAAGTAAACAGAAACGCAAAATTCCACTGTTTTAGTTGCCGGTATTGCCAACATAGGGGTCTTGAATGCTTTATGTAAACAAACTTTTCGCTTATGGTAAACCAAGAGCGCGTCTTGTTTGTCGTTCATGACGGACAGTAAAGTTGTACGAAACAAAAGCACTGTGAAATTAGTTTTTGAGTACTCACACGTAGGTTGTGTACACTCAGGGCCGGATTCACCAATAGGCTATGTAGGCTTAAGCCTAGGGCCTCAAAAATTAGCAAATTGTGGTACGTATAGAGTCAATTACCGTTACTGTATGTTACAGCAGGTAACACAATAGGCAAAAAAGGTTTTAACGCGATTTAATGACAAAGGAAAACAACTCAACGAACTACCGCGCACTCGTGCTCATATCAGTATTCACTGTCAAATAAGCTCACTCGAGCCAGTGCGCAATTGCTCCCAAAGAAACGATCACTGTCGAACAAGCTCACTCAATAAATACAATTACTACCACCTGAAACCTACAGGTCGGCTTGATCAAATAGTTCTGCATAAAACAATTGGTCACAAAAGATCACCGCAATATCGCTTGAATAAATCGAAAAATCTAAAAACCGATTTCACCATCGCCAAGCTGGCCGCAACAATCAACGTTTGCACCACCAAACACACAACACCACGATTACTGCAGCTGGTGCCCCGCTAGCAATTCCACAACTTTGAAACATGCAGGAGCCGCAGGCGCGCCGTAATTACGTGACTTGAGACTTGGAATGCTCGCCACTGCGGGGCGAGTGACGTAGTCAATGAAGCATCACA
>JGI24159J19872_10005163_pt1 | contig 16822 bp, 7 predicted proteins | sample Ectturendosymbi4_FD_19872 | JGI IMG/M metagenome (IMG submission 19872) | reverse complement strand
ACTAAAAGAACACTTTGCAGTATTGCATTACGAGACCGCAAGCACAACGCAACAGCTGCGGGGCGAACACAGGGGCACAATTAAGGATTGCAAGATTGCAGTCGCCACTACGTGGCAAGGACAAGGTAATCATACATTCACCACAGTGGCCAAAGCTCCAAAAATCCTACATATTCAGTTGCTGAATTTTTCCAAAGACCCCTTAAAACTCATCCACAGACCCGGAAGGTACTTAGACCCCAGTTTAAGTATCTCTTTCATGAAAGGACAAGTAGTTCAGGTTGGTTTGAACACGCACACCTGTTCCGAAGTCTATTTGCACGGACCCCAGAATAGTGCTAAGATACCTGTCCTAGGGAAAAACAGAAATACCCTCAGGATGCTTAGGATACTTTTCATAGCGAAACCCTTGAAAGATGCGAAAGACGCCTGCTAAGGGGATTTATTGCTATCAAAAGATTTATTTCTTTATTTGAACCGAATAGTTTTAAGTAACTTAATTTCCACGGCGGTGCATCTCATCTTTTTTATCCTTATCAGAGGAGACAACAGGCTTGTCTTACGCTGCAGCCTCTAACCAACAACCGGTGATGGGTAAGCGATCTGACGTTTATCTTCGCTTTGTGCGAAGCTCCATCGCATGTGCGAAAAAGTAGCGAACAATACCACTGCGTCGACAACACTCAATCCGAACCAGGTTGCCAGCAGCAGCAATTGCATTTGCTGTCAATAGTTTGCGTTTGAACATTGTGTGCGTCCCCTGCGTTCTTGCACGACAATGACGATGTTGTAGACCAGGAGTTCTTAAAGTTCGCTTCCATGGGGGTGTTGAGATTAGATGTTAGGAGTATGCAACAGTGTTGGGAAGTGAAGTCCAAATCCAGCCTTTGCATTGACTTTTTTCCTCATTACTCTGGTGAACATTTCTTCACCAGTTCGGTTTCATTTCTTACAATTCTTTTTGTTATTAAACTTTGTTGTATCCATATTGACGAAAATTTGCCTTTGGGTATTAAGGCGTTAAAAGTTTAAGGACCCCTGTTGTAGACTAAATGTGCTGCACGAGAGGCACGACATATTTTGCGTCAAGCAAATGCTCATCCAGTCAAGTGGCGCAACATCCACCGCAAGTCAGCACTTGGATTTTGGGCATGTGAACGCGAATGACGTACTTGTGTAACGAACACAACTTTATAGATTTTATTGACGCCATTTCGAATTCAGCCGACGCGTTTTAAAACGTCCGCCGGTTTGTTGTTAAAAGTTGGTGAAATCCTGTTACGTTTCCTGACTTTGGCAAACACTTATCCGATCTGCTCGACGAAATGTATTACCAACTGCAAATCACTCAAACTGTTTAGATTTTACAACTTAACATACAGCCTACGTACCTAGGTGGGTATATAAAAGGATACACGTAGTTTGAAGATTGTAATATGAAATTAGTGTCGTTAATTACGACCGATTAACTAGTATTTTTTTGGAAAAGAGTTAACAAAAGGGGTTTGTCACTTCTTTTGCAATAAATCCTTTTCTGAGAAAATTTTTTTTATCTTTGTAAAATACAGAAACAGGATTTTCGTAAACTTAGGATGTTCGAAGTCGTTTGACGATTGCAAAAATTTGATGCATGTCTGAACATTATTATTGGGTTGTCCGAGGTTTGCAAGAGTTTTTTTAAACCTTGTAAGATGTTGCTTTTTTAAAACTTGTGAAATGTTGTTTATGCGAAGGAACACTTGAAGAGCGAGGATTGGTAAATTGGCGAAAAAAAGAAGAAGTTGCAAGTGATGAAGACGATAGCTCATTATACGACTTTCCAAGTAAATTTACGGACTTCAGGATTATGTGTACATTAATGATTAGACTATTATCGATTAAGTGGTACATTTGGTTGATCAGGTGCCACCAAAGGTGATATGCTGGGATAGATAAACGGTCGGGTCATACTGAAGTCAAAAAACGGTATTTGCGGCCTGGCCAGCAGAGGTGGCCACGGGTCCAAAGTGCCGGAGTCGACTCCGGAAGGATTCAGCGTTTACTTGGACCCGGATCTAGAGCCGTAGTCAAATGTTTGTGAAAAACTAGACTCGGATCCGGACTGACTTTTTATTTTCGGCAGTAGCAGAAGTCTGCGTGATCTTTATAAATGTAATTGCCTAAGTACAAATTTCCGTTGCATCGATGGTCTATGGTTTGAACAGGAGTCGGATTCCAAAAGCTGAAAAATTTTCGGACCCGGATTAAAAAAACTTGGAACAGCTATGGAGTCGGAGTCTTAAAAAAGTCAAAAATTTAGCGGAGTGCAAGAGCACTACCAACTGGTGTCGTTTAACTTGCTTTCAGGCTAATTATATTTTACCATAATGTCTATTATTTCTTTTTTATGTAAGATACCTAAGGTGGAGTTACCCAGATACATGAGGAATTGCTNTTTCTTGTGCAATCCAACTACGTTTTGTCTCTCTGTGCAAAAATCTTGTTGCATTCCCTGCTTGTAGCCTAAGTTTTTTGAGTTGACCAGTTGAAATGCTAAAAACGTACTTCTGATGCATGTGCAGTTTGTGTATGGTAAAATGTAAATGACTAATAACCCAATCAATCGATTACTCTGTACAACTCAGTTCATCACTGCAAGACAAACTTTGACCAACGGTCAACTTTTCTATTTGCTGATCAGTGTTCTTTTGTGGTTTTCCCATACGTGCAAAGCGAATCCAAAAATTACAAAAGAAACTTGTAAAGAGTGCAGGATCTGTATCACTGCTGTAGATGCCTTGCTACTGGATTTTCAGTGTTAGCAATAATCATTATGAGTCCCAGTCTTCACATTGTTCTAAAATTTGTGATGGTGTTTTGGAACTGAACAATGCAGATCGGACTTTATCTCAGTTTTCAATCACTTGAAGCCTACTCGCTTTTAATATTTTTACGTCGTAAAATATGCACCATATCGTCAATGCAAAAAGTGTCTGGAGCTCGTGTCTGCCTAAAATGCTAAAACATTACTGTAAGAAGTGCCTAAAGCAATACTGTCAAAAGTAGCCTACCTGTAGCAAATGTCTGGACCAAGTGACAAACGTATTCTACGCATGTTGTTGCAGATCTCATACAAAAACCGCTGGACCGCGTGGAAGCTTTTCGATACTTTCCTATCTGTCCGGCATTTCGCAGGAAACGCAGATCATCCGAACCCACTCCGAATGGTGTCAACAAACAGACTGTGTCCACGCTCTGCTGACTGTTGACGCGAAGCAGTCGTTTCGCCTACGTACACAACAAACGAACAAAACGCGTTTCGAAACATGCGTTGTGCAGGCACAAGATCTCGCTCACACGATGGGGAAGTTTGAGGTTGCTGGCACGAATTTTTAAATGTTACCTCGATCAATCGACGAGTGAAAAACGCCTGGCCAGTGAAAACCGTTACTCTGCGCAGTCGTGTACCCAGTCCGTTACTTTGTCGACTGATGTTGAGGATCAGACAGAAAATGGTTTTGGGTAGGGTTTGGGTCGCGGTCCACTGGTGGTCTGCGAAGGTCGTGCAGGAGGGTCTCGAAACATTTTAAAATGTTCCAGTATTCTGGTATTTAACTAAAACGTTTCTTGAAGATTATCCGATTTTCTCTTAATTAGATCGGGAAAGCTTGTGATATCTAATGAACAAGCTCAAGCTTTCTATAAACAGTAAATTGCATGTCATCTTTATATTTTGTTTCTTCTTCATACTTCGATTTTATCGTTGTTGCTTCACCGCAACATCTCATAGTGAGCCCCATAAAAATTTTTCAGTAAAAATGGGTCGGAAGCTGAAAAAGGTTGAGAAGCACTGTTTTGGGCACTGGACTGACTTTCGAATCTTGTCCACACACTTGCGTGCGGGAACGGCAGAATCGCAAACGGTTGCTAGCACGCAGATCCACTCTACTCAAGCGTCGCCGTCACCAACTCGCTGTCCAGGGGCATAACCAGTGGGGGAAAAGGCGCGAATGCTCCACAAATTTTTGGACGGCAAGTACCTTGAAAACCTTGAGCAAAAATTGTCATGAACATGTTAAGCCACTTGTTTATTCGCGTTGGCAATTCTCATCCCCCAAATTATTTTTCTAGTTACACGCCTGTCGCTGTCTACCGCTTAAATGTTGCCATTCGTCGACCTTGTCTGCTCTGTTCCAGGTTTTCGACCAACGTGACAGCCTCTGCAGAATAGTACCCGGCCTCGCAAACTGCTGCTGATAAATTTGTTTCATATAAAACAAGGAACGCTTTTCAAACAATCGCAACGCAGTAAGCCTTGCAAGCAGCTTCAGAAAAAACTTGGTGGGCAATACATCTTTTGTTTGGAAGCAGAATCGCTCTGACGTGATGAACCTTTCCTTCAAAAATCACCGCGAGGCGTTCTTTTTCTGGAAATGTCATCGGTGTTTGGCATGTACTTATGGAAACTTCAAAATAGCCAGGAATTTGAAAATTTACCACATTTTTGAACACTTACGTACATCTGTCAAGAAAATGCAATGCTTGTCAAATGCAGCACCCCTGACCAGTTTGACCATTCCCGTTAAGTGTTCAGGGAGACTTGGAACGGCTCTAACTGTGCCCACTGGTTTCAGGCCGTTCACGTCCCGGACACTGTGTTCGTAATGTTAGTAAAAGCAAATATATTGTTATGGATGCTGAAACATTATGTTGCTGCTTTTCACCAGATTCTTCTAAAACCGAAGTAATCCCATAGCAGTTCTTTCACGTAAACTGCACCCCCCAGCCATGGGCGTCGGAAGGGCGCAGGTAGGAAATTTGACGTTTTCCTATGACATTTTTAGCAAAAAAAGGTTGTTTTCTTAGTTTCGAGTGGGTAAACTTAAATTTCACCACTTCGGCTCCCCCTGAAAAAACATTTCTGGCTACTGGAAAAATCCACAATTACCCCCCGCTCCTGGAAAAAATTCTTCCGGCGTCCATGCCTCCCGCAAGATGATTGCCGAAGTATGCGTCTTTTTTCGCTTTTATATTTGTAGGGGGTACGTATTTTTCAGTTTCCCCAAGACAAACAGCTCGAACCTTGTTGCTTTTGCCTTTCGCTCACTGTTTCATCCCTTAGAACCCTCAGTTGTCATACCTCATCTGCACATTGTGCAGCAGGTTGCGTACGTTGATAATGACGCCAATTTCCCGCTAACGCATTGGACGCAGATTTGCGTGCGGTCGATTGCTCGAATCACTGCTTTGACAAAGCGTTTGTGAATAAATTACATGGGTTTCTTATAAATTTGGTCTGAATTACAGCTAGCAACAAAGCAGACGAGGAGATATACAGTTGATTGTGCTACGTCCGCCTGCCTCAACTTCTATTAGCCGAGAAAACTTTAACACACCTTACGGGAAGCGCTCCGCATCTCTCATTCCAGCTCAACCACTTTTGTGGCAGACAGTTAATGGAGTTTTCCATCTGGCGCAACACTACGGAATGTTACATTAAAGCCTCATTGGGTAAATTACTGAAGAGGCCGACAGCCTACTCACTAGCCGTTAAAGTTTGATCTGTACTTAATTCATAAATCAGACATCAGTCTTCGTGGTAATCGAAGATGTTTTCCTGTAAGCCTGCTACCCTTGTTTATGCTAAGCACCACTATGCTCTAATTGGTGCATGCCTACTTGGACTATATGCGCACTGCGATAATTTTGATTTCGATGTCTTCTTCAAAATGCTGGCAAAGTTATAAATAGGGTCGGCCTTGGTGACTAACAACTAAGGAGACAGCCAAGCCTGCAACCGCGGGGAAACCGGGCAATGGCTCCCCGAAATTTTCAAAAACATTTTTAAAGCGCCAAAAACGTTTTAGTTGTTAGGTGAAACAAGTTGCAATCATTTTGCCCGCCCCACGAGAATATCGACTGGTTGCAACCATGGAGACAGCCAACACACAATTTGCAACATTTCTATGCCATTCAAAAACGTCAACGGATTTTCCAAAGGTAGGTCAGGTTAAACAATTTCGTTGCTGAGAGCCAAATTAACGAAATCCTGAACATTTAACATCATGCAATGCATCAAATTGCAAAGTCAAGAGCACGATGCTCCAAGCTCAATATAAGACTTTTTTACCAGCAGCAAATGGAGTCTGGAGACCCACTGTGGTGAGTCTTAGTCTCGTGTACGTCTTGGTACCTAGGCATGGAATCCTTTATATACATGGTTTGGTGAGAAACGCAAGTGGCCGACCTCAACCTATTCGCTGTTAAGACTGAAGCATCGACGAAGAAAAACCGTTAAAACTGGATGGAATTGGCAAAATTTGGAACACGGAATGTTCGTTGGTTGCTGGTTTAGTTACTCGAGAAAATTTATGAAGAATTTTGTGGAGGTGTTGTATGTTGCTTCAACAATGTATACGCATACGGTTTTCAGTTTATAACGAGCAAATATTTCAGACTTGAACATTTCGGTCTCATTCTCGTCCAGGCTTTTCCGACAAAGTCTTGTTCTCCGAGGTTAAAGTCTCGACTACACCTCTGACTATATCTTTAAAGGAGCCATACTCCACAGCTGGCAGATACGTGAATTTGGAAAACAATTTTGGAAATTCTAGCAAAGTATTATACCAGATGGAAGAACGTTACTTTTCTTCATTGTCATGAAGAAAAATGCTTAAGTATTTCCACACCAACCTTCTGGCAGGAATCCAACGACGTAAGCAGAATAGCCTTAAAGTCACAGAAACCCATGGGCTGTATGCGGTGCCGTCGTGCCTGAAAGGGACCACCACCCAAAAAATTGAAGAACAACACTCTTTTGATATCCTCAGTCACAGGAGCACGAGACGAAGAGTCGGAAGGGAGGAGTGTTTTTTGCTATATTCCAGTGCGTAAAAGAATTTGTTCATCGCTTTACTTTTAAAGAAAAGATGCTTTCATGATCCTACCCCTCCACCATGGGCGGATTCAGGGGGGGGGTCAATTGGTGCGATCGCCCCCCTTAAATTTTAAGAAAGTAACTTTATTCACCATGATTTTGTAAAATTCGGAATACAACGAACCAAACCAATTCCGAAAAAGTCTCGTCATGTTCGAATTGTCTTACTGTTCGCGATGTGAGGCCATTCTGTCGTTCATTGTTTTGTCAGAGCAGTGTAGTGAAGTATACTTCATCTCTCTTACAGCAGCGAAGCCGTTATGAAACTGACTACCAAATATTACTGAAATCGTCCCCCTAACATTACTAGCTGGATCCACCCCTGCCTCCCACCTCAAACATTCTTGATAATACGACTTCCCCGATTGCGTGTGTCGTCTTCAAAACGTTTTTTAATTTGAAAATAAATTTAAGAATCGCTGAATGCAATTGTTGGAGTGCCCATTGCGAGATAACATTCGCTTATTATTCATAAATTCCGTGTGCACCAGCTCGTAGGAACGGTCAATGTCATAAGCGCGGCGGAGTAGAGAGTTGACAAGGTTTCGTTTCCTGTGCAACGGAACAAAACTCGACCATTTCGAGTAGAGACCTGTATGGGTGGGTTTTCTGTAGGTAGAAGTAGTAAAACCTGTTGATGTTTTCTCAATTAAAACATCAAGAAAGTGGAGGCAAATATTAGTTTCTAGCTCCTTGGTAAAGACAACATTCCTGTGAACGGAATTAATATTGGTAAAGAACCTGTTGAGAAAGTCGTGGTTACGAAATAGTAAAAACAAGTCATCCACGTAGCGGCAAAACAAGTCTGGTCGACACTCCGGTGGTGTCACTGGATCGTTGCATTCAACAATTCTTAAACAGAAAACACGGTGTCACACGACAACGTTGACTCACCGGCTGAACCCACTCCTTCACCCAAAATAAATTTAAATTTCCAAAATAGCAGGTTTCCATTGCAAAAACCAGGTTCCGTTGCCAAAGAAACGAGTTCCTAATTTTTTGTAAACGAAGTAAAAACGCCAATGTGGCCGTGCTACGCGAAAGGCACGGAACATGCGGAACGAGCGCAACCAAGCGGAAATTTTGATCGCGATCCTGTAATAACCTTGCCATAGAAAATTTTACTTTCAGAAGTGCACAAAAAAAACAGAACTTCTGTTGTTTTCACCACTTATAAAACTCAGATTGCTCAGCTTATTCCGACATTGTGTATTTAGTGCTGATTTACCTAATACTGATGCACGTCAGCAGCAAACAGAACAGGAAAAGATTAATTGAGCAATCTGCGTGGCACAACGTCAGCACGATTGATACCTGGGACAATTATAGGCCAGACAAGTGCCATCTGCACGAATGCCACCAAAATAAATGCCAAGGAAAAAGTCGTCATATACCGAAAATTAAATTGTTTAAGATGCAGTTTGTCACGACTAACAGAAGTTCATCTTTTACGTGAGTTTTTTTTTATCTGAAAACGCAGTAACAGGTTTAACATGGATCAATTTTTGAACTTCAAAAGCTTATAAAATGGACTGACAATATCTTGACAACTTATGGTGTACAGGATCTGCACTTAGCCATCGTATCAGCGATGCACCTCTGGCTATGACGTGTACTCCCTTTGTAGAGATCGATGTTATTTTCCTTACGAAAAGGATCTAGTGTATTTGCGATTCTTCTGTTCACGCCCGGCACGATTCTGCTTATTTTAGATTAGAACAACCCTGCCAGCTTTGTAAAACATGATGCTTTGTGAAATCACCAGCTGCGCAAACGTTGTAGGCTGTTAAGCTAGAAAAAAATTGAATAAATTGGAAGAAATTGTGAAAATAAACGTTTCTTATTGTTGCTTTCATTTTCGCTAGTTTTTAACTTCGCTTTACGCCTTGTCTGGAAATACAAGAGCAAACACGTGGCAAAATGCTGAGCAACCGTTTAACATTTTTTAAGCAAATAACTTCTAACTTGATGCAGTGTTTCTCAGATCGGCAGAAATTTGTTTCTGATTTTAACTTGATGAAGCCAGAGTTGGTAGTTTACCACTGCGAAGTCCCAACCCACACAAAGCATGAACGAATTCCATTAATTTTCCCCATCATCAGAAATCAAGCCAGTGTGATAAAGTTGTTCGCAAATTTCAGTCACACATGACGTGTCTGTAATCGGTTTGTAAAATATAGCAAGGTGACATGTTTGTGTCAACTTGAATTATTATTGCAAGCGCACTGAGTCTAGTAAAGAAGATACCAGCATTAAATTCGCAGCTCGTCCAGAACAGGTCTTCATCACATCTTGCGGTGGGCTTCCCAGCATTATTTCAGTATGCCCTTCACGTGTTGGAGAGACAGTGTAAGAAATTGTTGTATCAAACTTTTTATCCCTTCAGTGTGTTTCAACCGGGGTCCCGCGAGTGGCTGCCAGGGGTTCCGCCGAAACAGACCGAAATTGCCTGGGACGAAATTCTCAACCAGTTCTATGTGGGTTGTAGCAACACCATTGGTTCACAGCATCCTTGCCACTATGAATCGTGTTTAAAACTCTGTTTATCAATTGCTTTGACTTATTACTCCCTAGTCTCCCTTTGTGTTACGTTATTGTCATATGCGCAATAGTGTGAATTGCCGTTGTACGGAATTCCCAGGTGCATAGCTAGGAGGGGCGCAAGAGGGGCCAAGCACCCCCTAGGAAAAGGGGCCAAGCACCCCCTAGGAAACTCTTTTTCCTCCTGGTGTCCCAAGCTGGTTACGGGCCTGGTAATTCCCCTTTTTCCCTATAAGCTTTGTACTGCACGTGGTACTGAGGTTAGATAGACTTGACTAGGCTTCCGGCTGCCGCCATCTGGTTACAGAAAGTAACATAGGCACTTGGATCATTGCATGGAGTTCCATGAGCAACGCAAACATTTGCGGAAGGTTCCGCTGCAGCAGAACGGCTGGCCGGAATAGTACCACTGGCGTAGCCAGCCCAAAAATTTGGTGGGGTCCAAAAAATTTGAGTGGGGCCAAATGTTTGATTTTAGGCGAATAACACTATTTTGTTTAGAAAAACGCCTCTCAAAGCACAAAATCACTATATTTTCCAAAAATTCGGGGGTGCCATGGCCCCCTCTGGCTACGCCTATGAATAGTACGCCCTTTCATAACGCTGTCACATCACAGGAATCATTGTCATCCACTGTTCACAACCGCTTTGTTGTTTCGTAGTTGCTCTGGTAACACCCAGCAGGCGGTAATTGACCTGAAACCTTGTCGCACGCACTTGCATTTCTTGTGCTTAGGTGAGTGCCACTGCAACTGCTTGGAATCCAGTGCCTTAACAATTTTAAGCGCGGCAATCCAAACGATTGCTTTTGCGACAGACTTAAAAATCGCGGCCGTGAGCGGATCTGCACCAGCGTGCCACTCGCCAGTATTCATCCGCAAAGACTCGGTTTCAAACAACAAGGTAAATACGCCGCTGGTGGAGCTCAGACCCTTCAAGGAAAACCACATTTCTGGCTAGGATTTTATTTATTCATAACTTATCAACCGATAGAGCTAGAGAGCTGTTCAAACCCTCTAAAGAAGCAGAAAGTCCCCCAGGTTCGATTTAAAAAAGAATTGCGTACTGTTGGGTTTTAACTTTTTTTGGTGTGACGTTACGATTGGGCGAGGTTAGGAGATTTTTTGATGACGTAATCAGGGCCTGAGAAAAAAGTTCAAGCGACAATTTAACCCTCTGTTTTAGAAATATATTAGGTAAAAATCCGCATTTTTAGAACCCTCGATTGGTCATCTAGCGTTGGCAGTTGGCAAATTATGGCCAAAAAATCGGTAAGTAATTAATTAAACCCTCGCGAAATCGAACATAGCAGACTTTCTGCATCATTAGAGGGTTTGAACAGCTCTCTAGCTGTATCGGTCGGAAAGTTATGACCGGACAAAGTCCAAGGCTTTACGGTCCCTAAAGGGTTGAGTGTAGCACGTGACTTGACACAGAACCTACGCGGAGTGTAGTGGATGTTATTTGACATGGACTCTTCCGAAACCCGCTGTTCGTCTGGAGTAAAAAAGACGAACCAAAATTTTCGCGGTAATAGCGTGAAAAAAACTGTGAAGTTCGTCAACCTCGGCGGAATAAAAGAGCAGATGTCTGATAAGGACGCTGGCAGCGGTCTACGTCGGGTCAGTGTTGAAACATCAAGTTCTTTTATCGCAGATCGGTCGTCAGTCACGATCGCGCATCTCGGCGAGAAGCAACAGGAAGAGCGTCCTCCCCAGTGGCGCAGCCAGCCCAAAATTTTGGGAGGTGCCAAATATTTTGTTTTAAGCGAGCAACAGTATTTTGTTTGGGACAAAGTACAAAATGACAAGATTACTAGAAAATTTTGGGGTATCCCCCTGGCTACGCGTATGCCCCCGACCGACATTGTCAATGAGTTGACAGAGCGGGCGAAGTGCTGACAGCTGGACGCAAGTTCGAGCAGGCTGTGACTGTGGCAAGCGAAAGACTTTTTCACTGGTGCGACCAAGCAGGCGAACACAGGAGAGCGAGAAAAGTTTGGAAAAAGGAGTACAGTATTTTCCTTTCTTAAAACTTTCCGTAACGCGATCTTCGTTCTGTACTTTTTCTCCGGCTTTCCATTGAATTGTTCTTTAACAGCATTAACAATGCACCTATTCCCCTAATACTCCAACCTATCCCAAAAACACAATGGCCACCGCACAGAGAACGCTATTGACACTCTTTTCCCTTAAGTTCCACCGTGTGCAGGACAACACAGTAATAATGTAGGTCAAAGCTAACCATCACTCAGATATTCCTGTCCAGGCCCGTAACCAGCTTGGGACACCAGGGGGGTGGCGAAGAGTCTTCTGACAGGGGCCCAAATTCTTTTAAACTATGTCCAACACATTTTTCCAGGCGAGGGGCGAACATTTTCCTGGGGTGGTCTCGCCCGCCCTAGTAAGGGGCCTGTTCCTGACACTGCAACTGGATCTTTGAATATCACGAACTTTTCCAGCAAACGAATCTTCGCGAAAAATATTGCTCGACCAACAAAGCTGGAGTGCATTGTTCCTGACAGCGTGTTTTTTTTTATTGAAAGCAAGTTCGCACAGAAACAGGACCTTTCAAAAATATCGCAACTTGAAGGTAACATTCGTGGCAGGTTCGCAAAACGTGGACAAAGACGTGCAACCGAAACTACTGAAGGTTCATTGTCCATTTGTATTTTTCGCAGGATTTGCTTATTCGTATAACTTTAGGTTATAATAATGCTAATGCCACAAGGAATTGCAAGCGATTAAACTCCGCTTGTTTGCTGGTGGCTTTGTTGTCTTGTTGGAGGAGACCGTGTCATGTGCTAGCTGAAGTTGGGGGTGACCGTGTCATGTGCTAGCTGAAGTTGGGGGAGACCTTGTCACGTGCTAGCTGTAGTTGGGGGTGACCTTGTCATGTGCTAGCTGAAGTTCGGGGAGACCGTGTCATGCGCTAGCTGAAGTTGGGGGTGACCTTGTCATGTGCTAGCTGAAGTTGAGGGAGACCGTGTCATGTACTAGCTGAAGTTGGGGGAGACCTTGTCATGTGCTAGCTGAAGTTGGGGGAGACCTTGTAATGTGCTAGCTGTAGTTGGGGGTGACCTTGTCATGTGCTAGCTGAAGTTGAGGGAGACCGTGTCATGTACTAGCTGAAGTTGGGGGTGACCTTGTCATGTGCTAGCTGAAGTTGGGAGTGACCTTGTCATGTGCTAGCTGAAGTTGGAGGTGACCTTGTCATGTGCTAGCTGAAGTTGGGGGAGACCGTGTCATGTGCTAGCTGAAGTTGAGGGAGACCGTGTCATGTGCTAGCTGAAGTTGGGGGAGACCTTGTCATGTGCTAGCTGAAGTTGGGGGTGACCTTGTCATGTGCTAGCTGAAGTTGGGGGTGACCTTGTCATGTGCTAGCTGAAGTTGTGGGAGACCGTGTCATGTGCTAGCTGAGGTTGGGGGAGTCTTGTCATGTGCTAGCTGAGGTTGGGGGAGTCTTGTCATGTGCTAGCTGAAGTTGGGGGAGACCTTGTCATGTGCTAGCTGAAAATCTAATCGCGCGATTTTATAAAAACCACGCAGCAATTCACGCAGGAACTGTACAAAAACGACCACGGTCGATCTTTCCAGGTTCTAAGCCAAGCAGAGTGTTTCGTGAAAGGTAGCAAAGAGCCTTGGTAGGTTATGATGCTGTCACCGCAGGTGGAAGAGACTGAACAGTCTTACGATGTTTTAACCAGTTTATTAGCCAGAACTGTGTCCAACTACCGAGTGGCGAAAAAGCACCGTTCACCGGGAAAGACTGTGGTGCAGAACATGTGCGTCGCAAGGTACCTCACTTTCCTGGATTTTGAAATTTGATATTTTGCTGTTAACTTTTTTGTAAAAAAACATTTTTATCTTAGTGTCGGAGTTGGTAACATAAAATTTCACCACTGTTGGCCCCCTCCTGGAAATCTTTTTGCCCGCCCACCCTAGAAAAGACCCTTCCAACTCCCATAGTGGCCGCCGAGACTGCAATAAATACAAGCGACCAAAGTAACCAGCTTATTAATAAATCATCTGTTCCCGCAAGTCACGCAACACAACCGTCGCGTACAACTTATTTCAGCTCGTATGGTGTTGTTACTCCCACATAAAACACTTAAATATTCAAGTTTTTTAATTTGCTAAGCACATGTTCACAACTTATCGCACACAGCGAGTGTTTCAGAATCGTGCTTTTCATTCAGCTTTGAATCGACAGGAGAAGAACGAAGGAGCTGCGACCACACACTTGGTAACGACGTAACCGGAAACGACGTAATCAGAAACGACGCAATCGAAACAACATCTGCCGATCCTCAGACCAATAGACAGACATCGTCAAATTAGAGAAACAAGACTTTTTTTCAGCAAAAAATACAACTAGGACGTCAACTGAACCCACAAAGCGCTTTGTTACGTGCGCGCGTGAGAGAGAAAAAAGAACAATTGCACAGTTCCAGAGAGCAGCAGGTTAAGTGCCAGCGAGAAATAAGCAACAAACCCGATATTCGCAAAATCTTTCGTCGGTTTTTAATCGCACCAGGAAACCCGAGCCTTGGAAGCAGGTTCGCAGACCGAGAGGTTTCCTTCATCTCAAGAAGGCCCGTCCATCCGTCGCTGGTGCTCGCGGAGCACGACACGAGAGACAGCGATTGGCCGGGAGGGGGGGTTGCCGACCACGCGTTCAGTTTTTCCACTTCGTATCCTGTGTTGGAAAAATGCAGTGGTACATTCCAAGCATAGCGTAGCCAGGGGGAATGCCCCCCCAAAACCTCTATATCTTGTCGTTTTGTGCTTGGAGAAGCGGTGTACCAAACAAAATACTGTTACTCGCTGTAAGTCAGAATCTTTGGCCCCTCCCATAATTTTGGGCTGGCAACGCTACTGATTCCGAGGCTTCACGTGCAAGCACTCGTGAATTATAATCTGATTCAGGCAACCGCAGGTTTTAACGGCACGGGGAAGCTGTTGTTAGTCACGGTTGATTAAAGATGTTGACGTCACAGTAACCATAAGTCGTCGTTTGATTCTTTTTCAGATGAATTTTCTGTGCATGTATTTTCTGCCAATGCTTTGTCTTTTCAAAAGGGGTGTCAACAAACACAGGAGCAATTTCAACAGGGAACATTTCTTGTGACTACAGAAAAGTAGCAACACAGGAAGGACGCACTGCGGTAATTTAAGCTGGAACGTTTAGCCGACACGACTACGCTACGTGCCACCAGAAGCAATGCGCTCGTACCTGACTGCTCAGTTGTTTCCCAGCATATTGTCTCATGTGCTGGTTGTTGCTAGGGATCTTGTCGACGTAACGAAGCAGTTGCTGCCTGTCTCTTTGGTGCACCATGGCCTGCGAAGATTGAAAAGCTTGTTTACGTCATGGGATAGTGCGACGTTGCATTGCACGGAGCGGAAAGCAACGATCATGCTATTCGTAACCGTACGTGACGTCACAAGTGTGTTTGCGATTTTTCAAAGCAGGTCATCGCAGGATGCAGCCCGGGTGCTTTTGCAGCCAAGGGCGAATCGGGAAAACAAAAACAACCCACCCGTAGCAGGAACTGGGGGTCAAGCCCGAAAGAAATTTATTTTTTGACAAAATCATTTTCATTTTTTGACAAAATAAGAAACAAGAACAACTCCACCAACATGAACTCTTTGTTTAAAAAGAAAACAAAATAACTCCCGCCCAGCATGAACTTTCTATTTTTGACAAATAGAACAAAAACAACCCCTTAGCATGAACTTGTTCTTTTATTAAAAAAAAAACCCTAACATAAACTTTTTGTTTTTTCTTGAAAAAAAATCCACCCCCCCCTTGCATGAACCCAAGCTTGGATGACCAGAAAGGTCTGCTGGCGTTGTCGATTTATTTGAACTTGAGTTAGAGCAAAAAGAAAGCTGTTCCATGCATTGCTGGTAAGGTTCCATGCATTGCTGGTAAGGTTCCATGCATTGCTGGTTAAGGTGTTGTTGGGAGTAGAGGAGGCGGCGACACTGGTGCTGAGGTTTCGGTAAAATCCAAGATTGGTATGAATTTGCGAAACGCGCACCTTAGTAGTGACAGGTACCAATCTCCAAGTGACCAGGAAGTATATTTTCATCCCTACCAATGTAAGACGTCACGAGACTTTGCTCCGCCAAGTGCCACAAGCAGATCCAGACAGGAATTGACGCAGAAATTTTTTTCCTGTTCCATGTTTTGTTTCAATGCGTAGCCGCGATCCGCCACGAAGCAGTGTGAATATACAAAACACTTTTCTTATTTTTCAGAGCGATTTGGAAGTGGAGTCGATATCAACCAATTGCATTTTACGCGTGATATGAACATGTCATGGTTCAACGAAAATATTACGAGGGTCGGCGAAATGACCCTCAGGTCAACACGTCAGCCGACACTTAAAAAGAACAAACGAGAAAGGCAAACAAAGTTTACGATTATCGCAAAAAAAGTAAATATACGATCTACCACCAGTTAGGGATGCATATAATGGAATATCGAATCCTGTGGATTCGAATCCTTCAGTGTTCGAAACCAAAAATCAGATTTTTTTCGAATATTTAGATATTCCAGAACCTCTGAAAGTTCCATAATGCACATCCCCACCCATCACCAGTAACTTCTAACGCGCCTTACCACGACATCACCATGTGATGCTTAGAAAGAAATCCGCAGCAGTCCAACAACCTTCATGTCTGAAACAGCAGCTTGAACTGCATGACAGTCGGTATTGCGCGCAGAAGGCTCGTCCTTTGAACACCGGCCTGGTTTCTGACGTCACAGTGGCAATAGCGAACCGAATAAAGGTGGGGGTGTTGACCAAGCGGTGTGCGGGGCGGGCGTTATTTGCCAGACTTAGCCCATGGCGTAATAATGTCTTTTTGATCGCTGTTCCGTGACTGGGGAGTTTTGTTGCTGTTTTTTCGCAAATTACCGATAAATCGACTTTACCCTTAGCAAAAAGCTGACCAACTACCCCCCTGAACACAAGCGTCCCGCCTAAAAATACCTGCATTCTGATCTGTTTTTTCTCCACTGGGACATTTCGGTCATTTGTCTCACAGTTGTATTAAAACTCGCCGTATCAATGTTCATTAACCTATATTTTAAGACATTCTGACCGAAATGACTTAATTCATTTCGGTCGTTTCAAACAAATTTCGGTCCATGACCGAAAAGAACAGGTTCTACTACAGGGCCGGGAAAATTTTTTCGAACCTCAAAATAAAGCATTTTGAAAGATTTCGTTATGCAGATGCAATTCCTCCAAATGGCGTCCAAAGCCATACCGTTGCTTCGCGCGCCTGCCTTTCTCACGTGAGGGAACATCTGCATTGACGATTATTTCTCTCGGGAAAAGAATAAACCGTA
>JGI24159J19872_10005162_pt1 | contig 16822 bp, 12 predicted proteins | sample Ectturendosymbi4_FD_19872 | JGI IMG/M metagenome (IMG submission 19872) | reverse complement strand
CAGCGAAATACTACCACCTAACGGTTGGCGCCCAGGGCCAGGCAAAGTGGGCCAAGGTGGCCTAAAAGTCCTCCACTTATGACGTCACTCACAAAAAATCCACAACCCTCATGCAAAAAATTTTTTTTCCAGTGCAATCTACTAGACTGGCCGCGTGTTTTGACAGTTTCGCCGAGTCGCTAGAGCGAACAGGAGCGGAGATATTCATCTGCAAAGCCATGTGCGTTTAGGTGTTTTTTTGCCGAAAATCTCCAAAACCAGCCGGGTGCCAAAGTGTTAAGAAACCCTTCTCCAAAGACTTGGATTATATCCTAGTTTTCACAAGAAATTTGAGTCAAAAAATTAGCATTTGGTGTTGGTGCCTAGGGCTGGTAACCTGGGACAGAAATGCCGAAACCCACTTATGTCGTCACCCACAAAAACTCAAATTCCAAAACTTTCCAATTTTTTTAAAAAGCTAAAATAAAGGACTTGCTGCATCTTTAGAGGGTTTGAACAGCTCTCTATGATCAATTTTCTGGCGAGTTGTGGTGGTGCAAAGTGACAGCAGTAAAGTAGCTCACAGTAAATCCACCTGGTGCCGAAAGTGTTAAGAAAAAAAGTTTTAAGTGACTTAAATTTTGAGTGTGTGGTATTAACCTAATCACATATCAAGCCTAGTCTTCCAATTTTAGAGGCACCTGTTTGTAGCTGTAACAAGATTTTAAACAAAACAAGGCCTGGTTGTTTTTATTGGGAGCGGTGATAGCTCAGTGGTAGAGTGTCCGCCTCTCAATTGGAAGGTTGGCTGTCTTCCTCCCAATTGGTAGGTTGGGTTTTCGACCCACGGCTGCTGAGTGGATGGTCATAACATTTCATGGACAAGAACGTTCACATCAACTGCCTTGGAATGAAACAAATTTCAGGCTTCAGCTTGCCGCTAATTGTCATCACCCAAAACCAATTTTGGAAAGGGCTTGTTTTCGTTTTCAAATTTTGTCGAAAGTGAGTTTCCTGGTACCCTGTAGGCTTGATGCTGTAGCCAATGTGATTGACCAAACCTGTAAAACAAGAGCACCAAAGCATGTACAAGGTTTTTATCCAGCACTTAGTCATGATGAAGCTAGTAAGGTATGCAGATTGTGGCACACAAATAAGCAAAACAGTGGTTGGTATAGTTTTTCTACAAAAAACAAACAATCTGCAGCATCAAATACTTAATGTTGAGCATGTTGGATTTGCTGAACATGTTAAATACCTTGGTGTACTGCTTCATGCCTTGTTGAAAGATGTCGATGAAACTCAGAGGCAAGTTCAATCTCTACTGTGCAGCAAACAGTTAAGAATTCACTGCTCAACCACAGAAGAAAAAAAGTATGGTTCATGCCAATTAATGCTTGCCAATGGTGGAGATACAAATACTTGAATATGCAATTTTGCATCAGATTCCCTGAAATATAAGCGTATCTATTTTGTGATGAAATTGGGTGCCTTGATTAGAGGCAAGCACTCTGTTTATTGTTCAGGGGTGTACATTTTTATCTACTTCAAGTGTCTGCTGCTTCCTACCATTCTTCATTTCTTCCCACTATGTAGCACTTTTGTATGACCTTGCTGTAGTTGCTGGTGGATGTATAGCCAGAAAAACGATTTGGGAAGGGATCAAGAATTGCCTGCTCAAATAACCCTGGTTGATGTTGCTTTGTTTCAATGTTAGTTCCTCTTTAGTATTTCCTACATATGATGTGCACATCAACCATCATATCCCTATGCTGTGTTGAAATTAGATGTTTTGGAATTCTTGTGTGGTATTACTAACCCTTATGACATGGACCATGAGTCTGAGACAAATGCATGAATATAATACATAGAAGAAAGCCACAGTAGTTAGTGCTGTTGAATAGAACACATCTTCTATTGTAGTTTTCATTGTGATGATAATTTTCACAAATTCTGATGTTGATTCTTAATTGTATTTCTAGACTAGCACCAACACAAAAAACACAATGTAGCTGCAATGATGTCAACCATAACCATTTTTTTTATTGCCATGTTTGTTTTTGGTTTCAGCTGATATTGGCAACAACTATTATGGGCAAGGTCATCCCATGAAGCCCCATCGCATCCGAATGACTCACAATTTGTTATTGAATTATGGTCTTTACCGAAAGATGGAGATATATGTATGTTTTGTGTAATTTTTGTTCTTATGTTGCATTTATTGTGAAGTTCAAACAGTTTAGTTGACTTAATTGCATTGTGAAAGCAGCTGCGTTTTTATTGGTGAAGTTGCAGAACAGGAGGCGTGTGACGGCATTGTCCTTATGTATTTTATATTCAATTAACTACTCTCTGCGGCCGCAGAGGTGATGAAGTTTAATCAAACATTCATCATGCTGTATTATGTAAGTTCTTTGTTTGTAAACAGCAGTACAAGCACGTTCTGGTGATGTACAGACAAACCCGTTCAATAGCCAACTTTTTCCTGTGACTAACCTGAATTGGTACAACTGCGTTGTTGCCAGAAGTGCATTTACTCTTTCCCAGATGAAACAACATTGCAATGACGGTAATCTAACATAACAAAGACGCTTTTTGTGTGCTTCAGTAAGCTATGAAACATATTTTAAAACAAAATTTGCACCCCTACAAAAGCATACAACAAAAGTTATAAAGTCATAAATTAGGTCATAAAGTCATATTTTGCGTAATTTCAACCTAATTCGATAAGGAAACCACTAAAACAATCTCAAAATAACATGTGGAACTACTATATCGCTAGGTCTAATTAAGCTGCATCCTGCAAATTGAACCCACTTGGGCACCCTGCGAGCAATCTTCTTTTTGCTTAAGCAAACCAAACTGAAACCTCAATGATTGCAACAATATTATTCTGCATACAATTGTAAATTTGCGTTGTCAACATGTTTTGTAAACAGTGTGATAAAGCCACTGCACAGTGAACGTATTAGCAAATCTGCCGTTCTTTTACGAGCACTTAGATAATCTGGTATATGACATCATATAGCATTTTCTAAAATGACAGATTTCGTTCCACTTCTGTATCTACTTCTGAGTCTCTGTTAGAGGAGTGTGTCAACTGTCATTTTGCAGTAAGAGACAGAAGCCACAATGCCGAAAGTAAAATTGTCCAGTGCTACAAAAATCAAAGCGATTATAAAGATTGTGGTGTTCACAGCTATGCCTAATGAGGAACTCTATTGCCAAGTGTGCTGTTGCATTTTTAAGCAGGAGAAACGCTTTTTGTTGAACAGCATGTAGCAACAGGGAAGCACCAGAAAGGTATTGAATAAAGCAATATTTTAGTCATATCAAGTCATATTTTTTGAAAAATAAAGTCATATTTTCAAGCTGTATGGGTAATAAAAATGACCCTAATGATCACGCCTCGTGATGTCATTAGGTTTACACAACGAAAATTAGTTGAGAATCTGGCTGTCCATGAAGTAATACAGTAATATCGTTGCTCCTCATTCAATCTGTGTTTCACACATGTTACTCTCTTGGGAAATATGGGAGTGTGACTTAAACGTTAAAATCAATATACATTTCGGTTAATTGAAGAAATCGTTCAAGTTTTATTCAAATATATAACTGAAGCAGGCAATTAACCAAATTCGTCTGTACTGACCATCTGTTCTTGTCACTTCGAGTCAGAACTATGGCCCTGTTCAGTCCACTGTTTGGCCATAATACTTTCTCACAGTCATTTTCCTTCATGTTGCATTTGTGTGAATTCTGGTTTTTCAAACTTTTGATCGAATTATATTTGGCACATTGACTTTTCCTGGAAAAAGGTGGTACGTGGCGACAGTATGTGTCCCACAAATGGTACGCGATCAGAAAAAGTTTGGTAACCACTGTGTTAGAGAAAGAAATGAATGAACAATGGGCATTGGGCATTATCATGACCTTGTTATGTTCAGCTGAGAGTTTGAGTTGTAAACTGATAGTTGTATCCTCTGAGTTTTTAGATGCGTGAAACAGCGCGGTAATTCGTAGATTTTGAAATCATCCCAGATTCCTGTTTAACATCGTTTTTGAATGACCTTTCTGTGAGGATATCCATTGTTGGCTGGGCTGATTGTGTCATCCCCTTTCTCTATCAACAAAGTTATTTGCTAATAATACGGATAAATGCGTCTACTACATGATGCATAAAACAGCCCAATGTCAGAAAAAAAATAATTATTGCAATTAGTTCTGGGTATTTTTCGTTCACTGACCGCATTTTTTTAAATGACAAAAAAAATCAGTACATTCAGTCAAAAAATGTCCGAACACGAAAGATGACAAAAGACTGTTAAGCTGTTTCAGGCGAATGACCAAAATGTCTCAGTGAAAGAATACCCAGAGTTAGTCACCTCTGGAAAAATGGCTTGATTCTCCTAAGCATGTCGCATACTCCACTTTTCGTTTAACATCTATTTTCTTGAGTTCTTACTGCCTTTTGCTTCAACACAAAATCTGATCTGTGATCACTATCATTCCCACTGCTGGTCAGGCTACACTATTTTTGAACAGTGCGATGATATCCAATAGGTGCTTGACAAACAACAGAAACGAACTTGTTTGTCCGCAATGAACAAGTTTATTCTTGCGAAAATTCTTCAGATTTTGTCCTTAACGACCTAGACAGGTTTACGCACAGCAGAATGTAACGTGAACTCTTCATTTTTTCATAAAGACTTTATCAGTGCTCATTTCAGTTTTGAGCTGCTTTGATGTATAATTTGCAGTTGAAGTTTGCTCTGATGCTGCGTTTTTTTTTCGCTGAAATTCCGGTCATTTTGACCGAACTAACTTAAAACGTCTAACATTTTTTCGTTTTTGGGATATTTTTTTAAGTAGCGGTGATGATTATTATTGCTAAAATGTATACATTTCTTCATTTCGATGATCAGTAGTTCTTAGGTAAATGCGGTGAGAAGCCACGTTACAATTCGTGTGAATGCAAAATTGACCTACGCACCTTAACCAATTTGTTCATTACAACTGGGGCAACGCGTCAGATTTCTCTAGCGTTCGTGCTGGCAATCCATGTGCTTTTTCTTTTGATTCATTCTATAAACAAGCAAATGAACTAGAAAAAACATGTTTGCTGTTGTTTTTGTTACAAAACTCACGCCTGTCACCTTGCTTTGAAATCTAAACGTCAGCTTATACTACCGCACTGCTATAGTTTCTTGTTTCTGAAGTCGCCAGCTCTTTATTACAAGTACAGCAACCAGCCACATCGTCGTTGGGTCTATGTTGTCATCAAGTGCGTGCATCTGCAAGCAGGGCAATGGCGCTTTTTTGGGCAAGTTTAATGTATGACAAAATTTTTATTTGCAGCGTCCCCATAGGTGCCTAGCTGATGAAATGTCAAAGTACCACAGTGATGACTACGTCAAGTTTTTAAGAAGCATCCGGCCAGACAATATGTCTGAATATACAAAGCAAATGCAGCGCTGTAAGTGGAGCATGTGCGTGTCATCTAGCGTTTGCAGCAGAAACAGTTGAATCGGTTTGCTGATCTTGTATTTCATTTTGTTAAGACTTTGATAGCTTTCTTGCATTTCTTAGCTTGTTTTTACAATTTCCCAATGCCCCATGTCTTCTTCACACCAATTTTTGTATGTCAGTTGTACGGGGCTGAAGATACGATATATGTTTCCAAGTTGTGTGTCGATGGAAGAAAGTGTTGTGTGCGATGACCACTGTACGAAATAATCTATCAATATGTGAAAATAGGGAAAGCGCGTTAATAGGTTAAAGATTTCTAGTGGCCAGCTGGTAACTCCAAGGTAATTTTTTTGAAACAAGTACTTGTGTCATGAACAACATATGTTGCAATTATGTTCCGATATTTTAACGCTTGCTTGCAGTTAACGTTGGCGAAGACTGTCCCGTCTTTGACGGATTGTACGAATTTTGTCAGCTGTCTGCTGGAGGGTCTGTAGGTAAGTATTTGCAGTTTTATTATGTTTATAGCATTGTCACCGCATCCGTAATTCTTTGCGCAAATTTTTGTTACTGTTCATTTTGAATCTTGCTTTTTACAGCTGGAGCCGTAAAAATCAACAAGCAGCAGACTGACATTGCCATCAATTGGGCTGGAGGTTTGCATCACGCGAAAAAATCCGAGGCATCCGGCTTTTGTTACGTCAACGACATTGTTCTTGCCATTCTCGAGCTTCTCAAGTACGTTTTTTATGAATGAATACCTGGGCACTTTTTCTTGAAAAGCTGCGCCCATTTTCTAATTTGAACTGATGGTTTTTATTATGTTAACGGATTGTTCTCTTTTTCACTCTTGTGTTAAACTTTCATGTATACTTACACAGCATTTGTATGCAGTACAGGTATATCCGACTTTACCACCAGTGAACACGAGTATATCAAGTAAGTATGGAGAGCACCACACTTGATAAAACAACGTACTCATACGATATTAGAGTAACTAGTCTCCACAAAGGTGACTGAGTTGATTCCACCAGCAAATTGTTTAAATCGGAAATCGATTTCACGTAACGCTACGCATTCCCAGTCCTGAAGTCTGCAAGCAACACACACGGGTGAAAAGTTAAAAGGCTTAAGCAAGAGCAGAAAAAGCAAGCAAACTCAACACTGTGATGAATAAATCAAAGCACAAGATGCGGCAAATACACATCTGGAAAATACGTCGTTCCCAAATAGTTGCTTTCACTGTGACTGTAAAACTATCTCACGCCACCTACCGAGCAGCGCAACAGACCCACTTTTACGGAAATACGCCGCTGTAACTCAAAACAGCATGGATAGGATGCGTTAAACAGGACTGCGTTCGTAAGTTTGGCACTTGGCAGCCCTAGGAAACGCCTTTAAAATTAAATGCTAAATGCTGTGAAGCAGTGGCGTATCTATGCAAAATGACGCCCATGGCAAAGCTTAAATGTGCGCCTTTTTTCATAATTTAAATATTAGAAATAGGCACTATTTTTGCGCAACATAAAACATGAAGAAAATAGATGCTTCAAGAGAGAAAATGTGTCTATTTTTACTTTAAGCAAATGAAATTGTAGCTTATTCAAAAGGACCATAATATACTTCTGTTCTCATTTATATTTATAATAAAGAATATCAAAACATTCAAACTATAATATTACCATACTTCATACGTAGTATTGGCTGACCAAATCGCAAATCATACAAAAGTCACATAACGAATTGCAACTGCAAACGACAATTTCTCATAAAAATGTAACACATTTTCCAATTCCGTGAGAACAGATTTTCTTAATTATTTGTCTTGTTAAATGGCCGACAAATAATTAAGTCAATTCGGTCATAACGCACTTTTCAGTCATACAAAAATGACCTGAAACGAACAAGGGCAAAGTTTTTAAACTGTTTCAGACAAATGACCAAAATGTTTCAACGAAAAAGAAAGAAAACAAGTGAGAAGGACGAGGTCATAGATATGGCAAGCGAGTGTTGTTATTCTGTCACAATGTCAGACCATCATGTTCTGTCACAATACTGAGGATGTCATGATGCTTGGTGGTTCTGGCGCAACTTAATGCGTTAGTTAATGGCGCTGTGTTGATGCAGCTTTGTAGTTAATGGTTGTATGGGGGCAAAATAGAGGCTGAAGAAACAGTAAGTCACAAACTCTAATTTTTACAAAGCAATTTTTGAGCCCCCGTCACAGTGGCGCCCATAGCACGAGCCATGCCTGCCATACCCAGATGCGCCACTGCTGTGAAGGGAGGTACCAACATCGGTAACTACATCGGTGGTAAAAAAAAGAGTGCAAGAATTATTTTCACACACGAGGGAGGATCATGCTTTGAATGTTGATTTATGCGTAAACTTTGTTAATCCCATTTATCTTCACAGGTATCCAGGGTGTGAAAACTGGGTTGTTCTACAAAAGTAACAGTGTAAGCTTAATGCATATGGTTTATTTATGATGGCATGGAACACTGAATAATAGTGCTGCGATAAGGCCATTCGATCCCTGTCATCCTTATTGTCTGGTTTGTTCCAACTACTTCGGTGCGATGTCCATCTCTTGGAAAATTTATTGGGCAGTTGATGGCATATCACACAAGTCGCTGCATGAATACCATAGTTTGCACCTGTCCGGTTTTAGTTTAGCGGGACAGTTTTATTATTATTATTATTTGTGAAACAGTTGGGACCATGGATTTGTTGTTTTCCATGGCAATCACAAAGAGCACAGTGCTTGCAAGGCAGTACCCAGTCGCAAGGAGTCGGAGTTTTTTTGGTGGAGTTGGAGCTGGATTACTCAGAACGTTAGGAGTCGGAGTCGGAATTTTTTATTCGACTCCGGAAGTCCAATTGAATCATTTCTAACATCGCGCTCTTTAGTTAGGAATCCCAACTCGTGCCTGTTGAAGTGGTATAATTTCTTTTGAAACTTATTGAAACAGAGAATTCTTGCTATGTACCACGATTTCCAATGATTGCTAGTTGCCACAAAATTGTTGACAGCCAAACTTCATTCACGTTATGTTAAGGAGTTGGAGTCGGAAATTTTGGAAAGGTCGGACATTTTATCTCCGACTGACTCCGCAACCCTGCTTGGTGACCGTTGAGACATTTTGAGATACCGCAACTACTTGATCAGAATACTGTGATGGTCATGAAACAAGGTTTTAATGTATTTTGGCGGTGGTTATGCAGAGAGGTTCTACTGTATTTTGAGAAACAGTTGGAAAAATTTGAGAGGCCGTTTCGGTCCCTCAAAACGCCTTAAAAAACACTATGACCATCTATGCATTGAAAAGATCCTGATATATATTCTTGCGTAGCCGTTAGTTTCAACTGTGAAAGTTCTTTCAGTCAGCAAAATGAAAAAAAATTGTATGCAGATATGGTAATACTTGCTACTGCCAATCGCTTAAGGCTGTTCACTGTCGACCGCAAATCCGGAGGACGTGAACACTTTGTTTTGCCAAGTTCCACTATTTACAAGTAATTCTTATGTTTCCAAGGTATCACCAGCGCGTTTTGTACGTCGACATAGACATTCATCACGGGGATGGTGTGGAAGAAGCTTTCTACACCACCGATCGCGTCATGACTGTGTCTTTCCACAAATACGGCGAATACTTTCCTGGAACTGGCGACCTTCGGGTAGGCTTGATTGTAGTTAAAGCATAGAAAACAAAGTGTATAAATCAGTCCTTTGCTTCTGACGTAGAGTTTAAATTATTTAGTTAAAGCGGTTGCAGTCGACCAGAATTCGTAGGCCTACTTGCTCCTTTCTGTGACTCGATGTTTCGTAGTTGGTGTTGCATAGATGCAATCAGCGATCACCTGTGACGAAAATAAGTGTGATTCGTTGCGGTTCTCGTGATGTAAGTTTTGAACTAACCGACGTTGCAATGGAAGACGAATTTTTTATCGATGTTTCGCATATTTTGCAGGATATTGGAGCTGGCAAAGGCAAATATTACGCCCTTAACTTTCCTTTGAGGGATGGGATGGACGATGAGTGCTACGAACAGATATTCCAGCCTGTTATTACCAAGGTTAGTCCGGCGTGTGCCTATGAATACCGAAGGAATGCAGTGAAGCAAATGTTACGCTGAAGTTCAGGGTTGCGAAGTAGATATGGTATTGCGATAGAAATAAATGACGTGTAGCCGAATTGAAAATAAAAAATTTGTGGTTTGTTGTTATGACGTCTCTCAACGTCATGCGGCCCTAACTTCAACAAATTTCCGATCATGTGGAATAGAGATACTTAATTTTTCCGCGATTATCGTCCAAGAAGTGTGTTGAATAAACTGAGAATTTGAAAACGAAACCACGTCACGTTGTGCCAGCCCTCTCCATAGATCGCGCGAGTGGATTGAGTGGTATCAATACAGGTGTTCAATTGGCTTTCCGAAATAAGTTCGCAAACTCGTTCCTTCCAAAGGGGCAGTTGAGCAATGCGGGGTGAGGTTCAGTTTTCCATTGTGGTTTTGCTGGAAAGTGAAGACTTTCAGAAAACGACTGTTTCTTGATATTCTCTTGCATGGAGCTTTCATGGGAATCACGGTTTCATCCGTGTCTGTAGTTAAACGTCCTTAGCGGTTGAATGTATGTCGTGCCAACAAGGGACTTACAGACTGGTTGCTTATATATAATCGCTTCGTAAACCAATCAAAAACAATTTCATTTGAAGAAAGAGCAGGAATTTCTAATAGATAAGTGGTTAAGTTTTTTTTTTTTTTTAACCTAAAACAGTAAAGTTTTGCTCGAAAAATGATGGGTATGGGTGTACGAAATTCTGTTGTTGGGCCTTAAAAAGTTTCCTCTTTTATTATTCTTGCTGCGGCTAGGTTGGAATAAACCCAGTTAATTTTGCCAATCGTTTCAGTTGCAAGAAATCGGTTTGAAAAACGTTGTTTCTTTCGAAAATTATGTGCCTAGCGAAGCGAACCGACAGTTGTTTTTTTTGCTCGATAACAAATAGAAGCTCGGCTTGACCTTGTTTTGACGTGAAAAACATTTGTTCTTGCATCGCACTGTAAGCTTCAGTCAAGACCTAACCAGACCAGCAATGCGATGTTTAGGGTCCTGTTGCTTGCGCTAATCTATAAAGCCTAATCTAAATCTAATCAATCTATGCTTGCGCTAATCTCGCAAAACCTTTGCGAGTGTGAGGTCTGGTCCTAACGCCAGATCGATTGTTGTGCCGCATGAAGTAGAATTTTAATCATTCTGTTGAGCCTGAATAATCCAACACGAATACCAAGTAAGCCCTCATCGTGATTTGGGTCAGTAGTGCTTACCCGTCTGCGGCTGTTAAATGTTTAATTAGAGCAGCCATTACTTCTTTACTTACGTACATTCAGTCCTTTAATTTATTGCCATTACTGGAGTTGGGAGAATCAGGTCGGTGTGTTAGTTCTTGCCTCCGTCAGTTTACGCGCTGTGGCGTGAACTGAGCGGCAGGATCAACCGCATCAACCAGGTGTCTAAAGTTAGTGTGGTTTGCTTGTAGGGCTAGCTAAGCACCTGCTGCATTCTTGTGAAATTAAACGGTGTTTTTGGCATTGAAAGTATTCAAGAAGTGTTTTTAGATGATTACAAACCAGGGGTCACCAACCTTTTTGAAACTGCGAGCTACTAGTTTGATACAAACTTATGAAATACAAATTTTGCTCAATTTACCTTTAGTTATTTTAGTATTGATATTCGTTAATGTGAAGACATTGAACATTTTAGAACAGGCCCGCGGGCGACTTACATGGTCCTTGCGGGCGACGTGGTGCCCGCGGGCACCACGTTGGTGACCTCTGTTACAATCAAACGCTAATCAGCTACGGCCGTCGCTTCCTGTCCCTGCATTCCTGATTAAGTATTCTGTGCTTGGTCGGGATGCAGAAATAAACTGAACTGAATTGATGCTAATCAAAGAAACGGCAACAAGATTTCAACGTTTTACGGTTTAATACATTAGTCGTGCCAAATTTAAAATAGTGCAATCAAAATATTACCGTACTGGTGAAAATACTTGGAAGCTTTACTTGTTTCTTGAGCATCAGTATCAACCTGTCCCTCTCTATTAACTACGGCGATTCTTGTCTACCCATATCTTCAACTCAAGTATCGGAAATCGATTTCCATTAAATAAGATCTATGCGTGCTGATTTTTGTCAATGGTGCACAGGCTGCACTTGAGTTACTGGTGAAAATTATCAAATATTTACCATAACCGATAAATACAAGACGTCGGGACACAGAAAAAACCGGCTGTCAATGCGAGCGCCACTCAACAGCTTTGTTTAAGCTTTAAAGTGATTATCTGCTAGCTTTTCTTTTCAAAATTAAAAGATCAGACCTTTGAAGTTTTTGAACAGCCATCCGAAATTATCTGAAAATAACTAGAGAAAACATGTACGAAAGCAGTGAAACCTTTGCAGATGCTTTCATTTGCCAACAGAATTAAACTGTGAGTGCACATATTGCAGAAATATCAAAATCTCAAGTGACTATCGAAAAAACTACCTGCTTCATCTCTATTAGCTTCAATTCGTGATAATTCATAACGCGGAACAGATAGAACATTTGGGTGCTGGTGTTGATTACTAATTAGAGCTTCATGGCACCCATAAAATATTTGAATTTACTTCTAAACTTGGATGTCTTGCAAAAACTTTTAAAATGAGTCTGTATTTACGTACAGCACACACTGTGTGTTTCCAGAAAATTATTGTTTGTCGAAATACATATTTACGCGCTTCGTCAATCTTTCACAATCTAAATGTGGATCAACTGGCAACTAAAAACTTGCGGATTTGATGTTAGTTTCAAGGTTCAGTTTGACAGTGTTTTTCTTCCAAAAAGACAGGCCATTAAGATGATAAACAACGCTGGAAGTAACTTGCATTTCGAAGTTGTCGAAGCTGAAACACCGCGTTTTGAATTATTTTTCGTTTCCACCTGGTGTCCATATTTATGCACTAAAAGCTTGTATATAAACTTTACCAATGTTCCTTCTAAGCTGCACGGCCGCGCAGCTGCTAAGATCCCTCTGCGCAGTTGCAACAATGCTTAGCGCAGTCTCCACTACTTGCTAAACACCCGCGGTAATAGATTTAATAACTTCTGCTTAGTAAAGTTGTGATTCAGCGCACCCGCTTGTTTTTCCGCGCAGCATTATTAAAAATTGCAGGGAACATTGAACTCTACCTCACTAGCAAGTACTGTGAAGACACAGTTATCACATGATAGTGCAGTTGCATTACTTACAATTTTTACGCATAAAACTCCATTAACAAAGAACCTTGCCGTACAGCTTAATCTTGTATACCAAATCAAACTGTGATGCTCACTTACTATCTTATTTCAAATGACACAAAAATTTGTTTAAATTTATCCAAAACAAAGGCTTGAATCGAAATGTCGGTGTCGACCGAAAATGGAGCATTGGCATCGGTGAAAAGCAGTAGTATTGGGACATACCTGAAGCTCCAGAGATGTTAGTTTTACGTGATTCTCTGCCATATTCTGCGTTTGCGAAACCATAAGCCTAGACCTAAACTGTCTTCGTCGTTGACGGACACCAGAGGGCATTGTTCACTTGCCACGACACGAAACGCAAGTGCAGCGAACAGGACTGCTGTTTGTGGACGGACTCAGTTTTCGTGGTGAAGCGATTGGTTGATATCAGCACAAGTGAAATAGTTTGGGTCCACTTCGAATTGAACTGGCACGAAATTTGATTGAAGCGGAATTTTTCTTTTTCACGTCGATGTTTTCTTATGTTTTTTCGAAGCTCTGTGGTGAACTGGGTCGAGATCCACATATTGACCTCCATGACAGAATAAATCCAGTCTTTCTGGAGTTACTGTTTTTTCGCAGGTGATGGAGTACTACCAGCCAAGCGCTGTGGTTTTACAATGCGGTGCCGACTCTTTAACTGGGGACCGCCTTGGCTGCTTCAACCTCACAGTTAAAGGTGAGCTTCTTTTGTCTTTTTAGTCAGTAAAATGTAGTTTCTCTGTGGAAGTTTTTGATCCGATCGATTTTTGAAACAATTTTGCCAATGAATGATTATTATGGAACATTCTTTTTAGGGAAATATATTGAAACTTTTCCTGTGAAGGAACGTTCGGTTCTCTGCACTAGTCTGCCGCTTTGTTTTTATTTTTTTCACTACTCTGTAGATAAATATCTAAAACATCTGTGATAAGTTGGTATCAGTGCTGCAAACCAGTCAGACAGTAAATTGGTAATTTCTTCAGGGCATGCCAAGTGTCTGGAGTACGTGAAAAAGTTTAACGTTCCCATACTGATGTTGGGTGGAGGTGGATACACTATTCGCAACGTTGCCAGATGCTGGACCTACGAAACAGCAGTTGCGCTGGGGCAGGAAATACCAAACGGTTAGTGCATTATCGATCGTCGCTGATTTTGAATAACCAGTAAGCCGTATTTATCAAGGAAAACCAGGTTTTGCGTCACGAATCTTGGCGCACAGGCAAAATCGAGGCTTGGAACAAGAAACAAACAACGCATCCACACGTTATTGTCTGTTTGCTTTGCCTTTCCTGTTGTTGGCGAAATCGATCAGCTCCAGCCTACTGCTTGCACGGCCCAGTGCCCATCCCGTGTTCGCTGTCTGTTTCCGCACCAGGATCTGGGCCGTTGAAATATTCCCTCTGCTTCGTAATATCTTGGCGATTACAAATAGGTTCTCGCATTTGAGTTTATGAAAATCTGAAGAATTATTCATTGTTGCTTTTGATCTTCTCTGAGCGATTTAAGTGGTTGGTCGCATTTTGATGCTTTTCACGCTACGAAATCTGATGTAACGACACCCATTTTTGTCAACAATGAGCAGTGCTAAAGCAGTTTAAAAGTTGGCAATCTCATCACTCGCTCGTCCTTCATGATAATACATGGAACAAACTTACTGAGGATGTCGGCATAAAAGCGCATTAGATAAAATTCTTAAGCTTAGTTTTGCCAATACTAACCAACACATTTATTATGCCGCAATGTGGCCTCGGTAAATTTTATAACAAAGAGAAAGCAACAGCCACTTAAATCTTACCACTGCAGATTCTGGGTAAAAGTCTTAAGCATTGTGCTAGGAAAGCAGCTTTTGAGAAATCGCTGTGTTGATTCCGTTTGACACTAAGCATGTCAGATGTAGCACTGGTGGCTTCACATCGCAATCCGAACAAATTCAGCAAGATAAACAAACAGCTTGTTGTTTTTGAAACTTGAATGAATTTTTACATGCGTTTGTATGCCTGGTTCTTGTCAATATCACGTTGCAGTGGTAAGTTGACTGTCAAGACTGCAGTTTTCGGGGATAAGTTTAGGCCAAAAAGATTAAAAAGTATTGGTGCAGAAAAACACCGAACCACGCCCGGGTACCAGTCAGCTTTTTGCTTATAGCACCTGCAGCAGTATTACTCGTGATGTTTCTGTGTGACAGCCGTACGTGTGGCAGTGTGGATTGCTGCGAAGTAAATACTTCATAAATTTTTCAGAAGCTGTCTTATACGGGATTGGAGTCCTGCGCTGTGCGGGTTGCGGGTACCCGCATTTGCGGGGCGGGTGCGGGAACCCGAAGTGCGGGGCGGGCGGGGGTTGAGAAATTCTTTGTGCGGGTAACCGAGTGTTGAGCCAAAGCACATGAACAAAATCAGCTCAATAATCGCAAAACACGTGGATGTACAGCAGTAACTAAAGTTGTTTGCCAGCATTGCGCTTTGAACAGTAGGCCTGCAGCGATTATAATTTATGATGTAACAACACATTGTTGCGAAACATTAGCTCAGGCTCTTGCCATGTGGTGGGGAATTGAACATTTTCCAATCAGTGGTGCCGCTCCTAGTGTTTTTCCACTAGATCAGGGGTTCCCAACTTTTTTACGATCTCGTACCACTTGGGCACCCCGTATTGTCAACGCGTACTACTTCTTCCAGAACAACTGATTTGATCGAATCTTAGTTTATTCAGAAGAATAATATAGGCTACATTAAAAAAAATGAAAGACCACAACTTCATTTAATGAGGTTTTTGTGTTTACATTCCACCAATTGGTCGATGGGTGGTGTACATTTGTTAACAGCGCATCGAAAGTCATAATGTTCCGATATAATAGGAATAGCAGGCTGCAGGAAAATTTATTTAATTCGAAACAAAGTCCAATGTGTAAACTAGAAAACGGTCAATCTAGGTTTTTGTGAAAAAATGGAAGCTACTCGCATACCACCTAAAAGACCTTCGCGTACCACAGGTTGGGAACCCCGGCACTAGATCTAGTGTTTTTTCATTTCATCTAGTGTTCTAGTGTTTTTTATAGCTATCTAGTGCTTTTTATGAGTGAGCTGAATGTGATTAATTGCACAGTTTCGTGTAATTGCAACTGTAATGGAGACCTTTTCATTTGAAGCAATTGTAATTTGCTAAAAATTCTTCCTAATTAAATCTTAAATGACACAAGACAATATAATATGTTTTGATTTAAACCGCTGCGAAGTCACTTGGTCATCTGTTAAAAGTTTCAGTGACCTGTACAAACAAACACAAGCGTTGCTGCTGTCTCCTGTTTTCTTTGTGTATGGTTTCCAATGAGTTTGCACAATGTCTATGGTTGGCATTGCAACGCATTTTCTGGGCATTTTCACTGTGTGTTAGTTTGTTTTTGTAATCTGGTGTTTTTTTGTGAATCTATTGTTTTTTTATCATGAAATCTAATACTTTTCTGTAACAACAGGGTGGCAACACTGTTTCCAATGCTACCGACGTACTTGGTCAGGAATAGTTCAGTCTAGCAGCCCTTCTAAATGGATAAGACAACGCTTAACACACAGCTAGTCACAGCTGGACTGAAACGTGTTTTTTATCACCTCAAATCTGTTGACTGCGAAAGATCAGCTGTGTGGAAAAGTTTTCGTTGCCATTGAAAAGAATGGGCGACTTGATTTTGCCGCTTATTAGACTTGTCTTCAGGCGTTATGAGCAGGACAAGCTTTTCAACTTTTCTTACGGCTTCCAACAAATTTTGAAATACTCAGAATTTATGTAGTACGATGTTTCAAGCTGGTTGCAGGAATTTTGCATTGCAACTTTTTCCTCTTCTACATGGAACTTCTAACTGCAAATTTTATCAAGTAGGCCTATTGCGCAAAATGTAAAAGTGTGATTTAGAAAACATGCTATAGAACTATTTCAGTATAGCTCTGTTCTCGTTGATAACCGATTCGAACTGAATGATGACCTAAAAGCAATTGTAGAAATGACCCGGCCAAACATCAGTCCAGAACTGTAGGCCAAATTGTTAAATTGCCAAGCAACTTCATGCAGTGTGGAGCGA
>JGI24159J19872_10005161_pt1 | contig 16823 bp, 8 predicted proteins | sample Ectturendosymbi4_FD_19872 | JGI IMG/M metagenome (IMG submission 19872) | reverse complement strand
ACTGGCAATATCATAAGCGCGGCGGAGTAGAGAGTTGACAAGGTTTCGTTTCCTGTGTAACGGAACGAAACTCGACCATTTCGAGTAGAGACCTGTAGTAGAGACCTTCCACTCTAACATTTGGCATTATGGTTTGCCAGCTGAAAAAAAGCTGAAAAAACAGATTTAGATGATTTCGTGGATGATTTCGACAGTCGGCATGACAATCGAAGGATTAAGTTACATTGAGGTGATGATGATGTAAAATTCTAACGTAGACTGTGAAGGCATCTGTGTGAGAATCATATTATTCATTGTCTAATTGTCTGAATCTTTTTAGAGTTAGTGCGTGTTTCGCTCATGGCAAGACAGTCACAAATCAACGCAGGGTTGAAAAGTCAGCTTTTGAGGATCAGCCAGAGGAAAATTCAATGCGAATATTAAAGTGAACAGCTTTCTTGGGAATATTCTGCAAAATAAGTTTTACGCCTGCTCTTACGTTTTGTTATCAGGTACACGCCCCTAAAACCGATGCACACATTCCGACTACAGCGCTGCTATGCTACTTTAGGTGCCACTGGTGCTGAAATCTCTCTGAAATTAACTGCATACTGCATTGAATAGTCCTCACCACATCCACGCTGCAGATGGGCATTACACTCGCAGTAGTAGTTGCATAAACATTGTTATGGTTACACCACATTCACAAAATGTCCATAAGCTACCAAAAAAACGGATTAGTCAATAGTCACCAATCCGTTGGCAAATGACTTATTTTTTATATGTTTTGTAGTAAATATATTTTGACGAAACTAGTTGGCTATAAACAGCCTACCTGTTGCTTTGTCAATATGGAATAGGTGGTTGGAAGTGGAACCATTTCGCTTTCATGTGAATTGTATTCACTTTCGTGGAGCTGTTTTCGTTCATGTGGGGTCGGCACAATTGTGTACGGAAACTGGTGCTTCGTTTTACATGTGCAGTGCTGTGGAAGTTGCATGGTTAGCACAGAATATTCGGCATAGCAGTACACGTGTGGTTGTATCTGCAGTGTCGTTTAGGTGTCTCTAGTGAATAATAACGCTAGTTCATATTTGACGATATTCACAAGCCTATATTGGGTTTGACAGGGTTAATCATAGCAACTTAATCTTCAAAACAACAAAAAATCACCATGCAAGATAGACATTTATGTTGGCCCCCCTACTTTATTCGTGGCCCCGCAGTGGCCCCCACTTTTTTAATTCTAGAATCGCCACTGTTTCTATGGAGGGCAAATACCCGTTTTCCCCCCCTGCGAACTCCCATGCGATCATTGACTATTTTATATCAGGTTCCACAAACAAGGCCAGCTCATCTAATCAAATGAAAAAACGTTTATGACTAATTGTTAGCATAAGTTGATTTTTAGTATCTTTGGCGATTAAGTAATGTGCAGTACAAAAATATTTTTGGCGATGATTTTCAATGAAATCAAGTCTCATGTAAAACCCTCTTTAGGTGTGGTGGATGCATCCCCTGCATCCCCCCATGTGTCCGCGCCTGAACACTAGCCATTACCCAACAGTGGGAGGGCTGAACATCATACGTAATGTGATTGTTTCGGGATACGTTACATTCTACCAAATCACAAATTTTCGTAAATATATAATTTTTTCATTTTTGACAAAATTCCTTTGCGGCCGGATGAAAAGGCTTCTCGGCCCAGATTTGGTCCGCGGGAAGGGGCGGATTAAGGGGGAAACGGGAGAAATTTCCCCGGGACCCCCGTTGCAAGGGGCCCCCATGATGAAATTTATTTGTTTCAAATAATATACTCGTTTGAAAAATTTTTGTGATTGAGAAGCGATACAAAAATACAACTCTACCATTATATTCCTATACGTTGCATTAAGTATCAGGGGCCCCCGACAGCAACTGATTTCTCTTTGACTGTCTGCCAGTTTTTGTAATCGCTACTGACTCCCCTATAAGTGTTTTTGGTTTTATTCAATGCAAAGAGATTTGATTTCGCTGGTAACTCTTTCCTAATAATCGCTCTTTTGGCATGGACGTGGCTCTCTACTCGTGCATCACGCCTATTGCACAAATGTCACGAAAACGTTACTATTTGCGTGAACAGTTTCACATAAGCTAAATGCTTCTATTAACAAACCTAACAAAGCACGATTACCCTCGTTGAATCCGAAACAGAGTGAAATATTGTAATGAAATGGAGAAGTCGTTTATGATTTACGTAAAATGTTAGTCTCAACGCAGCGAAGAGATCTTCTTTAGTTTTAAACGATAACCAAACACACATTAGGGTGAGAGATTAATGAAAGGAACTTTTAAAAATCATGAATCTAACTTATTTTCGTCCTAAAATGAGAGGAAATGTGAAAACAAAGACAATAACCCAGTCAACATCCGATTTGTCGCCAAAACATCAGACATCAGAAAATTATCTGAGAACATCACATCTGATATCATGTTAAAGTATCAGATGTGGCAGACTGGCAACACTGTTGTCAATGATCCCGAATTTCTGGTCAAGTCTCGAGGTAGCCGCAGCCGAACTGCACCTTTGTTTCGTCATAAAGAGTAACGTATGGTGGAAACGCTTCCGATTGCAGTGTTGCCAAGTTGGCTTTTTTGGGCCAAATTTGTCATTTTTGGCTTTTTTTCAACTCCTTCGACTATTTTTCATTTTTGAAAAAAAGCCAAAAAAAATTTGGCTTTTTTTGGCCTTTTTTGGCCAATTAGATTTTTTATGTCGATTTGGCAGATTTAAAGATGATTTTGGAAGATTTTTGGGCACCGGCAGGTTTCTAAGCACTGTTTCTGGACACAGAATGGTAAATTTTTATTGAAAACTCTGCACGAGAAATCATAAATTTCCGTTTTGTTGTTTCGTGCTTTTAGGTTTGGAGTTTCGGGTTGCTCTTCAGCAAAACCAAAAGTTTTGAGAAGTTAATTAATGGAGTGAGATTTGTGTTAAATGTATAAAATATTTATTTATTGCCTGTTAAAAGAGCATTTGGGTGTTTTAAAGGTGTCATTGTGGATTTATCTTGTAATTGGCGTTTTTGGTGCTATTTGGCTTTTTTTAAAGAGTTGATCTGGCCTTTTTTGCTTATGACTACCTGGCAACCCTGTCCGATAGTTACTATCGTTGTGATACATCATAAACATATGAAGCTATTCAAGCCATTTACATCATATGTTATTGCGCGGTCCGTCAGAAAAGGTTGCAATCAGTAGATTCGTAGAACAAAAGAGTAGCAAACGAGATTAGAGTGTTTAGCTTGAGCGATGCCGATATCTGTAACGCCATCAAGAGCTATGAAAAGAGCAAAACTTCTAAGAAGAAAAAGCACAAGGATCTGGCAGTGTTAGCTAAAACGCCGCGACTGAATCGCCTTTTCTGGCAAAACTTTCAAGCAGCAACGTTAAAGCAGTGGCGTTAACCAGAGCACCTGAAAATGAAGGTGAAAATCAAGACATTAGCTTGGAAACAATTTTCACAATCAGCCTGGCTGGCCATATTGAAATGTTCTTTTTCCGGTGTTTTTGTTCGTATTCTCTGGTTTCTGCTTATTGTTCGGGTGAATGTTGTTTCTTGCCGAGCGACTTTCTAGTCTGTGAAATATGTTTTCTTGGTAAAAATACACTAGTACTTATATCATAATTATCTTCTCGCAGCTAACTGTATGTGCATTTGAGTAAGCACATTCTCGACTACCGGAAAAAACAAACGGGAACCTTGCGAATCAATGAAAACATAACTTTAACAAACGATGACGTCATGAATTACGGGGACCTCCAGTAAAAATTGCCCCGGGCCCCTCTACCCTTTAATCCGGCTCTGCCCGCCGGCCCCAGTTTGGAGACCCTGGATTAGATCATTCCGCTTACATCACATAAATTTGAGCAGAAAAACGATATTGAAATTTTACCTATATTAGTGGCGTCAAATGTATTTTAGGGCAATATGCTTTAAGCCCAGTGTAAATCTATCATGCGATTATAAGATCGTTTTTCATCATAGCCAGCAGACCCACCTAAAATGGGAGTAATTTCGTAGCATACGCGTTTCGTTTATTTTTTGTTGTTGAATTCTCACTTCAGCAATAAATATGCTTTCCATATACATGTAACTACATAAGACAAATTACAAAATGTTTACGGTGGCCCCACTCGCTTTCTCGGTATGTGATTGGTCGATTCTTCCCATGGAAGCACTGTTGCATGCACGGAGTGAGAGCATTGCAGCATCAAGCCAGAATGCTGGAGATGGACCGGAGCGAGAGACCAGAATTGTAAGTCGGGCTGACCTTTCGAGGTCGGGCCGGGTTCGGGCTTAAATTTGTCAAAATTTTTCGGGCCGTTTTCGCTATTGCATACAAAATTTTTTCGCAACGAAATATACGTTTTTCGCCAATTACTGTTGAAACAATTGAGTTGAATAAACATTCAATAAAAATGATTAATTGTGATTCATTTAGTCATGTATATTTTGCTGCACCACTAATATCCCGTAGTTGACTCACTCGATAAATTTGGCTTTCGGGCTTAAACCGGGCTTCAAACATAAATGTCGGGATTGGGCCGGGTTAGGGCTTGTGATTTCGGGCTCCAGCCGGGCTCGGGTTTCAAAATGAGGCCCGTTTGCATCTCTGCTGTAGACTACTGCAACAGTCTTATCTGATGGTTCAAACTGGTAACTTCATTTCAACTGTTCAAAAATAATATCCGTCACAGGTTACTCCCGGACCGCGGTATTATTGTCACGTGTTGACCGGTCCGCAGTTACAAAAAGGTTGGGACCACTGCTTTACTGGGTATATCTTTCCAGAAATTATTGTAGATATAAAAGATTGTTTGGGGCACCAATAGTATTCTCGGTTATGAGTAGCTTGTGAAAAATGGGGCCCATCCTTTTGGACCCGCTTCAAACGTTTTGTGAAGTAATGATATAGGATTATAGGGTGATTTTACACTGTAGCAATTCCCTGAAAGATTTGATCGTTGCTATTCAACTTGCTTTGCGTTATTCTTGTCGTTTGTTTGCCTTGCGGTTACGAATGTAGTCCAGGCGGCAATCACAGCTAGGAGAGATTGAAAAGTGGAGCGTTTTCCTTGTTTGTTTTTACCTGTTCGTTGTTTTTCCCATTTGCTCACTTTAACTACGGAGCACAACCACAACATTTTCATCCAAGAAGAAATGACGGCCCTACGGCCCCAAGAAACGAGCTACGTAACTGATGACTTATCTGATGCATGAAAACGCAAAGTTTAGTTATTTTTTTAAGTAAACACTGTTTCCGGCTAGTTAGTCATTTTTCGTTCGAACGCATGAACCAAACTGTTTCTTCCTTGTTTTTTTACCCAGGTTAATGATTAAACGCGAAGGTCATTACTTCAATTTCAGAGCAGTTCAAAGCAATTAATCTTACTTCATAAGTTTTTCTGATTTTACATAAGCCTGCATTTACAATCTCCATCTGTAAGCTATGCTAAAAAATTGATTTTGAAACAAAAAATCTCCTCGAGGGTGTAAATCGCTTTATTTGCAAAAAATGAAACAGCAAACACATTCAACAGTACAACACTTGACACACACGTGTAGCGTAGAAAAATTGCAATAAAATACCCTTGAAGCAGAAAGCATAAGCCAAAGTTTGCACATCACAGTTTGAAAGTTAAAGAAAAAAGTACGAGATATTGTATATCATCAAAACATGAGCTTACAAACATAACTGTCTAAATGGGAGCTTCAAATGCCGAAGCTTTCAGCTGATTACAGGAATTCCAATTTAAATTTTCGAAGAAACAAAAATCACGAAACACAATTTTAAGATTTACCAGTTGTCACGCCCAAAGTAATTTCATCTTCCTGTACGCTTTCTGCAAGTCACCTTTTACTAAATAAGTTATCATTTTTTCGATAATATTATAGATAGCACGGCGGGAAATCGTGAAGATATATGTAGCCCAAATTTTAAACCCTAAATCTTTAACGCAAATGTAGTCCTTGCAGCAATCTCAGCTTGGTGTGCTGAGAAAGGATTATGATGCCTACTTTGTAGGCGAAATATATACTCTGTAAGATCTTAGTGTCTGCTTCTGTGTTGAGAAAGGATTTCTTTCCATAGACAGTGTTCTAAATCTTTAACAGTTGGTTTACATAAGCTTTTCCAAAACTATCGAGCTGTCAGTGACATGTTCGTCATCTTAATTCCTTTGATTCAGAGTAATAGTAGGTTTGCAGCCAGGTTGAAGTACAAAAGTGTTGTTTGTCGTATTGTGAGCAACCTTGCAACGGTTTCAAACGATTGGCTTTGTCCTGGAGTGAAACATCACATTACAATCTCTCAGTATTTCACGGCTGAAAATTGTGTTCGTGGTGTTTGACCACATTTATCTGCCGGTTAATAAATAGGAGTTAAATAATTTATGACTGAGTTTTTGTGATTTCCAACAAACGTCAAAAATTTTGAAAAGCGTATGCGCTACTTTCATCCCATCAATGACCAGTGAAGTATCTGAACGCAGAAGCCTAACATTAAGAATAAGGAGGCCATACGGCAGGCTTCGGCTGTGAAAATAAATGCGATAAACCACTGCATCACTGTAAGTAAATTTTGCTTTAATTAATGTCCAGCTATTCGGGAACTACCAGCAAAAACAATGTCTTATAAATGAAACGAACGAATAGAACAGCAGTTTTTGGGCGTTCGAACATAAGAGGATAGATTTCATAGGCATTAAAAAAGTGTTTCGATTTATCCATCCAAAGCACAAAGCAGCGTGCCAAGGCGTCTTGGATTTGTTGTCTATTTCAAGTAGTAGAAAAAAAGCTACCCGAAAATGCACTACTTTCTGCAGGATATCTAATAGCAAACTTGGCGTGCACGTAACTTGCAGCTTCACTACTAGAAAACGATCAAAGCTTAGCGGTCATTAAACAAGGCTGAGCACCATGTAAAAAAAGCACCTGAAGACCTGCATGACTTCATCTTAGTTACTGTGTACCACGTAAAGTAAGTAGATCGTGCATGAAACAAAGTTGCAGAAGTATCAACAAGGGAGGGCAGAAATAGGCCGCTGCGCCAGGCGCAGTATTTGGGATGCCACCTTTAATGTAAAGGAATAGACTTGTATCAGGCTGGGGCGACTCGGTGGCACAGACACTAGTGACACCACTGCAACATTGCGCAACTTTTTTACGAAATTCTTTAGACTTGCAAAATCCAGTGGTGAAATACTTTTCTGTTATATGTATCAGGTGTTAAGTCCCCTGTCAGTCAATTCATATAAAAGGGATTTCAGGATAGTCAGCTTCATCTCAAGATAAAGTGAATGATTTGCAGATTGTCTGTGGCAAAAAATTGTTGTCATGCTTTACATGAATGGAACAATCCAAAAAACACCCGTGTTGAAAATGTTCCATAAAGGCCAAGCTAACGTTTTGGTTGGTTTCAGTGAAATTTTGCTGAAATGAACTTGAGGAAATAACTGCACTCAAGTCAGTAAAAATTAAGACCAGAAACTGGCGTAAGTTAAGTCTAGGAATCTCGGCGACTTTATCACAGCAAACGCTTTTCTCGTCTCATCTTCCTGTAAACGTTTTCTCAAGTCTCAGGGTGCCATACACACCTTGAAAATGTTATGAAGAGAGTTATTTAAATTTATGATTGTCCCAGTAGCATGCTTTTCTAGTTCTGACATTGCTGTGATTTTGTTTGTAATATTCCATCAGCAACTACGGAATTTCTTTCTACATTCCACAGACAGCTATGGTTTTGATCTCCTCACGTTCCACAACGCACTCCTTGCTTGCATAATGAATGGATGACGCAACGCTTCTTCAGAAGTCATTCGTTTTTGAGGGTCCAACCTGCAAATGTAGTGCACATTTCAAAAAACGAATTTTTTGCTGTTGCAGGAGACGCCCAAACCTCTTTCTTTTAATATAACAATATGTTCATAGCACTTGGTTCAGTAGGGAAAGTCAGAAAATATCAATAACGCTTATGTTTAATACACTGTACAAGTAATAATTCATTACTTCCGATCACACAACTTTGGTTAAAGTCTTCTCTCAGATACACAACTGTGATGCTGAGCTCTAATAGAACCTATATATAAACTTGTTGGCAGATAAATATCATATAAAGGACCAATACAAGAGTTATCGCAATAATAGAGCATGAGGTGAGAATCGGTGATTACTACATCGAATCAAATTATTCAAACCCTTATTTTATTGTGCTGTTTTGTGTTGAAAGGGGAAATAACTTGCCACGACCGCAGAAAAATTCGAATTTTTTTAAGCAAATTTTTGCAGTACCCAAGGCTCTCATTTGTAATGCATGTCATGCAACTCGTTTACACAGCAAGTAAAAATAAAAGATTATTGAATAAAGCGGGACCAGCAATCAAAGTGTATTTTGTTACATTGCAGGCAACTTGTAGTATAAAGTTTTAACTCGTAGATTGTAAAAACTTGCGAAAACGTCTGTAAGCCAAGCAAGACACAACAAATACCAATTAAGACTGAAGTAAAACTTTGATGTCTTGCAAATTTGTATTGGAACTAACAACACAAAAACCTATGATTTGAACAAAAGTAGGCTATGTTGAACGTTTCAAAAAAGGTGACTTTCCGAAAAGACCAGAAAGTCATGATTACATAGCCCATGTGTATGAAGTTGTCACAAAATGTGTGTGAGATACTTTTGAAGAAAATAATTTCGATCTTGTAGGTGTGTAAATCCTAGACAGAGAAACGACCTTCTTGCGTATTCTACATGATTTCATGCTTTGAACTGTTAGACGAAAGGATTCAACATAATCACCAGCAATTAAGATGATTCTGGGTGAAAAATCCTGTTATTCGTATGCTAAGTTAAATTATTGGTCGAAATTAACCAAAACTACAACGTCCAGTTAAAGAACAGGACTTTTCAGAAAATACTGTTCTGTAGCTTTTGCTTGGAAGAAACAGAAGCATGCGTACTAGAATCTACTAAATGACCACAGCATCCCACCACACGCTTCACTATATTGGGAATCTGCAACTTTCCCATGCAATTCGACTTCTTAAAATGTGAACGATAAAAATCGAGAGTCAATGACAAAACCAAATATTTGGAAGTACTGATTGACCAAAACAAGTTTTTTTTGTTTTTTCATAAAAAAAAGATGTACTATCTCAACTGAAACAGCACGGGTGTTCAAACTATTATGTAAGCACATCCGCAATTTTTTTTCGCTTTCCTTAATACAAACGAAAAGCTGTTAAACTTACTTTTGTAAGCTCATTAATTAATTATCATTATTATGTTTTTTCTTAACTTGTTTGCAATATGAAAAGAGCTTGAATTCAACATGGCACTAACCTTATTTCCCCACGCAACTGCAATCTTGTTTCATTTGGGTCTCAGTGAATTCAGCAGCGATGGCCATTACAGCAGAATGCTCCAATGTAATGCTAATAAGACCGAACATCACTAAGTTTTGAATGCTCTTTAACTTACACCTCTGCTCCTAGTGTCAAGAGTACAAAATATCTTGTGATTGAAGGTGCCCTCTCGTGTTCAGCGTTTAATTCCATAGGTTTCCAAGATTCAACTAAAATTTTGCTATTCTGGCATCAAGATTTATCCAAGGTTCCATCTGCGCTCCTGTTTAAGCAGACAGGTCCAAACACCCATCATTCTATAGACGGATATTGCCAGTGGTGTAGTGAGGTGTGAGAAACTGAGGCCGCAACAGCACCAACCCAATTTCAGGATGGGTATTTTCTGCTCTGGTCGCAGATGTGCTGCGTATACTCAGACTCGCACTGACAGTCATAAGTCCATAATGAAACAAGAAGATCCGGCTTGGAAATTCGTGTAGTGTATCATCCGAGTATTTTATCTTGCGATTTATTTTCTTAATCCTTTTTCAGTGGATTGATTAACCTTTGCTGGTGGAAGTGTCAGTGACGCTACCAGGTTGATTTGATGGTGTATTAAATATTGAAACGTGTTTATTATTTGCAAATGACTTTGTGAATGTGTCCACTGCCCATCCTATACAAATGATACTTGTGCTAATATATTAGAGCTTTGCCTTCACAAGTTGATCGTATTCTAGCAGTGGTCCTTAAGGTTTTTAAGCCTTAGTATCCATAACCTGACCAGTTTTGAATTGTAGCACTCATCTCATTACACACCAAATCTCATCTGAATATCCCTTGTGAGTGTTGAGGCAAACCTTAAAGACTACTGGATTATGCTGATGTTTGGCAAGATCCAATAGAGCCCACCTGCGGAAGTTGACGCGGTGCGGACTCTTTTGCGATTGACGGTTCATTATTAGCAAAGTTCTGCGCTAGTATATAAGCGCCCGGTCTCATATTTTTGTAGATCTTCACTCTAAACCTGTCCGGAAAATATTTCTCTCGAAAAATATTTTGTTACTTGCTGTCGATACTGAAGAGGCCATCGAAGCAGGTTTTGTTAACTGCATTTTGTTCTGTTGTGCTCCACACTTTTCTCATGATTGTGCACCGCAAAAACATCGGGCTCAGAGATTATCCGCACTATATAATATCTGTGTAGCAGGCTGGTAACCAGCTTGGGACACCAGGGGGCGAAGAGTTTTCTGAGAGGGGGAAAAAATTTTTAAACTATGTCCAATAGTTTCAAAATATGTCAAACACATTTTTCCAGAGGGGCTTCGCCCCTCCTGGTTACGGGTTACGGGCCTGCCTTTAACACAGTTGATTGTACAACGATTGATACACGAAATCTTTCCAGTAGATTTCGTTCAAAATTTTTCACCGACTTCTGTGGTTGTTACCCTCCACCGTGCATGAGGACTGTCTCAGTCAAACATAGCTTTTTACTTCTTTAGATTTGCTTCTTTAGCTATTGCTACATGCGAATCAGATTACTATCTGTACGTTTATTTACCATCTCACCTGGCTGGCCAGTGATCTAATTGTATACCAACAAAAAAATCGGAAATATTTCATTTTTAACTTGCAGTAATGTTGGTGACAGTTAGTTTAGGCCAGGGGTTCTCAACCGGGGGTAAATTTACCCCTTGAAGGTAAATTTAACCTACCCCGGGGGTAAATTTAATGATGCTGAAGTTACAATGCTTTGTTTTTTTTCTATAGCGCTAGTTAGGGGTTAATTTTATGTTGGGAAGCTGGCAAGGGGAAAACGGGAGAAAAAAGGTTGAGAACCCCTGGTTTAGGCTATTTCAGTGCATTACATTAAGAACTTTTGTACGTAAAAATATGGTAATCGTCTCAATTACAGGGGTTGATTTTATTATTCAAATTTTTCCAATTTTTTTGAGGGATAGGCGTTCCGACACTTCTTTTTTTACCACTGCACCCCTGTATATTACCAACTCCAGCAGCTCGTGATTGTATATTTTTGGTGTATGGGATTATTCACCTTTATAGATCATTTTTTGCATGTCAAGTAGCCTACATTTTGCGCATAAGTGCTGTTCATTGTTTTCTCTTTCCGTTCTTCGTATATAATAACGTAGCCTACTATTGTGGAAATAAGCCAGTGGTAAATTTCAGGCCCGTCCCTACCCAATTGGCAATTTTGCATGAATTAAAATCAAACAAGCCTTTACTCAACGTGAAGTACTTACTCAAAACATCTTCGTATAAAATCGTAAAGTGAAGCAGGGACGCTTTCCAGAACTGTAGGTAAATTCTTGCGGTATGGTACTCTCTTGAAGCCATTTTCGCAAGTGTAACAAATCGCTTCTGTAATCAAAATACCATGCCATATATTCCCATTATATAATACCCAAAAGCCAGCATATCAAGAGAGAAGATGTGCTCATTTATGAGAGGTGAAAATGACAAATGGCTAACACGGTAAAACGTACATGCGTTCCTCGTTAGATGAAATGCTAAAAGTATACGGGGCGATAGCTTTTTACATTTTATGTTTTCTTCATTCCTACTGAGTTTGAAACAACTGAATCAGAAAAACAAACAACATCATTAAAAATAATTTTTCTCTGGAGTGTTTATAAATACTGAGATGTTGAAACATTTAGATTAAAACAAACGTTTCGTTTCAAAATCTCTTTTCCGTCAAAGCAGGTCAAAAAATGTAACACCTCAAGTGTTTATCCGTATAGAGTAAAACGTTTTCATGGTAGTTTGTTTAGAGATACTCTAATGTGCGCTCGGAACAGTTAAAGGAAATAAGCAATATTTTCTCAAAAAAGTGTGTTTTATTTGTTTCAAGCATACATGTTTCCTTCCTAACCTAGTTTTGTTAACCGACATTTCTGTGTGAGCCAAAACTTACTTTGGTAAGTGCCTATTTGTGGTGACGCGGCAACCATGTGGGGAGGAACAAGACCCATCACCTCCATGATAGCTGCCAACTGATCGGTTGTTGTTTCACCGTAGAAAGGAACTTTATCTAAGTAGAGTTCGGCCAGGATGACCCCAACGCTCCACATATCCGCAGCAGTGTCATAATCCAAATCTAAGATCACTTCTGGTGCTCGGTAGTGACGAGTTTGAAAATAACGTCCAGGACAGGGAAAATCTGTTCAAGTAAGAGCAAGTGTAGCACAGTCAGTGTATTGGTTCGTGCTGCTTAAGCCTGTGTCGGACCCGTGCTTAAGTAGGCCCAAACAGTTTGGAGTATATGCCAGTATCCTAGGGTTGATACACTTTACCTTTCACAATATTTCTCGCGGTTGCAAATGATAACCAAGTAGCAATGCTCAATCATGACTTTTATAGGGGTTATTGAAAAATTCGTCAAAGCTGTTGCAATCTTGCTGAAGGCGTCAACCAACTCTTTACGGACCACGAAAGTGTAGTGGCTCGAGCGTTTTCAGCCATAACTCGCCGACCGATTGCCCGAGAGAGTTAATCGAAGCATCAAAAGACGCAAAATGTCTTTTACCTTCAAATTAGAAAATTGGGTACTTTTGGTTTTGAAATTTTGTGGACAGTGTGACGTCACAAGGTGATCCCAATGTAGATTTGGTGACCTGTGAAAAATCCCAAGGGAAATTTACCCGTTTTTTAAAAAGAAGCTAGTCAAAAATCCGCTTCTTTTCACCCCTGAAGCATAGGCGTAGCCAGGGGAGGGGCAAAAGGGGCCATAGCCCCCCAGATTTTTAGAAAATATAGTCATTTTGCCCTTTGAGTGGCGTTTTTCCAAACAGAATGGTGTTATTCGCCTAAAATCAAACATTTTTCCCCCAAAATTTTTTGCCCCCCCTCCAAATTTTGGGCTGGCTACGACACTGCCGTGAAGTGACTCTCCAGCGCAGTGGTTCTCAAATGGGGGTAGGGTGCGTGTACCCCTTGTGCAAAGGTGCGCCAAGGAGCAAACAAATTTTTTCAAGTGTCTTCATAATGAAATTTAAACGTAAAAGTTCAACAGTTATAGGTACATTTCTATTGTTCTGCTCATGATTACAGTCAAGACACTTGTTAGAAAAATACTGCCCAAAGGGTACGTCACTGAAAAGGTTGAGAATCACTGCTATAGCGCAATCGCGGGTAAAGTTGTGGCCGAAATTTGGCCCTTAAAAATAATTTAAGAAACAGTTTAGGCTTTTCGGCCGATTTTGACCATAACTCGGTGAGTGCTTGCACTGGTTAGGGAATCACTTAAGGGTTCAAAAGAAATGGATTTGACTCTAGTTTCTTTCACGATAAAACGGGATAAATTTTTACTTTATACTTTTGGATTTCGACTTTTTTGGGATAGTGTGACGTCACGAGGTTGTCTCAATGAAGTTTTGGGCACCTGTGACTAAGCCCCAAGAGCCAATTAACCCGTTATTTTGAAAGAAACTAGACCCAAATCCGCTTCATTTGAGCCTTTGATTGACTGTCCAGCACAGCCATGTCCAAACCGCGGCCAAGTCAAATGTTTTATGCGGCCCAGATGAAGCTTTTCACTCTTCTTTACAATACAATGACGATCTATCTTTATTTTTTGATAATTTTCAATTCGACTGTTTTGATGCAATGGTCTTTAGTGCTTGTTTGTTACGTACTGAGTACTGGTAGATTCCCGCGTGTCTATTCTCATGTCGGTGAAAAACTGATTTCTAGTCTTCTGATTTCTGCTCATGTTTTTCTCTGAACTGAACTGATTTCCTTATTGTTCCATTGTCACGAAACTTAGAAAACGCAGTTTGAGAATTATTCATTGTACTCTACAGTTGCTATCATTGCAGTTAAGATTCATACCCTTTCAGCAGCAAAACAGTGCTTTGCTTAAATGAAAGTAGTCATTCAATGTGCGGCCCTCATTGAGATAGTGACACAATTTTGGCCCAGTAAAGTACTGTATTTCGGATGGACATAGCTGCTTCAGCGCAAAGAATTATAAACGGGCCTAATTTTGAAGCCCGAATCTGGCCAAGCCCGTAACTAGGTTTTAAGGTTTGGGGGAAATATATTTTTAGGAGGAAAAGGATTTTGTTTTTATTATATGTTTGAAAAAATTTGCTGTGCACAAAAAACTGGAGGGGGCATAAAAAACTTCGAGAGGTAACTGCCCCTGAATGCCCCTCCGTAGCTACGGGTCCGAATCCGGCCTGAGTTCGACATTTATTTTTAAAGCCCGATTTTGGCCCGAAAGCCAAACTTGCCGAGTGAATCAAGATATGCTCAAACGCGAGGTAATAGTTGCATAGCAAAAAAACAATATTCGTTTGTAATTCGCACCTAGTTTTTTTCAGAAGCAGTGTACAAACACATTGATTGTTGAAATCAAAACATCTGTCACTTCAGCACTCCACAGGACATCATAATTCTTGCCGGTGCTAAACCTAGTGAAATCGTTTGATAAATAAAGAATCGCGTAAGTGATTGACCATATCGAAGCAACTCCATCGCGTGCTAATTTCCTCACCGCTCTTTGCTTCTCAAAAATCCTGTGAGGCTAATCCGAGCAGAGAACAAAATAATACGGTTGTGTTTTAAATTCTAGAATTAGCTGCAGACAAATCGATTAATTCTCTCACAGACGTCGCTGCGGTGAGCACAGCTAATCTTCGTCATGAACGAAAAAATCGTTACTCTGCATAGTACTAAAAAATTTTGCATACAACTCGGAAATCGGCCCGAAACATTTTGACAAACTTAAGCCCGAACCCGACCCGAGCCGACTCAAAAAGCCCGGCCCGACTTACATCTCTAGAACCGCTCGCCAGGACCGCAAAAGCCACCTAAGGGTTAACCCTTTAATGTGGTAGACAGCAGAACTAACAGAGTTTTCTTAAAACCTTGAGGTATTTCGAATCGTCTCAGGGCTGCTGTCCCTGCGGCGCCTCCGAGAGGAAAAGAGGGAGTGAAAACTGAGTGAGTGTTGTTTGTGTTTCCGTATAAAGAAACGTATTTGGTCGCAGTTTACCTTCCTTTTTAATGTATAAGAGCAGTGTTTCCCAAACTGTGGTGCGCGTACTAGTGGTACGCGAAGGCCTTCGATGTGGCACTCGAAGGCCTTCAAGGTGGTACGCGAATAGGCCCTACTTTCCGTTTTTCTTCACCAAAAATATGTTCACAGCTGTAGTTTTTACTTGGCGGGTTCTGTTGATAAATTCCTGAATGTTTGAGTCGCCTGTTTCCGTTGTTATTGTCTAAAAATGGCTCTTATAATTTCTCACAGCCATTTTGTTCATGTTGCCTTTGTGACAATTCTGGTTTGTCAAACTTACTTTTGATCGAATAATATTTGGCATATTGAGTTTTCCTGAAACAATGTGGTATGTGGTGGCGCCATGGGGCCCACAAATGGTACGCGATCAGAAAAAGTTTGGGAACCACTGCATAAGAGGATTAATCTTGTGAGATAAGTACCTGTCGTACCGTTTTAGTATTTGCAGCAAATCTGTATTAATGGATATAACATAAAAGCTCATCAGCTGTTCGACCTGCGCTTTGTGTCTTTGGAATGGTTGCACGTCAACGAACCCACAACTGCAATAAAGCTTGTCACATTTTCTTTTGACGATGACATACTTTTTCAGAATTTCCAACAACGATCGTAAACGAAATTGGTTTAAGAGGAATGCATAATTGAGATACAGTATTTAATACTGTTTGAAACTTAAAACACTCAGCTAAGTCTTCATAATATGTATAAGACTAAAAATGACTAAAGCGGTGTTTTCAACGTAACGTGCGGTAGTAGTTTGGTGAGGCATGCGGGTTCAAACTAACTGAATCAATGTGTGGTCACTTTCATAGCATTGCACTTTCAAATTGAGCAATGTATTCACAAAGAAGTTGATTGCTAAAACAGTGTAACAAAACTTAAAACTTCCAAATAATGAAGATTAAAAGTCTTTCGCGAGTTTTTGAGTAACTGCGTCCTATTAGGTTTTGGCTGTGCAGTCCTCTACTGCAGTGGTTCCCAACCGGTGGGTCGCGACGCCAAAGTGGGTCGCGGAGGAGTTTTTTTGGGTCGCGAACAGCAGCCTCAATAGTTTGCTGAAGTCTCGAATTTTTAGAACTTCGTATATCGACGTTTTGTTGCATCAGCAAAACCGAAATACGGGCAGATCTTTGTGAAATTCTCATTGTCTCCATTATATATCCTGTTTGATTTCTCCTATACAGTTCAAATCGACCTGATTGTAGAATAGAGTCCTGCGCGGGGCCGTTTAACACGCGCGGATTGCGGGTACCCGCATTTGCATGGCGGGTGCAGGAACCCGTACTGCTTTGTGTGCGGGTGTTGATTGTACTTGCTGCGGGTGCGGGGCGGGCGCAGGATGAGAAATTCTTTGTGCGGGTAACTGCATGCTTAGCCAAAGCACATGAACTTAATCAGCTCAAAAATCGC
>JGI24159J19872_10005159_pt1 | contig 16831 bp, 12 predicted proteins | sample Ectturendosymbi4_FD_19872 | JGI IMG/M metagenome (IMG submission 19872) | reverse complement strand
CACTTTAAATGGTGATATGAATAAAATTGGTTCAGTTTTGTTGTTTATGCCAAAATATTGTTATGTTTTTCAAAAAAGTTAACAGTGCCTTAGGCAAACATTGAACAAAGTTTTTATTGAACCAAATGCGACAAATAGGCATCAAGCAGTGGCGTTTAGTCAGAAAAATGTCTTGAAGCCAGCCCTGTAACTAGCTTGGGACACCAGGGTGGGCGAAGAGTTTTCTGAGAGGGGCCCAAATTTTTTAAACTATCCAAATCTTTCAAACTATGTTCGACACATTTTCCAGGGGGGAGTAAGAAATTTTACGGGTCTTTGCCACCCCTCTAGTTACGGGCCTGCTTGAAACATAGGCAAATTTTTTTCATGTTGTTTCCAGAGAAAGGCGCATAACTAAACAAATGCTCTTAGTTTTGTATGGATACTTTTTCTGGAAAAAGTAATCATTTTTTAAAATTTGAGAAAGGCGCTGGAGTCTTCCTCCCCTGCTTGGCTACCCATGGCACGTAGCATACCGCTACAATCACAGATATTATGTAATCAGATTGAAAACAGACAACTGGCAGTAGCCTATGCTGCCCTTAAAATTTTTTGTTTTAAACATAAAAGAAAACAAAAATATGGCCCCCCTAAAAATGTATTGTGCCCCCAAACCCTAAAACCTGGTTACGGGCCTGGATGGTGTGCTTCCCAGAGTGATGGATATTTATCTTTGGCTAGAAACTACATATAAAAAATGGAAAGCGCCAAGCTCGTTGTTGTCAATACCAGGATGGGCTGTAGTAGTAGCAGTAGTGTCTAAGTATTTAATTGTTTTTGCACTTACAGAAAAGAACCTTGTGATAAACTGTTTTGCAATGTAGCTATGAGTTGAATTTAATCTGTTCATGTTATGGTCCAATGTAAAATATTAATGTGGCTCAAAGTAACTGGGTTTTGAATGTTTTGTTTCATTTACTAACATTCCAAGTGTCAGTTCGTACACAAACTCTTTTTAAAAAAAACTTAACATACATACTGTAGGAGCCTTTTTTTCATTTCATATGTATGGATATTTTTATGAGCACTAACTGGTAACATACAAAATTTGCCCAGTGCCTAGTGCTTCCTATGCAGAGATTGTTAGTACTAGGTTGAAATGCCCTGAAATCTGATGTGGTCTTGGTTTCATAAATTACTTTGGCAAGTCTTAACATTGGTGCCTTTATGCAAGTAGCTATATCCTTTTTATGTATTGATGTAATTGTCCTAATCAAGTACCTGTCTGGTATGTTAACACACTACGCCAGCGCTTTTTAAACTTTTTTATGTTACTGCACACTAATACATTCTGAATTTGGCTGTGGCACACACTTTATGAAATCGAAAACCTACTTTTCACAAACCTTGCAATGAGAGCTACTTATTATAAGGTTTTGGCAAAACATAAAACTTTCGCGGTACACCAGTGTGCCATTGCACACAGTTTGGGAAACACTGCACTAGGCAACAGCAATGACTGACAACCAGGGCAACTTACTTTTTTACTACATAGTGACAGGAATTTTTCAGACCTGATATAATTTTGTGAGACATTTTGGTGGAAAAGTCACTTGTAAATATGCTGCTTAATTTGTTTGAGGTTTGATTTACTGTTTAAGCAGTGTTTCCTTTTAAAAAATTGAACATTGGCTTTATATTCTCACACATGGATTTGAGGTGGACCAATGTGCTGTAAACCAGCATAGAAATTTCATGGTTCTATATGTATTCAAAGCATTAGATATGTTGTGGATTTTGCTTATTTGTGATCTTAGGCGATTTTGTTTACTTGTCATAAACAAAATTGAGGGTTTTGTTTAAATTTTATTTTGTCATTTTAATGTGACCTTATTAACACACTTGCATTGCTTGGAGTAGCAAGCATTTGGTGTCTGCTGTGCAAAATTGCTCCTGAGCTTATTAATGATAGTGATTTCTTGTTGTAAGAAGCCTTTCTCCATGAATGCACATAGCCAGAAAGGTTTAAAAGCATTCGGAAAAGTTCTAACTTGAAGCTTGCAGAGACCATAGAAACTAAAAATGAAGATAGTAAAAATATCATTGGCTTAAGCGTTGACATCCAGCTTTTTACTGTGAACGTTTTTGTGGTTGCTATTTTTTATTTTAAAATCGGAAAGCATGATTTTGTTTTCTTTGCTATCTTTACTGAAAGCAGCACCGGTTTAACTATTAGATGATCTTAAAGATCAGTTCTTCCCCAATTACTTCAGCCGTGGCAGAGTTTTTTTGCTGATTGCTTGTGGCTTGTTGCAGCTTGCAATTGTAATCGTCTAATTTCAAAGCCTGAGATGATTATTTGAGTGGAAAGAGGATAAACTGCCATTAATTCTCAATGTATACGACAATGACAATGCTCTCTTCACAAAGAATTTTCTTATGTTATAAATGTGTGTTTTTTTTGTGAAAAAAATAAAAGTTAGAAGATAAGATATGCAAGACCAGACCGCCTCCATGACATAATGGATATTTTTGTGAAACGTGGACCACAGACTATCATCAGATGTTGCAGTCATCGCTTAAATAGCATGGACAATGGCATATAACAGATTTATTGATTTGTTTCCAGATTGCAATAATTTCATGGAACACTGCTAAGAAAACGCAGCAAAAACGCAAAAACGTTGATCAGAGTTTTATTGTGCTAATTTAGCACTGCAGTTTATAAACTTTTGTAAACTTAATATTGTTTTGCAGGCTTTGGTAATATTTATGCGTGTTTATATTTTTGGTGGTTGTCAGAAAGTTATTATGGAGACACAGATTTCTGAAGAAGATCTTCTTAGTGGCATTGAGATTTTACCAACTACACAACCTGGCACTCCGACAAATTTTGTCTTTAAAGATACATCATTTTCAAGGTAAATGTTAAACTTCAAAGATTTTGCAATAACTCGATTCCTCGACGTTCTTCAGCTACTAATTGTGCAGAGTTTAAAGTAAACGCTCAAATTAAATTATGTTAGCGCGAGACCGCAGATGCTCAACTCCGCCACGAAACCTGGCCAAACATGGGCACGACCTGGAAGGCCACAAAGTGTGCAGCAAATCAAAGCGCCGTTCTATTCTGCGTGCAGTTCGATAAATTTGCTTTTCGTAAATGTGATGGGTCCGGACTTCATTACACGAAAACATGGCAGCAGAAAATATGCCAATTCGATTCCAAAAATACGTCAAGGTATTAATATTTGACGACTAGTGTTGATGAACTCACATGATGAGAAAATGTGGAATAACATGATAGTCTTACACGTAAATAAAACAGGATTACGTAGGTGATGTTAATGCCAGGTGTTTTTTTTCTATCAGTGATTGAAAATTTAATTTACCAGCAGCAAAAATGCTTTGTTAGCTTGAAATATACAAGTATTCTACTCCGGCTATTGTCATAGTGCACTTCGTTTAAGCTTCCTATTTTGTTTATTGAGAGCCTGGCCGTGTCGAAACTGTTTCCGAGATAATGTCGCTGAAACGATGAGGGACAGTGCTCTGCTCGCGACATCAGCGCGATTCTGCATCGTTTTATGAATTAACAGCTTTTCTAGTGCTTAAAATTTGGCTAAGTTGGCTTTGCATTAAGCAGTGTTTAATGAAACTCTACTGGCAAAATGATAGGGAAATTTACCATAACGTACCATTGCTTGTCCTCGCAAATGCTGTACTGTTGCGTTCTGTGTAAACGAAGATGACCTGTATTAGAAGCAAAAACGCAAGTAGAACTTTATTAAAGAGAAGTAAAAACGTGAATGGGCGGAAAATATCGCAGTTGTAGACTGCTCGCCTCTAAACTGGAAAGTTGTGTTCGATCCACGCTCAGTGAGTGACTTAAGTAGCATTTCTTGGACAAGAGCGTACACCTCAATTGCCCTGTCAAAAAAGCAAAATTCACGCTAGGCCGTGTCGCCAATTGTCGTCAACCAAAATCAAATGTAAAAAAACTTACATTCCAAATTAAAAAGGGAAAAAGATTTATTAATTTTAAAAGAAAATCGCGTTGGACGTTGCGAAAACAACTATTTTCCGTAACCAGCAAGGGTGAATTTCATTCTTATGATACGGAAACGTTAAATTAGAAAACACGCAGGAGGTGCAGCATGAATCAATACGTATCGATCATGATTGGAAAGGCAAACGGTTACACCAAACACTTCTTTTAGGATAATAATGCATGCTGATAGAAGACACCTGAATTTTTTCTTCCTTTCATGGACATGCTTCTTTTAACGGTGTTGTAGTTAGGAGGCCCAGCCCAATTTGTTTTGTTCGCTAAAATTGTCTGGCAACTTGGTCGTTTTGAAGAACTCCGTTGTTTTTACCTGTTTTTGTCGCTTTTTGTTTTATTTGCTTGTCTCCCTAAATCAGGGGTCACCAGCATGGTGCCCGTGAGCACCAGGTCGCCCGAACGGACTTCGTTGGTCGCCCGCGGGCTTGTTCTGACAATAACATAAACATAATCAGTGTCTTCACATTGATGAATATCTTTAATCTTTATTAATGATAAAAAATTGAAGACAAATTGAACCAATTTTTATTGCAGAAGTGTGTGCATCAAACTGGTAGCCTTTTGCATGAATTTGTACCAAGAAGTAGCTCTCAGTTTCAAAAAGGTTGGTGACCCCTGCCCTAAATATTCCTGCATCTTAATTATTAAGGCTGCATGTATAGCGTAGTTAATCGGATTATATAATGAGTGCCTGCCACTGGCGCACAGGAAGCATGTGCAGGGGGATGTCGTTAGCCTGAAAATATTGCAAAGCCAGCCGTTGTTTTCAATTTTCTCTTGGAAGTACATTCGCTGTCGAAAATTTACGCCATTTTCTGTGTGAAACTAGAATGAGGATCAAGAAAAGATATCGATTTTCTGCTAACCAAAAAAAAATCATCTCAGCTTTCCATATTTTGCCGCAATTTTTTTCCAAAAATTAAGCACGTTCCGGTCTTGATCATTTCATTCCTGGACTGGAACTACCTTAAGTGCCACGAGTTTCATTCTTATGCCGTAAAATACTCAGCGCCAATTCCTGGATCCGGTATGTTTGTCCCGACCCACCTATGGGGGCTGTCATCCCCCAAACCCTCTGCCGTTTTCGCCTCCTATGTTCATGGATCACAGTTTCTGTAAGTGATAAAACATCTGTTGTTGCTATAAAGCAGTGGTCCCCAACCTTTCTGTAACCGCGGACCGGTCAACGCTTGACAATTTTGTCGCGGCCCTGGAGCACTCTATGACGCTTTGCCTCTGCGCGCGCAGCAGTGTTTCCATGGGAAGAATCGACCAATCACATGCTCAGAGAGCGAATGGGGTCACCGCCAGTACCAGTGTACATTTTGTAATTTCGCGGCCCGGTACCAATCAATCCGCGACCGGGAGGTTGAGGACCACTGTTATAAAGCACGGGTTTACATACTGTAGTTCAATAAAAATATGTTTTTAATTTTCAAAACTTGGGAAGAGAATAGCTGTTGACGTTTTTATCAATATGTCAGTAAGCCACTTTGGAGTCGTGGAAAGAAAGCCATTGGAACGAGGAACTGTGCCATTAAATATTTTCCAGAGATTGTAGGAAGGTGGCAAATCTCATCTGGCCGATTTTGGTGTTCCGATTGTGCGAACTCACTTTTCACGCAATCGACGTTTCACCTGATTAATCGAAAGTGCGGTTGTTGAGAAAGTTATCACGTGTGCGCAAAATTAGCCGCTCGCATCAGGAAAGTCCATTCAGGCTTTGTTGCACGAATGAGCTTGTTACGGCAAAAGACGCGTGGAACTCGGCACATGGCATGAAAAGTTTTGGATCCTCGCCAATGTCGCTGGTGCGGTCAAGCGCAAGTGGCCTGATGATTTCGAACTTAGTTCTCAAAATCTGAAAATAGTGAATTAGTAAGACCTTGGCTGCATTCCTCCAATAGGGTGTTTCGTATCTCCCATTTGTTTCTCCCACCACCACCACCACCAAGGCACTCTGTGGTTTAGCGATATGTGCAACTGCTCAGTGCTTTTCACCATTCCTCTGGAATATCGCGACACGCCGCTGCGCCATCGCTGACTTCGTGAAGCACTGATTGACACTGTCTTGATTCGATGAAAGAACAATTATATTTCAATCTATAGGCATCTTACGATTTGTAGTAAGATTATCATATGACACTCGTTGATGTTTTAAGTGTAAGTCAGGCATGCATCACGTTTTGTTTAATCCTGTATTTTGAACATTTCTCTCTAGCGGAGATTTTTCTCTGTCCTATGTCCATAGACTGAGGACGAAGGCGACGGCGCTGTTGAGCAACCTGGCAGTCGTATCACTCTCGCAAAACAGTACCAACCCGAAATGATAAAAGCGTTTTTTTGTGTACGTATTTTTAACATACTGCTTTGCAGTATTGATGCTGCTCTGTTTTGGTTAATATCAAAAATGTCCCCAGAAGATTTTTGAAATGGCCCAACTTTGCCGATGACTTCACTTTTTCTTGACAAATCGTATGAAAATTTTGGTGTATCAAGATTAGGTGCCGGCACAGTTTGCTTTCGAAACATCAGTTCCTTTATACTCGCTATTGTACTGTTTGCAAGACGAGCTGTAGCTTTGCAGCGAACTGTTTGAGGAATCTCCTGCTTGGTTCTGCTTCATCTTCTTGCGATGATTCAAGCTTGTTCTCACCATTCAGCAATAATAGTTAAGTCACAGTGACCCACACAAGCGAATCATATCGCAATTTATTTCCACAAAAAAACTAATTTCATGTCTGACACATCTTCAATCCTTATTCAAATAAAATTCAATCCTTATTCAATCCAATCCAGACCGTATTCAAATCCTTATTCTATATGAAAAAGGACTGAAGATTTGTTAGACACGAAACTAGTTTTCTTGTACAAATAAACTGCGCGATATGCACTGCTTACAGAATGCAGTGTCACTGGTGGCAAGAGGTGTCCACCTCTCCTTGCTTGCGCCGGCGGCTACACGGTTACGTTCACTGCATCGGGGACAGGTAAATGGTAGCAGTGTGTACCAATGATAGGAACCTTTCCTTTGTTCCCACCCATAAATACCGAGCACGAGGATGGACGAGCTACAAGTACCGTTTTTCAAGTCTTCAGTGTGATGTGATCGGACCGGGAATTGAGCCTATCAGCTTTAGCGGTTCGCAGGCCCGTAGCCAGGTTTTAAGGTTTGGTGGGACAAAATACATTTTTAACGAAGCAAAATTTTTGTTTTTATTATATGTTTTAAACAGCTATGTCCAACCCACGGCCCAGTCAAAGGTTTTGTGCGGTCCAGTTTAGGTTTTCGCTGCAGTAAAAGTATTTTGATAATCTTGAATTTGACATATTGGTTGCAGGTGGTCCTCATCGTCACTTTATCACGTCTGTTACCATTAGCTTTACCTAAATTTAGTTTGCTAAGATGAAAGTAAGCCATTTAACGTGCGGCCCTGGTTAAAATAGTGACAAACTTTTTGGCTCAGTGAGCCATTTGGGTTGGACATAGCTGGTTTAAAACAAATTTTCCTGGGCACAACACAATTTAAGTAAGCACAAAAAATATTTGAGGGAAACTGCCTCCGAATGCCCCCCCGTGGCTCCGGGCCGGGTGGCGCGTACTCAACCCACTGTACCACAGTGTGCTTCAGTCTTTACGATGTAAATGTGTGTAATTCAACTCAACAATGTGGTAAAAATTATGAGATAAGTTGCAGAACGCGTACATTTTGTTATTGACGTTACAAATTTTGTGTAAACATCCCTCTATAGTCTGAAAAAATAATGACATTGAGGCATCAACATGTGGTTTCTTATTTTCTGTTATGAGTATGTGCGTTAAGTGTCTCGCGTATGTTTTCCCCAGATCGGTCGGAAAGAGTGGAACTGATGATTTAACTATGAAAAGGTTCAACGTAAACCTTCTCTGTACTTTGATTTTTATGTTCTCCGCGACGTTTTCGTTATATCTTGCCGCAATTTATGGAAGACGCACGATAAAGTTCACTGTCAACAAACGCCATTCCATTTCATTGATTTTGTTGTATTTTTTCGATAATGAACATTTCTGCATAGTTGATTGTATATAAAGGGTTCTTCTTTTGTTTCAGCGTTCTGGAAGATAGCATTTCTCCCACGAAACGATCTCCGACCAAAGTTACCACTTCAGGAACTGTAGTCAGCTCCGCGCATGAAGTGCAGAAGTTGTTGCAAGAATCTCTGGCTTCAAGCTTAAGAAGAGAAGTTGAAATGAAATCTAGCTGGCAGTCGTCACCAGGAGAGATTAAACCATCCCAGCTCTTATCGTTCAAGTTGACCCGTCGGGAAATAACTGATATGACAGATTCCTCCAGCCCTTCTAAAGAGTGTGAAACAAAAGAAGTTCTTTCAATGCCGAAACTTGTGTTGCCACCTAACGATAGCGGCCAACACCAAGAGGACTTCTTACGGTACGGACCAGGTACTTCAGATGGCCCAAACATTTGTCCTGCCAGTGAATTTCAGGCCAGCTTGTCACCTATTAAATGCCCCGATGGCGTTCAACACTCACCTACAAAAGAAAGTTTTACGGATCCTGTCAAGGACATCGGCAGTTCTGTCTTGGATGACTCACATACCAGAAAGCTTCTTACTTTCATGCAGCAGCTGGAAAGGAGTAGGAAATCGAATCAGACTACAGCGCAGCAGCTTCATGAGTTGTCGGCGCTGCTGAAAAACAGCAGTGGAAATGTTGGAAGGTCTGATGATCGTACGTTAGCAAGCATGCAAGACGCCAAAAGAAGCGTTACAAGCGTGGAAAGTGACGTGTCGAAGAATGCGGGACGGGCATGTTTGAAACGAAATGATAATGCCCACGATGTGAAAGCCAAGAAAGCTGGCAACATAAATAAAATGGCGGCAAAATCGAACAAAACCGCAAAGAAGCAAAGCAAGCATGCGGCAGCTGCTCAGAAAAGGTCCAGTGATGCTGTTGGAAAAGGTGGCGCCGCGAAAGTTGTACAGGTGGTCATTTTTTATTTTTTTTGCGTTAAGACTTCTGGCTTGGTGGCTTACCGCGTACCAGTACTTCTCAGTTTCAGTTAATTTTCACATCGTGATATCGTGGATATGGGCAGCAATATAAAGTCGTGTTGTCCGGTTGATCAAAAGCTTGACATACGTTTGCTTTTATTTTCTCTTTGAAGTTTTCCGGCAACACTTCGCACCAAGCAAGCAAGAGAAGTGCGGATCATAACTCCGCAAAAGCGTCGATTGAGAGGAGTCACGGCGCGGGTATCACTTCTTCAGTGATGTCAACGCAACAAGGCACTGAAGTCAGTAGAAAAGACCAAGAACAGCCAAGGGCTATTGCAAACATGCTGTCCGTTCGCGATCATCTGCATACCATGCTTAATCTTCGCAAACTAGACCGTAAGTAATTTTTAGTGAGTAAATTATGCTTTAAACGTTTTATTGTTTTTATGCTTTTTTCCCTAAAATCATTGCTTTGTTTGTGGTACTGTTTACTTCCGGTCTGGTTTGGTATCAGTCTTTTTCGATTTCAATGACTGGTGCAAACGTTAAGTTTTCTTTGTTTGAATTTTGACAGTTTGATCCATGTATGTTTCGCGTCAAAAGAATTGATTCCATTTACATTTTTTCCTTCATGTTGTTTGCTATGAAAAGCGCTAATCTGTTTGGCTTCAACCATTATATCTTGATTATATTAAAGTCTTGGAGTTTATTCCAGGTATCATAAGCTCTTCTCGCAGCGAGCGTGGCTATCAGACTGTTTCGTTTTGGTAGCTGATCGCTTGCCAGCCAGTGAAACGTGAAACCTTATCTTCCTGATATTTTTGAAATTCGTTTTGGTTTTGGAGTTGAAACTATCCCGGTGCATCTCGATCTGTCTGTTGCTGATGCTAACTATAGTACTGTAACTGACGAAGCAAATTGCGAAAACAACAATTAAAAAAAAAACTGTAATGGTGCTGAAGATTTTTCCATGCGACTTGCTTGCGCACTACGTTTTTGAAACATAAATTTAAATAATTTTATGGTTTGTTTATAACGTTGGTTTGCTCGTTTCTTGTCGAAGATAATGCTTTCATGGCTTTACGCTGTTTGCATTTCCTTTCGCAGCTACTGCTCTTGATTTGTCTGGACCAGACTTGTGCAACAGTACTGATGAGTGCAAGGATGACGACACCTTTAGAAGCACCGACACAGCTGTATTGCTGAGGTGAAATAGTAGACCGACTTTTTATAACGAAGAAAGCATGTTGCTTGGTGGTGACTGATAAACGAAGGCGCACTGATTATGGGTATCGCGCTTCTTGTTTCGCTCATGGTATTTGAAGCAAAATTTCGAACTTTTTCTGATGAACGTCGTCCCGAGGTGGAGCCTCTACAATTTCAGTCAGGTGTTCCTTCGTAGCTCATGAATACATTCGGCATGGCCGTTTTGGTTCTGACCGAAAAATCGCTTTTGCGTTGCACCTGGAAGAAGGCTTACAATATTGTGAAAAAAGTTGGATTCGTACGTAGATTTCTGGAATAAACATATCTTGCAGATGTTAGTTCGTTTGTAAAAAAAACGCACAGCGGCTTCCGACAGTTTTCCTGAATCTCGAGTAAACTTGGGTTTCAACCACGTGCCATCTCATCTGTTGTTGCCCAACTACAAAAAATGAAGAGGAAACGGAGCTGGGAATGATGAATGCCAGTGAAAACTCGCACTTAGGCAAAGTAGAAATTGCGTTTTGGCGACAGGCAATCGGTTTGATTCGCTCCTTTTTTTTACCGTCTCATGAATAATATGATGCTATATTTGTACTTCATATTTTGTTTGGCCGATTTTTTCTTAAGTTTTAATTTCCCTTTGGTTGATGAGTTTTGTATGTTACAATTCAGTTGAATTTGTGGCGCAAACGATCGTTATCATCAAATAATGTGAAAAACTTTTACTGCGTTTCTTTTAGCAAAATGCTTCACAGTAGATGCTTGACTTTGACGTGGCGTATGCTGGAAAATGCTAGAGATCGCTGTGAGTTGCATGCACATGCACCCGGCATAACGTGAAACGAGTTTTGCAAGAGATGAAGTTCTGTCATACATGCTTACTCTATATACTGGATGACGCAATAACGGCGCCTTTCCTGCAATGCGACAGTAGCTAAGTTTTTGAAAAAAAGAAAGTTATGCACCGCAAAAAGGAAATATCCAACTTCTCCAAGATTTCGCAAGGCTGTTGGTCAGTCTTGTTCGTTTGTCAATGTTGTATATTTTCAACAAAAATGTATATCTTTAAAGGATTAGGAGGTGCCGGTGTCACTTTCTCGTGTCGCCTGGAAACGCGCCTGTCGGTTTGTCTCTTCCAATCCGTATTCATAAAAACTCACCTTTTTCAATATTTTCAAACAAAGGATTCCACAGGACGTCTGTGGGCACGAACAGTAAAAGACAGGTTTATTCCGAAAATTGTTGTAAAAGTCGGGAAAACCGAGTAAATTGCTTAACTCTCTTGCAATATTTTGAAATAATTGCTGATTCAAAGATGTTTATCAGGTTTCTGTGGTAGTTATTTATAAAAAGTCTTCTCAAAGTAAAGGTCTTCTTAGCCTGCCTTGACCGGGCAAGAAACTTTGTTTGGCGCGACTTCGGAGTTTAGTGACCGTGTCTGGTCGGACGGTGACGGAATAGGATCGTGCTTAGCTACTGAAACGCCTTTAACTTCTTGTAATTTTACGGTTAAATAAATCATTTAAATGAATCACTTAGCTGTAGAACTTTCCGCACCTGTGTCTTACGATGTTTGCATATTCGCTTGACTGAACAAAAGCCGGCACAACATTACTGTGTCAACCACGCAGAAGGCGTATGTTATGTTTACCAGTTTTTCACAGCAGCCGACTTCCACATCGCTTGTGCCTCGTACGTCAAGCTCGTGATATTGCTACCCTTCCCCCAAACGTGTAGTACCGTTACCCATGCGCTCCATGTTTGAATTCCGTGTTTTTAGGATAATTACATCCTGGTTTATGTTCTACTTTCGTTTTCTTGCCACAATCTAATTTCTGTGTAACTGCCCCAACTTAGAAGCAGCCTCTACTGAACAAGCGTTTTCCGAAACGAAAAACACGGCCGAACAACTGTTCACTTGGCGTTGATTTGATTGTGAGCCAGATGTTGCTTCTCGCACCATAGCTTCGGTGGTAAGTTCGCCAGACTTTGAAGCCGCGTGACGGCTCAACTTAGACATGTTGTAAGTTCCTTAAAAAATGTTTTTTAATTGAAACTACCGCTTACAGTTTGCATCAGAACGCCGGCAATGTCAAAATGAGTTCGTTTGGCTTATTTCTCGCTGGACTCTAAGTGTGTAATTTTCTTCTGCGATTCGTGTTAGCACTGGTACTGTGCTTTCACAGAACTCACCCATCGGACCTCATGCCTCCTGTTAGCCCAGTGAAAGAAAACGCGGATAAATCAGCCGAAAGCCTGACGTCTGGTTTGGTGTCAATTTTGAAATCAGCAAGCAACCAAGTCCCAGAAAATGCAAGCCGTTCCTCGGTACATTCGAGTCTAACAGCGGAAAACGGTATATTGCGAGATACCCTTGAAAAAGAAAGGTGCGTATTGTTGCTTGTTTGTGTTCAGGTGGCGTTTTTGTTGTGCGCGTGTCTTTTACGATCCCTTTCATTCATGTGCAGATACAGACGAAAGCATTGCGAGAAGCAAATACAAAAGCTACAGAAAAGGATTCTTGAAATACAGCAGGAACTCGCTGTGGCGAATTCGACGGAACGGAAAAAAGACTTGATGATTGAACAGCTTGACAAGGTGGTTGAGCGTATTGCTGACTTAAATTATCATAATCCTTGTTGCCTACATTCTTAATGTCGAGCATTCAATGACAACCTTTTCTTCACTTCATCGAACTGAACTTTCCATTAACAATAGTTTAAAACCCTGCTTCCTGTTTTGTTTCACCTTTAGACGCTTGCCAAGGTAGTGGATGGTTGGAAGGAACACGAAGCTAATATGGGAGAAAAAATAAAGGAGTTGTCTTCCGAGAAGGAAGCCTACAAGGAAGACAGTGTCAAACTTAAGGAGGTGAATGCTTTGTCGCGTTTGGATCATCCGTGATCGGAGTGATGATGCTTGTAATTGGCACTGCTACTGATATCCCTCTTTTCCTCTTATAATGAATTATATTTTTCGATTGAGATGTCTCCATCGATTTTGAAGCTTTCAGGGGCAAGATCTGTTTAAGAAAAAAGACTTACGCGTGTAAAATTTCCCTTGTTTGACTGCTGATTAAATTTGTGCAGATGATTGTTAATCTGGAAAACGAACTTGCAAAAGTTCTTGAAGAACTCGTTGAGGAGAAAGAAAGACTGGTGAAGGCGGAGGAAAACGAAAATAAGATGCACAAAAACTACCAGGTATTGTGAGAAATAATGAAAATTTGAATACTTTACTTACAGCGACATTTTATCATACCTCAACACAACTTATGGTGGCAAAGTTAATTATTTGGGAATCTCAAGCCGACATTGAAAAATTAACGACGCCCCTGCTGATTTCGATCAATACTTAGAATAGGCCTGCACAACATGCGACCCGCGAGAGCTTTCTCACTTACAGAAAATAATTAACTTTGCCACCATAAGTTGTGTTGAGGTATGATAAAATGTCGCTGTAGGTATGATATGATAAACGGCCCGGGAGAGCTTTCTCACTTACATAAGCCACAAATGACGCCTCAAGAACGGCGACACACAGGGATTCGTCCTGGAACCCCGACTCTTCAACATCTACATCTCTGACCTGCCAAACACCGTCCCCAGAAAGTATGCACATGCTGACGATCTAGCAATCATGCATGCTGATGGAGACTGGCAGGCAGTGGAAGGGGTGCTTAGCAAAGACATGGCAACCGTAGGTGAACACCTCCAGACCTGGAAACTAAAACTCAGAACTACAAAAACGGTCTCGGCTGTCGTCCATCTCAACAACAAGGAAGCTAAACGTGAGCTGAAAGTCAACGACAACAATGAAACCCTGCTCTTCTGTTCCAAGCCCAAATACCTCGGAGTAACGTTGGACAGATCGCTCACGTGTCGCCGACACCTTGAGCCTCTTCGCAAGAAGCTGACATCACGCGTCGGCCGTCGCACTCTTGAGGCGGCTTCCTGGCTCTGGCTGCGGTGCTGGAGCAACAACGTTGCCAACAGCCACCCTAGCCCTGGTCCACTCAAAAACAGAGTATTGCGCTTCAGTCTGGTGCCGCAGTGCTCACACCCACCTCACTGACCCCACCATCAACGACGCCTTGCAAATTGCGACGAAACAAATTGCGACTGGTCCTATACCAGTGGACAATCTTCTCATCCTCGCAGGCATCCAACCTGCTGAGCTTCGTCGCAAAGGGGCCACACTGTCTCTAGCAATCAGTGCCACGGAGCCTGGACACCAGCTCCACTCAGCGCTCACCTGTCCACCAAGTGCGAATGCACGGCGCCTCAAATCGAGACACCCATTTGTTCCCGCCGCGCAACAACTGATCAGTTCGTCTGACAACAATAACATACGTGCGGCGCTCTGGGTGGATCACCAATGGAATGCGGAGTGGTTGTACAACACCACGAGACACCGTACGTTCATCCCCGACACCGGCGCCCATCCTCCTCAAATGTCCCCGCCAAAACAGCGTGGGCCCGGCTTAACGGCCTCCGCACCGGTGTCGGGCGTTTCCGCTCCTGCTTGTACAGATGAGGCATGGTCCCCTCTGCGGCTTGTGAGTGAGTGTGGCGCAGAAGAACAAACCGTCGACCATGCTGTCCTCCAATGCCCAATCCATCGATCTCCTCATGGACTGCACGGCCTGGTGGTTCTGGATGATGAGACAATTGAATGGCAGCTCAACAACTGCCCGGACATCTAGTGTGGCTTAGCAGTGGATAGTCACAACTGGTTCAAACGACGAAGAAGATGCCTCAAAAATGGAGAAACTAAATCGATCACACTTTATTTTACATGGAAATAAACTGTGATCGATTTACTTTCTCCATTTTTACAACTTCGGATAACTAATTGTCGTTTCGGAATTTCTTCCAAACTACGAAGAAATAGACTTTTGCGGCCCGCGGCAAATTTATTTTGATAAATTTGGTCTTTCGAACTTTCTGAGTTGTGCAGGCCTGACTTAGAATAACACAATGTGAATCGGTCGAAAGCTTTTGACTCATAATAATAAACCTGTTTTTTTCTTTTTCGGCAAATAACATTCAGATTTTTCCTGCCATCGGTTACGAATAGATATTTCTGCTGAGAAATCTCCAAACATTTGGTGTCAATGGTCACGCTTTAACTCCTGCTGCAGGCTCGAACGGAAGAAATCTCGCGCGTGATTGATCAGAAGAATGAGAGTATTAATCGGTTGCAAGACAACAACGCCGAGCTTACAAACGAAACTCAGAACCTTAACGAAGCGATCAAGGACTTGAAAGAAACTATCAAAGTAAGAACTTAGGCAACGGTTGGATAACATGCAGCTTTCTCTTAAGATTAAGATTGATATCGTTGTTATTGCGCTTGAACCTCGATGCCCCCCATATGTTATTGCCTGCGTGCTTCCGTTACGTGCTGCGCACTTGCGTGCTTCCGTTGTCGCGAAGAGCAGTCTTCATAGAGCCAAACGCAAACCAGACAGGTGAACGACAAAAATTTGTCCTAAATCTCTGTTTTTAACAAAATGGCGGGTGTCAACCTCTAATTATTATATGTCTTGAGCGATCTACTTCATTTTACAACTAACANTGACATTAATTAAGTTCTGAAACAACACGTCGTCAGCTACAAGTCTGCAGCCGCTGAGGCGTGCCGGCTTCGGGCTGCTGCGCTCCCCGGATTTTTTGATCAAAGCTTTTAGGTTAACAAAACATAATGTCCAAAATTTCAACCAGGATTCTTTTAAAACTGCTTTTTAGGCGCTTTCGGTTGTTTTTTCAGCGAATCTAAAATGAAATTTGAAGAGTCGGTAATTGTCTTATGAGCTAAATTGGTTGTTCTTTTGTTTGCGGGCGCACTATTTAAGAAAAAAGTTAAAAGCATCATGCATGCAGAACTTTATAAGTCTATACGTTCAATTTGTCTGAACGACCAAAAAGAGGTCGTTTGAAATTTACGAAAATTATTAATGTTTTTCCTAAACAATACATACTTCACACCAGAGTTGTAAATGGGCCTCATTTTGAAACCCGAACCCGGCCCGAGCCCGACATTTATTTTTGAAGCCCGATTTAGGCCCGAAAGCCACCTTTACCGAGTAAGTCAAGACATGGGGAACTGCACGTTATCAAACAAAGTAGTGTGCGGATACAGCTGCAGGTACATGGTTTTATCATCCCCAAATTTAGCAACCACCTTGACCAACATAGCCAAGAATGGCGTAAGGGATTGGTCTTTTCGAAGCAAGGCTATCACGTGCTAATTTCCTCACCGATATCGCCTTCTCAAAAGGAGTGTGAGACTAATTCCAGCAGAGAACAAAAGAACGCAGCTGTGTTTGCAAGTAGAATTTGCTGAAGATGAATCGCAATCATTTCACTCACAAAAGAAATCGCGGAGAGCACAACAAATCTACTTCAGGAAAGAGAAGAATTGTTACTCTGAATATTATTAAATGGTTTTGTGTTCAGGCCCGAAATCGGCCCGAAACGTTTTGCCAAACTTAAGCCCGAACCCGACCCGACTCGAAAAGCCCCGGCCGATTTGCAACCAGGGCCGGATTAAGGGGGGGGGGCAACGGGGGCAATTGCCCCGGGC
>JGI24159J19872_10005156_pt1 | contig 16837 bp, 9 predicted proteins | sample Ectturendosymbi4_FD_19872 | JGI IMG/M metagenome (IMG submission 19872) | reverse complement strand
GTGGCCAGTGTAGTTTCCCGTCCGTCAGGATTTTGGAAGAACTTAGTGCGGCCGTGACCACGTGTGTAAAGAAATATGGCTTGTGACGTTTATTTTTGCTGGGATGAGGCGTTCGCGAGTTTATACAAAAGTTAAGCCTGGACAGCATCTATTGCTTGATCTTTCACGTAGGCAGGGGCGCATCTGGGGGGGTCTGTTTGGCTGTCATGACAGACCGCTTTGCACCGTAGGTACTCGCATTAAAGCCGATAAAATATCAAACGCTGTCACTGGAGGTTCCAAATGCGGGTGTTTTGGAACAGGCAACAGCATACATTTCCCTTGTAACGTTGCATAGTACTACTACGAAACAACAACGTTACTGCCTTGTCTAAATAGCGCCTGCGCAGTGACATGAAACAATCCACGTTTTTGAACACTCGAAATTGATATTGCGTCGAACGAACATGTTTCTGAATTTCTTCCTCTGGCAATGCCGGCTCTAATGCTGTCAGAATCTCATACACTGCCACGCACACTCAGGAGCTGTTTTGTAATAATTCGCTTCATGGCGAGAGGACAGTCTCCAATCACGATCGTTTCGTTTTGCAGTTTCGGGCTAATTTTATCTACTGTTTACACCGACTAGGTTATGACAAAATTAAGTAACTTTAGGCTTTCCTCAACGTCATAGCAAGTAACGTGGGTTCGTTTCCACTGGAACTATGATTTTATAAGCAACTTCTCATATTGAAAGGCGCTACAGATAGCCTCCAAAGTTGTGTCCGCATTATCTAAACAAAATATCAGTCAAGCGTCATATTTCGAAAATAGCCTTTTTAGAATTAAGCAGTTGATGATGTTGTTTGCTGCGCAAGAAGTCCTATATTGATTTCAAGTAATTCACTTTTACATTACGATGCAAAGTAATCAGAGCAATTGCAAGTCAATCGTTCTTCTCCGCAGTGATTTTTCAAGTATATTTAAAACACCGCCATCTTGGTAGACAACGCTCTCCACAGACGCGGTTGCGCAGCTGGTTGTCAGCATCGATTTTATAAGTGCTGTACGATTGGAACAAGTGCTAGACCGAATCTTGCGCCTACACGCTTCACGACGACAGTGCGAACTGTTGCACTTTGGTGACATTCCAAAGGAAACCGGATTTCACATTTCATCGCCGAAACGGCGGCGCCGAAACGGCGATCGCCGAACTGTCCCATTCCGTAGCAGGTAACGGAGGAAATTTGGTTAAACAACCAGGAGCCGGTTGGGTCTACTAAGCATTTTACAGTCATCTTTCAAATTTTCTGATTCATTTTTGTAATATGGACAACTTTTATCTGCAGGTGTGTGGTTCCCTTCACAATTTGTAAACTTTTTGCCGAAGAATCACAAGTTTTCCAATTGTGATTCCCACCGCAAATGGAGCATCTCTTTGCCTCAACAGTTATTAGCGACATGACAGAACTTGTTACATTAAAAATATCTTAATGGCTTTGGAATATACTTGTCTTATTTTAAAATTGTAGTTAGCCAATTCGCATTTCCTCTGGATGTTTAGCAGTTGAATTGCAACAGAATGGTATTGGAATTTTGAAAATTTCCCTTGTAGCCTCTGATCTGAAATTGTTACACGAATGTAACCTGCTGAGAGGCAACACAATTTTTAATTCCTTCAACATCTAAGCCAGGGGCCACCAACCTTTTTGAAACTTGGAGCTACTTCTTGTGTACCGATTAATGCGAAGGGCTACTAGTTTGGTACGCACTTCTGAAATTTACCTTAGTATTGATATACGTTAATGTGAAGACATTGATAATGCTAATGTTATTTTTAGAACACGCCCGCAGGCGACCTACTTGGTCCTTGCGGGCGACCTGGTTCCTGCGGGCACCACGTTGGTGACCCCTGATCTAGGTCTTTCGGGATATTATAACTAATGGCCTTCGTGGTGACTGCCTGTACCACGGGCGCTGGGCGTGGAATAGAAACATCTGTTCCATCACTCAGAGAACTCAGCGTCAGCAGACTTTCTATTTGAAGAGTTAAGATTTCGGTTTCTTAAGGGAGTGCAAGACTGATATACACCTATACATTTTTTTAGACATCTGTCTATAGCAATTTGATTGTATGCGGAGAGTTTCCTCATCGTACCACACTGCAAGACAAACTGGTAGTATTTCGGTTTTATTGTTCGTGTCATTAAATAGGCGAAAAATTATCATCGGGTCCCTTGGTTCAGAGAAAATCGGGTCCCTAGAATGAGAGAAATCGGGTCCCAACAGGTCCATACCGGGTACCTAACATTTTCCTTAACAAAAACTGATGTTCCGCGTAAATTGAAATTATGAAGCCACTTGCTGCAATCGCCTTATCGCCCTTATGGTCCAACGCGCCAGCGACGTAGTTCTCGTTTACTCTTCTCTTACACACAAATGAACCCTGGGGAAAAGAAATGGCAAAGCTAATCCCTGTCACTGAAATAAATTATGGCACTTTGGGTTTCGCATCATGAAGTACTGTAAGTCTTTTGCAAATAATAGCTTCTCTTCGCATTTCTTATTTTCAGTGTATATTCATGATTGAATTGCAAATTCGCCATAGGGCAAAATTGTGATAAATGAAAAACTCGCGATTGAAAGTAAACAACCAACGGGTGAGTTTCAATTGATTCAGGATGGGGAAACCTAAACCGTCCGTATTTGCAACCGGAACGCTCTTAGACGAGGTGCTTTAAAACTTCAATACCTTCCTGAAACAGTTTTCTGCGTGATGCTTTCCTCAAGCAATCGTAAAGAACATGCAAGGGTAACGTGTAAGATTTTAGAAACGTATGTGTTTATTTAATCGTCTTGTTGAGACATGTGACACGTACACAGGATCTTCTCGCTGACTAGATAAAACGTCAAACTGAAAAGTAAGTTGCGGACTCCACAAACTGTTTCAAGATGTTGTGGGTAGACCATCAGGCGATGAGCAATAGCATGCAGTGATTAATAGCACGATTTTGGCGTTACGCTCCACCAGTTTGGTGGTCGCTGTGTGTGTTACGAATTTCAAATATTAACGGTTTCATTTTGCTTTTGAAAGTCGAACAGGTGACAGTAATATACCCTTTTTTGATTTGCCAAATATTTGAGCAGTACATTCTGGTTCTGATCAACATCATGAGAAAACTTTTGCATTGAAACTGAATAAAATCCTGAAGATTTCGGTTTTCAGCACAGCTGGAAGTGAAGATTGGTCGATTTAAACGTACTTGATATTTGTTTCCACTAGCGAAAAAATATCAATGTATGGCAGACAACCACAACTACAAAACGCAGTGTAACAATATAAAGAAGATCAAAAGCTTCAAAAGTTTGTTTAAGCCGTTAAACGTTTGAAAAGGTTGGAATTTTGGTAAAGTTTTATGGGACGTTTCAAATTTTGTGAGAAAAATTGCAAAGTTTCTGCTATGGATGTATGCAGCATTTATCTCTAAACTTATCTTGTCAAGTTGATCTCTAGATGAATTTTATTACAAAAATATTTTCAAATAATGGATATGTTTCAAAAACCTAAATGCAAATTCCAGAGCATTTTACGCTTCGAAACTGTATAAATGGTCTTAGGCAATCTTTCCACCTATCAACAGTTGATAATGTGCTTTCAACAATATTATTTGAAAAGATTTTTTCATTTTTTTGTGCAATTGTTTTGGTTTTAGACACTGATTCACAAAACACGGTGGAGGAACATGAATTGGAACTTCATAAACGTCGTTTTCGTTTGCCTACTCATCTGGTTGCATCGATGTAAGTGTGTTCAATGCCATGTTTTGGAGTTTACGGCATGCTGTTAAATGAAAACATAGAAAAATGCAAATCATAACATCAGTGCAATGATTCCAGGTTTGTTATTTTTCTTTGATTGATTGACTTTCAAATATTTGATTTAAAACATATGTTTTCTGTTTATAGTTTTGATAGCATTACCGACAAAAAAGTCAAAAATACTATACCTTCAGCTACATGTTCAACCAAACGGACCTCAAAAAATAAGCTTTGCCGGCCGGAGGACGGGTTTTTTAAATGCGACAATGCGAAATGCATTCCTCGTAACTTGGTGCGAGATTTTTCATCAGATTGTACCTATCACTTGGGGTTTGATGAAAGATCAGGTGAGTTCAAAAAATAAAGAAATCTTACTTTGTACGTTTGTTGTGAAGTCTCAACGTCCAAGGAAAATATAGTCCGTGGCTTCAATAATAATTTTGTACGCAGGCAAAAGGGTTATAAAACACGTTTCTTATGATGATATAAGAAATTGTTGTGCAGAGAAAAGTAGGAATGGTTAGTTTGCCTAATACACATAGTTCTGAGAAAATTTGCAAAAGCAAGCAGTAAAGGTAATTCAGTTAAATCGCTTTCGAAAACCTTTGTTTCAGAGATCAGTTGAAAAACAAGGTTTTTAACTGATCACACAAGTATTTGAGAATTTGTGTGTTAAGCCAATACTATTTTTCAAAAATTACCCCTACCGTGGCTCTTGGTCAAGCTATTAAGGCTGTGCCGGTCATTATACAGCTTCTTTGATGAAAAAGCATTCTATCTGCCGGTAAAGCGGCTCCTGTTTCTGGAGTCTTTGCAACATATTGCACCTATTTCTACAAACGCGAAGCAGGAGACCGAAATGCACGTGGTGAAAGGTCTAATAGGGAATTTTTCAGTAAGTTGTATCTCCGAACTATTCACCCGGTTTGGATATTGTAATAATTTGTACTTGACCTGAATGGCCACATTTGTAGATATTAGCATAAAATAAAAATGCTGAATGCCATGAAATTTACTTCGTTTTGAAACGTTTTGGGAATTTAATAATGTTAATTGTTAATTAGGTTTACATGAAAAGTGTTTTGTTAAGAGTTGTTAAAGATATTCGTATTAGCAAAGAAAAGTCATATGTCTTTAATTTGATCACTTTGAATCAACGTTTGTACGCTGAAAGCTGAAAAAAAGTTTGTCGAACCACGTGGCAGTCGTTTCTGTTCTACCTAAGGTTGGAATAAACTAGAAATTAGAGAAATATTCGTACATCAAAAGAACCTTTTGCAGTTAGCAGAAGAAACAGTTGAGTAAACTGATGGAGTTAGCAGTTTACAAAATAATGCTTATAGTTTTTATGTAATACGCGAAAACGAAATTATTAGTCGGTTATCGGTTCCGACTGTGACGAGTCACATGAAGATTGAAACGTGATCATGAGTCCTTTGCGTTTTATTGGAAAGTTGACGCATCGCTTTCTCGCGATTTAAATTCTGTCAACAGATGCGTAGGTGGGACTGAGATAAACTTCCTTCATACCAAAAACAATTGCTTAATCATCACACTGTGGAGGAAAATTCCTTGATGCTCTACTCCAGGGGTCTCCAAATGATATTCTCCGAGGGTCACGTAAGTTATTACGCAAAAGTTCGAGGGCCGGACACCTTGCGTAATGTAATTGTGTCGGGGTATATTACATCCAAACAAATCATCAAATGTTTCGTCATAATTCTTGTTCTTTAATTAGGTTGCCGCTTACTGTATCGTGTTTTGCCGTATACTCTGATAAGAAAAAGTCAGAAATTATTTTGTTTCTACTTTTCAAAGTTATAGTCAACGTTGTTCTTGGAATATCGAAATCTCTTGCAAATTTTGCCACTTTAAATACAATTTCGCTATTGAACGACACAACGATGTCATGCTTTTTCCATAATGGATTACTGCTACTTTTTTCGACAATTTACGCACTACTCCACTAAGATTCTCGATCAAACTGACAGCAGTCGCAACTATCCCTAATACTGTGCAGTAAAACTCTGCAACAATTGGACTCTAGTGCTGCTGGTGATGCCATTCTAACGTCACACCTGCCACGGCTCAATGATTGGGAGCTTAACTTGAATGCGTTGCTATAAGTCATAAAAGATTTGTGTGGTGGCTCCACATAGCCAAGCTTACACTTGAAACTGTAAGGAAGACTTGCAACTGTCATTATAAGCGAACAAACTATTGTAATGGTACACGTACCATCACATGTGGAAATCCCCGGAAAATGATGCTATGCCGTATGCAAGGGAATCACCTGATAAAGAGAAAACAAACCACAAATACAAAAGCAAGATACCTCAAAAGTATATAACAACGAATTATTCTGCGGGACCGACAACAAGCGTCGTTACAGGCGAAGTTACGACATAGCCGAAGTCGTTACAGCCGATCGCGCATGCACGTGAAAGATAGGAATTCTGAAGGGACAGACGAAAAAGCGTCGTTATAGGCTAACTGTCGTTATAGCCGCAATCGTTATAGGCGAATTCTAATGTATATTATTTTTTCATTATTGACAAAATGTCTTTGCGCCAGCATGAAAGGGCTTCGCGGGGCGAATGTGGCCCGCGGGCTGTAGTTTGGAGACTCCTACTCCACTCGACGATGAAACTGTAGCTGGTGAAACCTGTTGCTTTGAAAAACCTTTCCACTTTTTTAAATATGAATTTCAGAACTTTTCATAGTTTTGAAGAAAGTTCACAACCACAAAAAATGATGTGAGACGTATTGAGAATTTAGTAAATGCAACTGTAACAAAATCATTTTTCATACTGTCATGTACAAAAGCATTCATTTCCATCATCATTGTCGTCAATATGTCAATACCTCAGTGTCATATAACACAGACAAAATTGCTTCACTGCCATGGCAACTGAACTTTGATGCAACGTGACAAAAGACAACGCCGTTTGAACATTTGTATGGAAACTGAGTAAAATACTGTAATGGCGCATTTTTTCAATGACTTTTTGGTATATTTCATGCAACGTTGCTATGATTTGCAACAGGGTCGCTAAAATGCAACGATGACGAGTTTCGATGTCGATTCTCTGAACGATGTTTGGCCAGACACTTGATGAACGCCAAGAACTCTGGATGCAAACGAAACCAAGCCATCATTCTTCCTTGTCGGAAAGAAGCAGGTCAACAGGTTGTTTTTTCTTACCTAATGCAAGATTGAAATCAGGGTTGATTCAAACGAAAGGAAAAATGGGCGATTGCGCAGAACACCTACACAATGCTCACACCTGTAATGCACAGCAGATAACCACTTTCACAAATCAGAAAATGATGGTTTATGCTTTCGTAGCATTATTATTAAAACGTTGATTATTGGCTAAAATTGTGAAGGACGTTTTTATGCTTTCCTTTAACTACTTTTGTCTCAGGAGGTCGTTTCTTCTAGAATCGTCTTCCGTGTACCTGAATTTGTATCTTGATATATAAGCGTAGAGACAATTGGGTGTTTCTACAACAATGAAATAGCAATCCGAAGTAATTCCTGTACACTTCAACCCAGTTTTAAAATAAATTTTAGCTCTTCTTTAGAAAGATTTGTACAAGCCAGAACACCATCAAAGGTCTACATTAGGCAGTAACTGCTGGCAGCCAATATGGATTATAAGTATTCAAGCCCACGGACCTCTTATCCTTGAAAGTAAAACTAAGTTCAAATTGATAAACTGATACAAAACATGGCATTTGTCAGGTGAACAATACCTTTTAGACCAAAACACAAATTTAACCTGGCTTCTTCAAACGTGCCATTACATACATCGTCAGTTTTATTCTGATATTCTCATTCCATTGGTCGCTTTCTTTCTACAATAAACAATGCGCTACAAAACCTGAAAAACAGCAATTCATTTCTTTTAGGGCTTTACCTTGGCTTTCACTCATTCCAAAACCTGAGCTGTACTTGCTTTATGAGATGAACGTCATTCCATTTCTAAGGTGTACTTGTCGTTCAGAGTTTCAATGTCTCAAAAGCAAGTTGTGCATTCCACGCTGGTTTGTGATGAACAACAAAAAGGATTGCAACACCGCTCTCGTCCAGGATAGCAGTGACGAAACAAACCGATTGTCATCCTGTAAGACAACTGAGTTTACTTGTCATGGCAAATACCCGTTGGACAACTCAACACTCAGATGCATTCCTCGAGAATGGGTCGCAGATGGTGATGAAGACTGTGCCGATGGTATGGATGAAAAAGTCAAATTCAACCAATGTATTGATGATATTGAGTTTCACTGTGCCATTGATGGGCGTTGCATTCCAAGATACAGAGTACTGGATGGTGTTGATGATTGTTCGGATGGTTCTGATGAAATCAAAGCAATACACTGCATTCCACACAAAGAGTTTCGTTGTGTTGCAGATGGACGTTGCATTCCACGTTCTTGGAGAGGAAATAATATGATTAACTGTGTTAACGGAAGTGACGAGTTGCCAATGCCAATCAACGAAACTTGTGTTGATGGGGAGTTTCGATGTAAAAACAAAAAACGCTGCATTCCGACATATTTGCTCTGCGATGGAATGGATCATTGTGGTGATTGCAGTGACGAAATAGAAATTTGCATGGAACCGAGAATGTTTCGTTGTCCAAACGACCCAAGCGGTAAATGCATCCACCGTTCTTATTCCTGTGATGATTTTATGGATTGTCCAAACAACGGCGACGACGTGACAAGTGTCCCTGGATTCAAATGCCATATAACGGCTTCAGTTGGTCAGAAACCCAAACACTGCGTTGTTCCTCAGTGGAGTCTTTTCGACGAGTATTCTGCATGTGATGATAAGTCTGATCTTTGCGCTTCGAATAGTTCGAAATGCACTCGATGTATTTTCAGCAACCTGACAGTATCGGAAAAACAGATCTGTGACGGAATAATCGATTGTCCCGATCTATCAGATGAATGTCCTTGCTCATCCCTGCTCCCTTTGTCCAACNGTTCAAGACAGTTGTGCGACAGGATTTGTTACGGAACACCGANCATTGCTTGTGAGAAATGCGAACAGGGAGAAATATTTTGTGATGAAAAATGTCTGGGAATCAGTAAAGTGTGCAATGGTTTTGCTGATTGCCCGAAATCGCAACTCGATGAAGCATTTTGTTCAGCATCCAGCAACGAAATGAAAAGCTCCGAAGTTGTTGATGAGTTTCTGTGCGACACAATCCCAGATGACGTGAGAACTGTTGCAGCAAACGTTCTGTCTCAAACTACGATTAACGAGCTTCTCCCAACCAGAGCCGCAAAGTATGGTGTTTTTCACAATTTCTTATCAACCAGTTTAAGCCAATTTACCTTGAAATTCAAAATTGTTCAGACAACATGCATTTTGTTTAACTTTATACACATTATCAAACGTGCTTGGTTATCTGTGACAGTTTGACACTGGCAAACTTCAAAGCAGGCAAACTTCAACTGAGCATCCGAAACTCTTAAAGTTTCAGCATTAATTTCCTNTAGTGATAGGTGATGCCGTTTTAGCTCTTGAACTTATCAGGATCACTTCNGTGGTTTGCAGTAACAAGCGTTTTCGGGAATTTTTCATTTTTAACAAGCGTTTTCGGGTAACAAGCGTTTTCGGGAATTTTTTTCATTTTTCATTTTAGTTCTGATTTAAGACAGTTTTCAAGGATATTCGAAAATTTTCTGCGGCAATCAAATTAAAAATTGAATTAAGTTGTGCTTGGATAGCTCATCTATTCCTTGGTGTGTTCAAAATTTTTGCAATACTGAGAACAAAAACTCTTAATATCTATGCGGTAAAAAAACAAAATTCAGGGATGTGAACGTAGTTTCGTCAACGTTTTGATACACTTTTTCAATTGAAGAAACTTCATTTTGCTNAAGCAAGTGCAATGTTCTCTAGTATATCTTGCTTGATTTCTTGTCATGTTATCCCACGACANCACCTCAACCAATTTTTGACAAGAAGCAGTGTTGGTGCAAACGCTGTGGAAATTGATGCTCAATTGAAATCTTTGTTGTTGAGCAGTCTGAAAACCTGTTCGACATTTATAATTGTTTACGAGTTAGGTGAAAGCATTTTAATTTTCTTAAAAGGTGCGATTCAAGAATCGAATGCGCGACTTTCGAAGATGAGTGCAGCGAAAGAGCGGGTTGCTTGAAGAAACCGGAAGTCTGTGACCTTTTTCCTGAGCGGAAGGTGTAACCTTGTAATTAAAAACCGCTGATGCGTTCGACCGGATCTTTGTGAAGCATGCGTTTCTGACATAAAGTTGAGATCCAGCACAAAGCACATTCGAAACAGGCGTCGCGCAAGAAATCATCATTTTTACTTGAAGATGGAGAGATTATAGAAAATGATCTTCATGAAATCCATTCCTATTTTTAAGCACTTCGCATTCGGCAAACTCACGCAAATATATTCTTTGTTCCAATGTTTTCATCAATAAGCCTTGTTTCACATTCTTGGTAAAGTTCTATCAACAGAGATACCACGGATTGGAATACTTTTAATTAAAAATATATGAAAAATTCCAAAACTCACTTTGAGCAAGTTTAGATCATAAGGCAAAGAATTTTGGTGAATGATAGTGTTTTATTATTATTGGCAGCAAACATTTATTCTGTCATATTAAAGTATTTCGAGCGTTTCTCCCGTCACCAACATATGATTGCTTGTCATGATATTTGACTGGCACCACAGTAGGTGCAGGTTTCGGCGGAAAAGGAATTAAATACAAAATGAAGCAAAAATAATGATCTAGATACTTCCGATATTGGCATAAAACCGCATCATTCTGACGTTTCGTTTGGTTTCCGCAATACATCCCTGTTGCATTTTTGTTGCAGGTTCCAGTTTGGGCCAAAGTTTTAAATATTAACGAAGACGTCAATTTGACCCTGCGAACTTGTAAATCGTTTCAAGAATTAATGTTTGGAAAATATGTTTGCAACGGCGTACAAGATTGCTCCGAAGGAAGCGACGAGAATTTTTGTCCCGACCGATTTTTCTGCGATGCTGGAATCACGGCCGGACTTTTGGCGGGTAAACCACTGGTTTGTTCTTTTTCAAATGACGCTTTTCATTTCGTTTAACGAGAACTGATAAAAGAGTTTTAAGCTTTGTCCTGCCACCTTTCCTTGGGGTGCTTATTTTTGATGGATCGAGCAAGTGGCGTAGCGAGGCGATGTGCTGCCCGGGGCTCACCAGAAACGTGCCGCCCTTCCCAACAATCAAGTTTGCTGACAAGAATTTAAAATGAAAAAGATCATGTTATGCGCGTGTTAATGAAATAAAGAAAAAGCATCTTGAACATCAAAATCAAACACTCACCAACTGAAATTGATCTGGCTTTTTGTGCTGTTCACCACCTTCCTTATCATTTTCTTTTTTTCTGCCTTCTTTGGATATGGATCTGTGGAACCGGCATGTTATGTCAAATTTTCTTCCCATTGGATTTCAGTTTTGCTTAAGCCACACCACTTCGCTTTAGTTGGTTAGTAATTCTAGTAGATCAAGCAACAAACCAAAAAAGATGTGTTATTGCAGGGAGGTAAATTAAAACAGGATATCAGGGCATACCTACTCTAAAAATGCAAACATTCGTATATGTTTATATTTCCCGGAGTATCCCTATTTTGGACTGAAACAAAGTATTCATACTGCACATAACACACTATAATAAAAAATTTGATCAACTAATCTGAGTAATGTTTCATTGTGTGCTTCGCGTTACAGTTGAGGCTTAATTTCTGTTAGCATATATAAAAGGCTTCAAATCTTAACTCTGTCCCAACTAACGTTGTGCCCTCTCCAGGTGCGGGCCCATTTAAATAAAATTTGTCAAATAGACTTAAAGCCGGCACTGGTTGACAACCGCTGGCTTGCAGCCTCCGTCGTGACCTACAAACTTGGTTCAGCTCTTCGGTTGCGCATCGTCCAATTCCGCATGCTTAAGATTATTCCGTACCTTCGTCTGTTAGCAACAGACGTCTATTTCGATTGTACTTACCAAAGTCTACCACGTGGAACGTCCACTCTTTTGCAGTATAGCTCAGCAGTGATTAGAATGTCTTAACATCGACGGTAATCGCACTGAATAACTTTATCCAGTACGGCCAATGTCAAGTTGCGCAACTNTTTTGGCTGAAGTTCTTTTTAATAAAAGCCTTCATCGCAATCCTAAGTAAACATATTGTTTGCCGTTTTCAAGCTAAGGTTCATCGCCTCTAATTTATCAAAATGAGAGCATCATCTTTCCTGAGCTTTTCTTGTTGAAATGACGTTTTCTATGACTGCAAATGTTAAATGTGTCGTTGATCAAAGGATTCAAACCTGCTATGAAACCCAAATTGCTGATGGGCCAGTAGCGCACCCAGAATGAGGCCGAAGAGGCCATGACACCCACCAACCCCCGAAACAAACTAGCCAGGATTTTTACTGGTACTGTATAGCTTTACATCAATTTTTCAACTGTTGGAAAATAAACGGGATGAACAGTCGGACTGAAGACAACGTCATTGGCTGAAGATGTGATTGACTGGCCCTCCCGAACAAAATACTTGGCTGTTTACTGTTACGGGCTGGCATCGATTCATTTTACATGCAGGTTAAGTGTGCAAATTGAGCTCCATATTATCCCGCAAACACACCAGCTGTGCACTATCTCGCTTCAAAAACGTGATCTTCGGATACCTTCACGTCATGCAGAAGAACATCGGTTCTATTGAAACGGAGTAACTTTTCCTCAGTAGAATGCTTTACTTCACCAGCCAAATTTGATGTTGTTAAGTCCACCTCATAACCAGGCTATAGTTTGTAGCCCTTGTTCACTGAAGATAGTGCTGTACAATGCACATCAAAAAATAGCACGAGACGTGACCCGACGTTTTTGCCCATGTCAGGTGCTACAATGATGTGCCGTTGGGGCGTTACTAAGGATCGAACGATGGGATGAATGGATTAGAATAGCTTTGACGTACTTTGATTTCAAGCAGGGCTTTTCATGAAAAATTAATAGCGTTAGGCTATTTTAACATCGAACTAATGGACCAGTAATATTTGGTAGCCTGCAGTCGAATGTCATCTTTGTCATTTATTCAAAGGACTTCTGACTGGGGTGGGGGGAAACGGCGTTGGATGGGTGGGAAGGTGACTGGCAGACAAATGCCCCCCCCCAACGAAGATATGGTAAAATAGCTGATTTCGAGTCAAACACAGTGGTAGTTTAGAACCCTGGATTTGATACAGATTTTGAGTATACATTTTACCAGTTTGCTCACTCCAGAACCACATTTCCAAGTTTTGTAGACTAGAGATTCTGAACACAAAAACTGGAAATTTGAAACTACACTTAAAAATTAGTTTTTTCTCAACAGCTTGCTCCCCACAAACGGTGTCGCTTAGGGCCGGTGTCAAGCGAAATTTGTGACTTCAAGCCATGGGCACATGCGCAAAGAAATATTCTACATATCAAATACCCTGAGAAAACTGATGTTTAGGGCTAAGGACTTGGTGTTTAGGTAAATGTGTCGGGTTAGGGTTTGGGTCCGGGTTAGACAAAGAAAAATAGTTGAGGTCTAAGACTAAGTCCAAAGTTTTTCAGTGGATAAAGTTATTCCCGCGCAATAGCTTGTTGTTGGTATCTGTTATCTTACCAAAAAGTTTGAATTTACACAACACGCATCAAGAAAGTAATCGCCAAACTTTATTCCTTTACTCTGATAAGAAAAATAACTGAAAAAAACAGCAGGTCAGAAATTTCGCAGAGGTCAGAAATTTCGCTTGACACCGGGAGCATCCAGGGCCCCCTTTTCTTGGATCGAGACATCATCGCTTGAAAGCGGATGGAACTTTTTTTTTAGATTAGTTTGAAACTGATGACAATTGCGGTAAAAGTTCGTGCATTTGCAATAAGCACAAAGCACTTTTCTCAAGAATTCACTTCTTCTGTTGGGCGTTGTGTCTTTTCCAACAATTCAACAAAACGCCGCATGACGGTGGTCCACGACTAGGGAATTACCCTTTGTTAAAAGCATTCCTTCAACATTTCTCTATTCGACAATATTCTATCGCTGTTCTGTCTACACAGGCATTCTTGTCGCTCGACATGTAAATTACTTCGCAGATAGTTTGAAATAAAGCTGGTAGCACATAATTGCATTGTTCATCTCGGAGGATTAGATGGTGGCACATATTTGAGGAACGTTCTTGCTTTCACAAATCTTTCTCGATGTTGCCAAACGTGACAGGTTAAAGGAATATGCGATACCTTGTATTAAAAGAAATAACGTTTTAAGGATTGCGCAAAACATGAAAGTACACATGTCGATCAGACGTGGGGTAATCGTAATCGTCAATCGTAATCGATTACAATCGATTACAGTTTTTTGAGTAATCGTAATTGTAATCCATTGAATGGACCAAAAATGAAATTTAATCGTAATCGATTACATTGCTAATTTTAATCGTAATCCACGATTACGTTCACGATTAAACTTGGAAATCTTCACCCTGCATCACTGTGCGCTGAACCGCGGCTGCGGTGACTGAGTTTCTTCCTTTATCATCGTTTGTTATGGTTATGTTTCAAGGGAGGCTATTTGCCCGTCTTCGGGGGTTAAGTCCAGACAGACCAGGGGGAGCACAGTGTTTGTAGCGAATTCTCGTTATGTTCCAGCTAGCCTTCCTGTCGGCCGCCAGGAATAACGTAGCGAGTCTAGCGAGACGCAGCAACAAAAAGAAGAGCTTTACTTAAAACGGGTTGACATTTCGGTAACAGAATAGCGTGACATTCTCAGGAGAGGTGCTGGTTTTGTTTTTATATACTGTATTCGGAATGAACTCATGAATGTAAGTAGCGGAGTGGGCTATGTATACAATTAGTACAGTGATTTATATACAGTAAATTAACTTTTCATCATGGGAATAAGGTACTTTAATCCAAGTCGAAAGTATTTTTCCACAACACTGAAAACTAGCATTTCATCTGTGATCCACCAAATACTGCTAAAAAAACTCAACGAAACCAGTGAGGTTTTGTTGACCATTGACGTTTGGTCCAATAGACTGATGCGCAGGTATGTTGGCGTCACTGTTCGTTTCATTTAAAATTGAAAGCTGCACAATGCTATGCAGGCATGCACACGATCGTAACCCGCAGTTGTAACAAATAGTCAGCAATTATGAAATTATTAACAAACGAATTTTCAGCATTCCTGGCTGTTGTCGTTGGACTAATAAAGATTTGAAGCTTTTACGTTTAACAACTGTAACAAAGATTCTAAACATTGATCATTATTGTTTAATTAATATTTAAAGTGTCTGTTGCATTGGAGAAACTGGCCGGAGGAATGAGGGGCGATTTGACTCCCCTGGCCAGCTAAATGTAAAAACTAGGCTCCCACTTAGCTATATTTTGGTTTTAGTATTCGTTTATTTTTCAGCGGGTTGTAGTCTTTTTGCATTTTCGGTTGATTTGGGGTTTTAGTATAGCCATCCACACTCGGATTCACCATTATTTCTCACGTATTTTTTTCTTAGTGTTGACTTGTAGGTCACTTACAAAGGCCGGTAGGTCTCTTTCAGCTACAGTACGTTTCCCGTCTAGCTCAAACATCTGGTTACGCCACTGGCTAGTTGACTGCACCAACGTCTCATTAATCAATTATTGTAATTTTGCTCCGGTGCTTGACCCTTACAGATTAGTAATTTCGTTTATTGCATTAATTCATATCGTATGTTGTCTCAAAACATACTTACATCAAACCATGCAAATGGGTTTTGTTTTCTTTCTGAGGATGTCTGAAGACAAATTGTATTCGCGATTGTAATCATGATTACTTTCAATGTAATCGTAATCGATTACATTGTGATTTTGATTATTCGTATTCGTAATCGAGCAGGTGGCAAGTAATCGTAATCGATTACATTTGTGCTGTAATCGCCCCATGTCTGATGTCGATTATATTTTGCATCTAACTAAATCAAGGTATCACGCTTGTTTCACATGGCATGCAATCGTACAGTTGCAGCTGTTGCGATCGGAAAGCCCGAGCCGCATGCGCGCAAAGCTTCCCACTGGCAGCAAGCAACAATAGAGATCATGCGCTGCAATCACTCTGTGCGTACGCTCGTCATCAAGTTCAATCGTTCACGCGTCAATATCGGTAGACCTTCCACGCCGCAATCACTCTATTATTGCTTCTCTGCGCCACTTATACATATTATTGTTCTGCGCGCACATCCCGTTCGTGGTGAATCCTGCATTCAACGCAACACCACAAGAGCGGTTGCAACACAGCACTTATTTCAAAAAAAAATTGGGACCATACACCCTTGTGAAATATTTTAATCGTAGTTTCCAANAATCAAATCTGTTGCATGGAAATAACTTACAAAAGTGTTATTAACCAGGATAATTCCACCACCTCAAAATCTCCTTTACCACTCTTCCATTTAACATTAGGCATGAAAGCAATTTGGTTGAATAGAACCCGCTATAAAAGCTGCACAAGAACTGACAGGAAAGAGAAGCAGGCAAACGTATCACAAAACTTAACACCTTTGCCTGATATGACAGCGAAACGTATTCCTTGTTTATTTGGAGACATGACGGACATAGAGACGCTGCCATCACAAACAACTGATTCTGTCATAACTTAACTTTTCAGAGACTGCTGCTCTGTTTTAATTCTTCATAATTTTCATATATGTCGCATGCTTCACTCTTTACTTCAATTTATTGACAGTTTTTACAGTTTTATGCTAGACGTATACGATCATAAGTGACAGTCTTCATCCTGTAAGGATTGTACAGATTCTTCGTTTTTTTCTCACCTACACCGCATAACATCATCAATATATTTGCCAGGTCAGAAGCAACGAGTGAGCATTCCACAAGAGAAAACATGTGACAAAATCCCTGACTGCAGATCGTGCGCCGAGATACAAAACTGCAAATCACCTGGAGCCAATCGTTGTGACGAATGCAACTGCTCGTCAAGTACACATTTCTACTGC
>JGI24159J19872_10005155_pt1 | contig 16837 bp, 13 predicted proteins | sample Ectturendosymbi4_FD_19872 | JGI IMG/M metagenome (IMG submission 19872) | reverse complement strand
CTTGATCGACAATCACACAGTTGGCGAGAAGTAAATGCTTTAGAAGTACGACCAAAAGTGCAAAATTTTGGGATAAAAATTTCTGGGTATAGAATACACCTTTGAGAGGCTGACGAGGTCCCGCCGTCGCCAACCAAAGGTCCGGATTCGGACCGCGGTCCGCCATTTGAGTAGCCCTGTTCCAAAATTTCTTAAAGTTTATGATTCACTCAGTGTAAAGTTTTCTTACAAAGAAAACACTGTATGCAACAGTTGCCGTAACGTTGAACATCTACTTTTTTGTATACGTCCATTTGTGTTGCATCGCCAATAACCTGAAAACGATAAGCAAAATGTCGACTTTGCCCCCCCGTGGAAAAATTTCTGCTGACGCCCATGACCCTGGAAAATAGCCAGTGGGTCCCTTTTAGCTAAGTTTTCCACTCTGACTCAAAGCTCTGGTTACGCTACAGGTTATAGCTACGTACAACACAAAATGCAAAAGGAGGACATTTATATACCTAGCAATGCTACTCGTATGCGACCTGTGAAAATCTGAGTAAAGCAGACGCAAAATCTCCCAGAAACGAGTAGAGACGTAAGCTAACGTGTTCTACGTGACTTGGCCGTGCATTCACTAGGTTCAGATTCCTGACCGATTTTCATGAAACCAATAAGTGAAGAAGTGTAATGGTTGTTTCGTCACAAGATCAAATATTCTTCAAGTGAAATTGCCTACTGCTGTTTGGCTGACCGAATTAATTAATAGCGTTCTACAAACAAACGTTTATCGCTGAAAATGACTAAGTGGCACTAACAAGTCGCACAAATGACTAAACACATGAACATGGTGGGAGGCCCTCTTTGGTGGGGGGCCCTGGGCCCGGGACCTTTGCCCCCCCCTAAATCCGGCGCTGGTCGTTGATCGGGAATATGATCGCCATAGAGTTGCATCCTTCATGCGTTCCAGTAAAGACAGCTGTATGAACTAATTTTAGCATTTTGCTTTTTCTTACAGTGCTGATTTCAAAAATTGAAAATAAATTGTAGTAGTTGGGAAATGATTGAAGCAATTGCTGTTGTTAAAAATTAAGCAGCGTAAGCAATCAGTTATTCTGCAAAACTTTCAGGCACTTGACATAGGTCTTGAAAAAATTTATAATCTTATTTTCCCTGCTGAAAGTAGTTAACTCACAATCTCTTCAATTCAAGTGACAATATCGTCTCTTCACTTTGTGCAATGCTTCTTTTATTCGTCACTGTGCTTATAGCCATGAGATAATTATCGATTTGTTTGATAAAGTTCAAAACCGCAATGAAATGCAGAACAGCAGAAGGAGAGCATGATCTTATTAATANNTTTGAAACTATCTGTACTTTCAAACTATTAAATATACACGGTTGCTATTAGGGTATACAATGATAATGNAAATCAGCTCCTNGTAGATTTAGCTCAACATACCTCGAAAATAACATTTCATTATAAAACTGTTGCGTATTAAGGCAACATTTGCGAAAATTTGATCCCAGCAAAATTTCAAAACTTTTCCAGTTGTTTTCACATGTTGATCGTTTTTCCACGAACCCACATTTGGCGGAAAAATGTAGTTAAAAGTCGAAAGTAATTTCACGTCGCAAACATTTCATTGATATTTTCTGTCAGCTGAATAATTACGCTTCTATTAGGTTAGCTTACGAGTAATACTTTTCCAATCTTATATCTAGAGATAAAACGACCAATGGTATTCAGACAATAATGCATGTTTTCTGAACAAACGCATCGCAATTTTTGCGTTGAACCATACTTTATGTTTCTGAGTGTCTTTCACGAATTGTATTTTGCCTTGGAATTTCAAAACAAAAAACGTTTAGTACCCACTGAAAAATATGTGTTTCAGGGCCAATCAGCTGGGCTGATAAAGGCAAAGGTTAGAGGAACGCAGACGTTCGACGTTTCAGTGAACGTTGCAGCTGGAAGTTTTGTCTCATTCAAACTGGATTATCAGGAGCTGCTGAAGCGGCGATTGGGTGTTTATAATCACGTGATATATGCTGATCCCGGGCAGGTAAGTGCTTCTGGCTTCGACCCTTCGCTAGTTTGCTGTCAAAAAGGTTTGAAAGAAATATCTTTCAGTATCTCTCGTTGGTAAATTCTAGCAAATTCGTAACTAAATCATCTGTTTGTGATTAGCTGTAAAAAGCGCAGGAAATATATTTTTAAGTAATGCCCGCTCGAGTACAATTTTCATGCATCTCAGCAAAGTACGAAAAAAGCCGATAAAAATCTGTTAAAAACTTTATAATACAGTGTTTAATTTGTTTATACAAATATAGGACTAAGCAATGTTTTTTCAATAAATTTGATATGAATGAGTTTCTTGTTTTTTAAACTTAGTCAGTAATGATTTTATTTCTTGATTTACGGAATAAAAGTACAACTCGGAAAAATGAAAATTTTCATTGATGCCTTTTTCCACGTTTAACAGCTAGTTGAGGATTTCAAAATTGAAGTTTTGGTGACTGAGCCATCCGGCATTACGACGTTTGAGGCAGGAGCGGGAGGGAAAATAGCTTCGGAAGCGTTTGACTCATCGGCCTTGGGATATGTCGGTACACGGCGGTCCAAAACGCAAGCCCTGGCTGTGTAAGTCTATCAGCATTTCAAAATAATTTAATTCAGGATCTCTATTTTCCTCGTTGCAAAATACTGCCTCAAAAGATGGTACAGTAGTTGCTATTGAAACTGAAGTATTCACGAGAAAAACATAAAACGTTTCGGTTGCTGTTTTATTACTATGAGATTAAAGTCATATACAGTATGTATATATATCATTGTTTTGAAGGAGTAAGACTGCGCGCAGTGATAACTCTGCAGCAGATTTGGTGGCACCTCTGAGATAGAACGTCGTCTGACTTGTTTTATTTATTTTTAGGTACCAACCATCATTCAGAGAACAAAGGAATCTTAGAAAAGGGGATAAGTCGTTTTTAGTTAAATATGACGCTAATCACGAGCCGCTGGGAGGAGATATATTGATAAAAGATGGATACTTTGTCCATTTCTTCGCTCCCAGCAATCTGCCTGTCATGCCGAAGAATGTCGTTTTTGTCATTGATACAAGTGGATCGATGTCTGGAAGAAAGATCAGTCAAACTAAAACAGCACTTAAAACCATTCTCAGCGATTTGTCTTCTCGGGACAAGTAAGTTAATTCACACAACGTTTTTAGTGAATATAGTGCAAATATTGACTGCCTTGCCTTGTTTTGCTTACAACACAACTTTTGCATTATGATATAAAGAAACGTATCAGTTGCTATGGCTAATCTTCAAATACCAGCAAAATAAATATGCACCACGCACCACTGCTGTTACAAATGTCTTCACCAATCTTGCCCAACGTTTATTCCGCATTTCTCGTTTGCAAACCACAGACACTCTCAGTTACTTCACACCATAAGCCGCCAAAAGGAATGAAATAAATGTTGGTGGTACACATTCTAAAATAAGAAAAACGTTTGGAGTAACAGGAAGAATGAATTGCAAAAATCAACCATCTTGTGCTAAATCAGTTGTACTGTAGCTGCAATAAACGAAGTTTGGGAGAAAGCAATCATCCCAGAATACTGTGCATTTTTAGTAAAATGCTATTCCGTGTTGATGCCGTCGCATATTTCACTGGGCTTCTTAGGTGATTAGTTTGTGATACCGGAATAGTGTGCTCTGGGTGTAAAAAATATGTTATTTCCAAGATTCTTTGATAACTTTTCAATAAATTTGTTTGTTCTATTTGTCTTTTGTGCTTTACTACATTGCATTGAACAAGTTGAATGTTCCGCCAGCTCTCGCCATTCTTTTCGGTTATATCTGGCCCGTCGTGAATAAAAATTGGCAACACTTCACTTACAGAAACTCTGGACGATCTGTCTGTATAAAAGATCAAGGGCTTGCAAGACAAAAATTGTGCACAATACAAACAAACGCGTGGACAAGGGTTACTGTTATCTCACATTCGAACAGATAAAGCTCAACTTTACGTGACAAATTGTGACAGCAATGGATAGGCGTGGGTAACCATTGTGCCAATTTAGCGTTTTTTTCCGCTAGCTCTAGCGGGTTTTAATCCCGCCTAGCTGGAAAAGAATTGGTCTAGCGACTTGCTTGAAGTGCAGCGGATTTTTAGTTAGAATTGGCAGATTTTTAGCTGTTATTAAAGACGTCCCAGGGATAAGACCAATTTGTTCCGTTTCATTCTGAGCTACCTCGCAGGAATCGTTGTTTAATTGCCTGATTGTGTATGAATTGTTTTGTAATTTTTTCATTTCGCAGGGATGGTTGTAATTCGTGCAATTTTGTCATTAAAAGTTAGATTGAAGTTATTCAGCACTGGCGGTCAGTCAGTGAGCACTGAGCAGTTGAGCAATTAGGAGACGGCACGTGGGATTGATGATTGGATGAGCACCCAAGTAAGATACTGTGATGGGCCACGACGTAATACATCTGGTCCTAGGCTAACCCACAGTGTGCAAGGTAGAAGTGCACACAGCACCAGTTGTGGTATGTAAATAGGAATTTTGAGTTTTGTGACTGGCAGGGGATATATGATCTAATTCTTATTCCACTTTTCCTAACAAATGTTTTCTCTGGCTCATCATCTTCATTGCAGTCGATTTTAGCATTCGCTTCAGTCGATCAAAATTTTTCAGCAATCTTTTTTTAAAGTTGTATATTCATAGTGCCAGTGGGCTTAACTGTCCTTTGTTGATTTTTGCAGGTTCAGATTTAAAGTTTTGTCTTTTGACTGTTCTGTATGCTAGGAATACTCCTTACAGTTGCATTTTTGTGTTTCTAGCTTTAAATTTAGCTTGTGATGGAAAAAATCTAGAGGATTTTTGTAAATATCTTAGCGTGGAAGTTCTGTCTAGACTTAGTAACCCTGCGGATGACGGTGTCAGCATGCTCTTTCTATTTTCGCTACATTGCTCTTTGAAAAAATCGAGGCAGGTTTGTTCGATAGGTCTCAAATTCGTGCTCTTGTTATGTCATTGGCCAAGATGTTGAATTACAAGGGAATAGCACCGTAACTGTTAAATGTAAGAGTTAAACGAAACTTTTGTGATGCTGAAAATTTAGATAACTACGTGATTTTGGTTACTGAAATGCTGCAAGCTTTTCACACGTAAACGCAAAATCAGTTCCAAGCACTATTTTCTCAACAGTCGCTTTCGTGCATTCTTCGATTACATCAGGGTCTATAGCGATTAATAAGGCAAACAATTCTAACAGGCAATAGAACAAAACTATTTAAGCAACTGACACAAAAACACGATGGCGGCTGCTGCTGGAGCGTCACGAAACATTTTTGTAAAAATGTTAAATATTAAGAAGTTCCAGCGCAAATTTTGTTATGGACAGGAACTAGTCTGATTTTGCATTCCATTTTAATCGAATGTCTAGACTCTAGACTAGTACAAGTTCGACAATATTACATATCCAAAGTGCCAATTGAACCAGTTCCCCACAGAAAAGAAACAGTCAGGAGCATCACGTCTATGTTGAAAAAATGAAAGCATCACGTCTATGTTGAAATTGCCTGATATGTAAACCTGTTAGGAAAGATGACACCAAATAACTCAAGTGATTTGGCTTTAGAAGTGTAAAATTGCCGAAATGAATTTGAATTTCACAGTTTCAATAAATAAAAGCAACTAACTTTGTGTTTGCATTGAGCACACACAAATGATGAAAGAACAAGTGCCCAGTTTAAACAACAAAAGCGTTGTTCACCTGTATAAAATATTTGGGTGTATTTGCAGATTTAATATCATCACATTCTCGGACACTGTCCGTGCTTGGAATCCGGATGAGATGCTGGAAGCAAACACTGCAAACATTAGAAAAGCAAAAGGATATGTGAGGGAAATTTATGCTGTGGGCGGTAAATGATCAGTCTATTTTGCTAAACGTTGCGATCGTCCGGTAGTTTATGAATTAATACACCAAACAAGTGGAAGGTACGTCAGGAATAGGCTAAAAATTTTAGTGGCAGAATTTTAATTCACTGAACCCTTGCAAAGATGTCAAATATTGGCGTCTATCCTACAAAATTGCTTAAACACGAACTGCATAAATGTTGACAGTCTTTGTCGAAGAAACAGTGCACATTCTTATCCAACTTGCATGTTGTCAAAACTAAAACCTTTTTGATGGAAAATGTTGATGCACTGTTCTTCTTGACTGTGATACTCACTCTTGCAATGAAGCTTTTCATCGATATTTGTGATTTCTGAATGAAGAAACTCATTGCTGCAGTGATGTGTTGCTAAAACTTAATTGCAGCACATGAGATCTATGATAAACCTTGCTTTGATATCACTGCTTGAGAAAGATGATGTTTTACGATTATATTATACATCCCAAGAATCCCCATTTGGTTTATATTATACAACCCAAAAATCTCAACTTCAATAAGGTTCGTCTTTGAGTAAGATCTAATGATGCTTGCTTCTTATGCGCTTTAATAATATCACAATATGCGCTTTATTAATATCACAGTGTCTGAATCGTGCAGGGTTATTTTAAGTGGACAAGGAACCCCCGCCAGATCTGCCAAGGAAACACAAATGCTTTTTTTTACCCAAATTGCTTTTATTAAGGTTTCGTGCTGTAAACAAAATTATGCACAATAAAAGTAACCATAAAGCAAGCTAGATCAAGCGATATAACGGCTGCCACATGCCCAAAGGGTTATCAGCAGTTTTTTATTAAAACTGGAAAGTATGGCTCGTGGAACCCTTTAGATTTGTCTATGGAAACATAGGGTTCCCCCGAACCCATTTTGGGAAACGCTGTTGTACCACATTTAACTTATACGCATTGACTTCATCTCGTAAAGGTTTTGTATAGGAACAAATTTCAATGATGCAGTCCTTTCTGGCGTTTCACTTCTCGACACAATCACCTCAAACGGAAGAAACACACTTGAAGAAGCCTCGATGCTTATTCTCTTAACCGATGGCAGACCCACTGTGGGAGTGACAAACAACGATGAGATTCGCAGCAGAATAAAGCGTGCCATTCGTGATCGGTATTCAGTTTTCTGCTTAGGCTTCGGAGGAGACGTAGATCACACTTTCCTAAGCCAAGTGGCTTCAGAAAACAAAGGACTTTCAAGGTAAGTTTTTTGTATGCAGTTCATGTTTTCTTGATAATGAAGTATCATTGGTTGCTAATATATATAGAAAAGCCGTTTCATCTTTCGAAACAAACAGCTTTGAGGGAAAATCAGTAATTAGACAAAATTATCGTTTCAAACGTAACACTACAAATGCCTTTTGGTTTAAGGAAAATGTCATTCATTGTTTTGTTGTTCAGATACTTATAAGCATGTACTTAGAGTACTTGCTGCATTGCACAAAATACGTCAGATTGATTCAGTGAATAGCATTGATTCTTGCATTTTCATGTAATTCTTTTGTTAAAAGTTTACAGACATGTGGAATTTGGTTCTGCAAAGCCAATCGTGAAAAAATTGCAAGGTAGAAAAATCTGAAAGTTACAGTTCATGCACTACGAAGAACACTTCCTGAATTTATGCTCAAACAATTTCGACAAGCAATTATTTGGCACCCCGGTGCGTTTACACCAAACCAAAATGAAACGCTATGCCTCTGTATGAGGGAAAGGCAGGTACTGTTGTAAATTAACCGGATAGATTCTTTATTGTGTGGTTCATAAAAAGTGCGTTAATATAATTCTCATAATTTTGCACATTCCTTAGGCTCATTCTGAAATCATTGCCAAAGATTCACTGCAAGTCATTTGCGGATGGTATGACACAGTTTCGAAACTACAGGAAACTAAGCAAGGGTTTGGTTTTGCCTTTGTTGCTGCGGAATCTTGTAAGAAAGCTATTTTCCGAAAAAGAGAAACAAAACGGTAGAAGTACAATTTGGAAAGAAATATAAAGAACAAAAAATTTTACTGTCAAAACGGAGGCGCTAGTTCGGTTAGTCGAAGACATTGGAGACAAAATCGCAAAACATCAGATGAGCCCTTTCGACTCAAAGTTAATTCTAACATCGCTGTGAAGCACACAATTTTGACTAACGCGTAATATTTTCACCGCGAACTGTGCAGCTGAAACAGGAATTTTAGCTAAATATTGGTGAGTTTCTGTAGCTTGTGCTGGTTTAGATCAAAACTCGTCAGAAGTTTTGGGATTGAACTGGCCTAGTAAACTGAACACCATAACCTGAATCTCGAAAGTCACATTTGTTAGACTAACCATGCGGACGTCACAATAAAATAGGCGGCAACTGCTCACCAGCGCAAACGCTGGTTTTTGCGGCTTAACAAAACTTTTATCTCGTGATTCTATATTAGATTGTTAACAGGTTTGGTTAGTGGCGAAACGCTGCAGCAGTTGTCAAATGATGCTGTTTGGTGAGCCAATCGCATCCCGAAGGTGTCAGACTGATTTTTCTTGTTTTGAGATAGATCTGTATATGGCCAAAATTTTATCATTAATTCTGAGCTTTATCGGATTGGCAGTTTACAAATATGTTTCACTTTTAACCCTGGAATCATTTCCTAAAAATTGTACAGCAGTTAGTTTGACCCATTTTCAATGCGTGAATTTCACAAATAACATTGCATAGCTAATTCTGTACTATTGTCTTCCAACGAAAGAAAATTTAATGTTTTATCCAGATAAATTCACCAAAAGCATTTAAAAAATCATTAGTGTGAATCCTCGACGCACTGCCCTAACTCGTTTTACACCTCGAAGGCAAATCTACGATGATGCTGATGCGGCACTGCAGCTGAAAGGTTTTTATGATGAAGTTGCTTCACCTCTTCTTGCCAACATTCTCATCAATTACACTGGTCCTGGTGTTCAGCAAGTTTCAAAACACAGGTTTGCACGTTGCGTTATGAGTCACAGAAAACGGAATATCTGACATGTTTATTTTTCGTGCATGGCTTTGAATCAAATGTCATCCGTCTCAATCTCACCCGTCTCTAACAAAGCCATGTTTTTGCGTGCGGAAGCACTCGACATCTGAAATTTTGATATTTACAGCTTCGACAACTTTTTCCGAGGGTCGGAAATCCCTGTCGTTGGCGCTGTCGACGAAGGTTCAGAAGGTGAAGATTGACAAAAGATCGTTATTTGTTTTTAATTCTCCAGATCTCATTTTTTGTCAATAAGACATCCAAGTATGCCAACTGTCCGTCTGCTTCCATCTCTTTTGTACAAGGTTGGAGTGACGGCAGCAGTTGGTCGGATTTGGTTATAAACACTATCGTCTAAAACACCTTTCTTTTTCAATCTACTCAGAAAACACTGAAATTTCGTTAAATTCTCCAGGTCTCAGTTTTTGTCAACCAACCTTGTACAAAAGAGGTGGAAGCAGACAAACAGTTGGCATTCTTGGATGTCTTATTGACAAAAACTGAGACCTGGAGAATTTAAAGAAATTTCAAGGTTTTCTGATTAGATTCAAAAACATCCATATTTTGTTATCTAACTGGGATAAAACGGTGAAGGTTTGGTCAGTCAGTGTCAGATTCTGCGCCTATCAACTTTTCTAAGTGTGGCTTGTATGCTTGTGGTCTTTCAGTGGCGGAACAAAAGCGGATTATACTCCGGATCGTTACCTGTCTGCAGTTTTAGAAAGTCAATGCGATTAGTAGAAAGCGTAATGCTAAGAAGATTCCACTTCTCTGAAAAATGCAATTGGCGCAGTGGTGTCGACTATGTCTAACTGTAAACCATAACAGACTATGGATTCTGATTGGTCACGACCTAAATCCTTTTGCCTAAAGGTGTATTTGAGGAAATATTAATCTTTCTATTTTGTGCAAACTACTTTATCTTTCGAATGTGCTCGAAGTTAGTTCCTGAGAAAAATCCAAATAATATGCGGGTTTAGATGCGTAACTAAATTCTCTAAATAACTGTCTAATTATAACGAAGAACAAGAAACGTTCAGCTCATGCAGAATGCCATTTCGGAAATGCAAGGATTGAGCCAAATCCTGATTTTTAAACAATTCAACTGGTTTATTAGATTTCCAGCACGTTAAAAATTTTCCAAATAAGCAAAAGCTCAGAATAATCAAATCACAAACTACAACATTCTGTTTTCAGGTTCGTGAAGTCTTTGGTTCTTTTGCAAATTGTCATTATTTGATATCTCAAATTCTTGCTGCTTGTAACATGTTCCTATTATTTTTCAGGGGTTATAACAGCTGTAATTTCAGCAATGTCTGCTGATAGACAAAGGATGCTAGTCTCACGGGCCGAAGTGCTCGATGATACCTTCACTGAAAACAACTTCGACATGCAAAAGCTTTGGGCATACCTCACAATCCAAGAACTTCAGCAGAAAAAAGAACAATTTGATGGCGAACATCCGGTAAGCGTGTCACCATTGCTAGACTACAGTTTTCTGAAACAAGTCTCACAGATATGCGAAGCTGTTGCAAAACTATTTCATGAAACAGCAAAAAGAAGAAAATATAAAGTATTTGTTGACATTGGAAATTGCTTTCTACATCGCAAAGAAAAGTTTTTACTCGTGAAGTGTTCGTCTCAACATCACCTGAGTTTCAAAGCGTGTCAATTTGCTTGCAAAAACTTGCTTTGTTATTGCTAAGGAGCTTTTGCTACACACCCGGTAACACGCAAATGGCCTTCCAATACGTCTGTTTGACATAATCTGAACTTGTCAGCGCATTGCTTGTTCTCGTTATCTTAAAATTGAGACCATTTTAAAGAAAAGCACAAGGTCGTGGGAAAAGAGAATGTGAGCATTTTTGCACGACCATTAATTAACAAATCTTAATCGTCTGAAAATTTCCTCACGCTATGGTGAAGCAGAAAAAAGCAGAAACAGTTTAACAACTTCATTTGTTTGAGATGAAATGTGAACCCATCCAAAATCCAGATAGGTAAATGAGTACGAAAACCAACAAGTTGCTGCGTTCTTTTGCTTGTCATTAGGAAGTTAAGCATCTGATTAGGTTAAGAGAAAAAGCAGGTCGGTATCTCCATAAGTGCCAGCCGGGAGCGTCTATAGTTACTTTAGCAGTACTATAGCACTGCTACCTGCAGAGAAGAGAACAAATTGATTAATTAATTCCCTAGGGATTTAATTAATTATTATCTATTTTTTGGCCATATCTTGCCAACCACTTGCGCTAGAAGGCCAATGAAGTCTCTAAAGATGCGGATTTTCTCCTGAGTTTTTTGAAAAGCAAAGAAATTATCCCTTGAATTTTTCATCCAAAAACCCTTGACCTGCCCTAGTTGTGACGCCCCCAATGACGTTCAAACCCAAAACTTCCTAATCTTTTTTAATTAAAAACTACAAAACTTTCCACATCTTTAGAGAGTTTGAACAGCTCCCAACCTCTATTGGCTGGCGAGTTATGGCCGGCTATGTGCCTGACAAAATAGCCAAAATTTGTCTTTTCGGGACTTAAGAGTGAAAAGTTCGCTACCACACACTCGTATATAAATAGCCACCAATACCCTGCTTATAACGTTATACTTACTTTTAAGGTGACAGCCAAGGGTTTCTTTGACACTAGGTGCAATACCTTACTGATATAGTCAGATTAAAAAGTCCAAGCGGCTTAAACGAATTCAGGTCATCGCTGTATTTGTCTTATCATTGTTTCTTTTCACAACCAGAAGCCCAATAGCAATTTGATATTTCACTTAGTGATTTAATGTGTTTGACTCAAGGTCAAACCAATATATTGACAGACTAGTTTTGAGTCAAAAAACGAAAGCACTTGCCCCCATAAAAAGGCAGAACATTCTACAATTTCCAAAAAAACACACTGTAACAACCAATTGATCAGTCTGACACACAACACCGGAGCATTCGACGGACCAACCACACGTATTCCTGCAAATGCTTTTCCATGCAAGTTTCAACTTACCCCATCAAACTTTTTGCAGTGGTCTCACAATAGAACAAGCTGAAAGTGTTAAAAACCTATGTGTTGTAATTGATTCGCGGTTTAATTGGGATCTACATATTGCTCAAAGGGGAAAAAAGGTTGCATGAGGTAGCGGGGAGTTGTACAAGTTGCAGCCTTACATAGATGTGAATCTACTCTGTAAAGTCTATTTCTCTATTGTTTATTGTCAACTCTTCCACGCAATTGTTACTTGGGGCATTGCAAATGCAGTCGTGTTAGATTGTCTTGTTAATTGACTAACCGAGCTTTGAGCAATGTTTGCAAAATTTACATCAGTGAACAAAACCTATAAAAGATATGCATCTGTTCACTTATATACTGGAGATAAAAAAACATAAATATACGAACTTTCAAAATACAGGTAAATACAGGCTTTGTCAATTTCATAGAAAGCAATCAAATGTTGCCTAACGAAATTACCAAAGATTATCAATCCACATAAAACTGACATAATTATCACACAAGGCAATTGGGTAATAAATCATTAACCACTTTTTTTGCAAATCTATTAAACAACAAAGCAATTCTGTTTACAGAGGCTGTAAGCTGTGGAATTGCATTCCAAAAGACTTATGTAGCGAAACATATCGTACATTCACAAAATTATATAAACAACTCCTCTTTCAAACATGATTTTCATTGCGTCCCAGTAGAATCTGCATCTTTGCTTCGTTTGAACTATGCAGTTCTCACTTTTTGTCAGTTATTGGTTATTCGTTGTCGCGCTGTTCGTTGCACGTCGGATGTTTGTGCCGCTTTTACACTCGTCTGACACACGTCTTGTGTTTTTATTTTTGTGTATGTGTGTTTTTCCTTTTGCTTTTCTTTGTAAGTATCATAATCCTGTATTGCCTTTCTGTTTGTTCCTTTTTAGGGTTGGCTGACTCGCAAACCTTGCGGTCAATTCGCCAATCCCCGTAATCTTTTCAGTTGAACGACGACATATATATCGCGAAAAAAATACCAATTGATTGATTGATTGTTTGGCACAAAGCGGTTGTTTACAAGATGCCTTGACCACAGTCAACTCACTGCATAAAAATCTAGGCAACAGGATTACATATTGCGAAAAATTAAAAGCAACAACTTGTCAAAAATGTTTTGTATGATCAGCACAACATTTAAAGTTGTAAATAAAATTGAATGGACATTTACCTCTGGAAAATACTAACATGTTAGAATGCATAGCTTGATTTGATTGTAAATTACGTTGCAAATAACATTCAAAAGACGTCCAAAACAGCTCCTGCAGCTTGGGGAAACAGTTGTATAGCTGAAATCTTGCGCGATGGCGCTAGTGCCAGAGAAAATTGACCGTATTAGTGAAAAAAAGCAGCCAAAAATTGTTTACGACGAAGTTTTCCTTTTACTGCACGAAAAACATGTTAACAGGCCAAACTTTACTGAAGATATAAACCAACATATTAAGCAAAAAAATGCTGGACATCCAGGAGTTTTGTCAAAAACGTTTATTGCTAATGTGGAAACTTCTTATGAACGTTTTACCGCGTTTATTTGATTGTACGCCGCGGCTTTAAAATGCTGTTTCAATTCCGTGCAGCTTGCAGCCAAGGGCGGCTTACATTTGTACTTTACGTTATCGAAAGGTCTAGAGTCTAGACTCTAAATAATGCTCAGTTTTTCCCTGGCTACGTTTTGTCGACCAAATTATCATTTCGCGTTATCTTCTCCTTAGCACCACATCCACAGTCCGTCGCGGGAGGGATTATGGTGAACGGAAGACTGTTGTAGTGGTGTAAACATCGTTACCAGGGTTACCAATTAACACGAAAAGTGCTAGTACGCGAAAGGACCTCAGTGGCTTAGGTAACCCAATATGTTGAAATGCGGCTTACAATCAAGGGCAGCTTACATTAGCTTTTTAAAAAAGCTTACAATCATGGGCGCGAAAAATCGAATAAATAGTGTACTTCTTTGTGTTTCCACAGAATGATAGGGAAGAAATTGACGAAGAAATAACGCGCTTGTCGTTGAAGTACAACTTCGTCACCCAGCTAACAGCGATGGTTGTCACAAAACCACAGGGAAAGCCTGAACTGGTGGTTGAAGAGCAGTGGAGAAAAGAGGGGCATTTTCCTCAAGCCATGGCTCTATCAAGGGCATACCCCCCCGTACCCACAGGTACGTTTGAAATGATGTCATGTTTATTTAACGACAATGAGCTGCAGGCGGATCCTGAACATGCTCTTCGTCGTGTCATGTCGAGCGAAACAATCCACGACGAACAGTTAACGAAATATTGCAAACAATTGACAAACAATTAACAAAAGATTGCAGGCACGAATAGACGGGTTGGTAAACTGCAAGCGTACAATAAAGTTATAAAGCGAGAAATCGAATGTGAATGGAGAATTAATTACGGAATGATAAAGTTGTTACTATAATACAGAAGTCCAAGGTGTTATGGCGAGGTAAAGCGGTTAGTGCATTCAAGATATCTGGAGACAGCATTACTTAATGGTGGGTATAAGTTTAATAAGCGAAGGATGTCGAAATAATAGAAGTTGCAACAGTCTTGAATGATCGTAAAACACACTTGACAATGAATTTTGCGGACCTTTCAGTAAAATTGACCTTTCAGGAAAATCACAGATTGCACAAGGTCAACACGGAGAGCAGAGTGAAGAGTACAGTTAAGGAGCAGATACTCTTCTGTTTCTTTACTACCATATGAACATAAACGATAAGTGCACTTGTTCATATTAAGAACACTGTGACTCAAGTGCAGTTTACAGCGTAACGATGTACTACTAGGAATGCTGCCATGAAGATGCAAGCAGTTACGCTTTGAACCACAGAAGAAAGTTTCTAGATGTAATTTAAAGGACATAAAACTATCGGAAGATTTGACAACAACGTGCAATGCATTCCCCAAACTAGCAGCTTTTCAAAAAAATGAGTTAAGAAGTACATTCTTTTTAGTTAAAGGAATCTGGACATTTAAACTGTTACGAAGCATGCATTTTGATAAAAGTTTATACATTTTTGAGATGAGAGGTTGCTGGGTTGGTGACGCCATACGAAACATCTTGTTTCTGTAAGGTAGAATTTGCTTTTCCCTTCTAGTACTGAGTTTAACAAAAGAAATTCCTTCAAAACACCGTCGTTGACTGTGGTCTTCATGCACCCTGTGATTATTTTTGCTGCAGTTGTCTGGGCAGTGTCAAAAAAGAAAGCATCAGGTTGGGAGCAAGTGTCATAAACAACACTACCATCGTCAAAAATTTCAAGAATAAATGAGTGGAAAATCGACAAAAGAGCTAATCCAGGCACCACATTTGAAATAGACCTAAGATGGTTAATACGTAGCATAGCACGATGATGAAGGCTTAAAATATGAGAATGCCACGAAAGACTATTAAGGAAGAGCAAGCCTAGAGGCTTGTGGCTATCAACTTCTTGGAGATGCATGTTCTTGAAAATCTACGGAAGGTGTTCACCACGATTACTAGATATAGTTGAAACCAGACCACTTTGCTAAAGTTAAGAGATCTTCTGACAAGATTCAGTGCAGGTGGCTTAGGAACTTGAATAAAAATACAAAGTTGTATTGTCAGCAAATAAAGAAACAGATGAATTAATATTGTCGGAAATGTCGTGGTTATATATAAGAAAAAGAAGGGGTCCGAGGACGGAGTCATGGGATACACCACAATTTGTACAGCATACTTCAGAGCTTCTTCCATTGCTACGTGCTACTTGACATTTGTTTTCCAAATAAAAAGCAAGTAAAGTCAACACAGAACGTTTAATACCCATTTCTTTCGAGGACAGGTTATAGTCATAGGGCAGATAAATACCTTGGTTAGTTTTTAAAAGGGAGCCTTGAATGTTTTTTAGGAAATCCAGAATTTCTGTGATTTAGCATATTGTTGGTTTCAAGATAGGTTTATAAATGCTTGTGGACAAGCTTTTCGAACACTTTTGATAAAGAAGTACCGGAATGGGTCGGTAATTCATTACATCATAATAAGATCACGTCTTGTGATGACATAGAATTTAGGCGGTTTTCCGTAGAAAATGGAAATGCTCTGATGCCAAGATGAAATTAAATAACAAGTTGAGTGGAGTTGGCGATGATTGACTGCATGATTTCAACAAGCGATTGCGGAGGTTTTTGAAACCTTTGCATTTTGCAGGGTTTAAATTTGATAGCACAGATTACACATCAAATGATTCAACAACGAAGGGTTTTATAGTGTAAAGTGTGATAAACGAGAAGTTAGGAAGATTTCCGTTTCAAAGTTTTTCGTCGGGTAACGGGGAAACCCTAGCAAAATGGATATTTAGAAAGTTACATTTTTCATAGGGATCATAAAGTGTTTTTCCATTGGAGATAAGTGGGAAATGACAAGACTTCTTCGATTTCCAGTAGCGGTTGATAAGTTTCCAATACAAAGGTTTTACTGAGGAAATAGAATTAAGTTTCTGCAGGATGGAATCTCTGTTATAGGATTTTCCAACACGTACTTTTTTTGTATCAAGTTTCTCAGGTTATTACATGGAATTTTAAATCTGACGTTGTCTGTCTTACGCCATCGAGAAGACACTTTGCTCCGTTGTCTGATAAGACGTGTTAAATCATTGGTCATCGATGGTTTCTCATGTTTGCGAAAGTGTCTGACTGTTTTTGTTGGACAGTAAACAAACTTTAGCCTTGCGGCAAGCTTCTGAAGAATCTGCCTGCTTTCTGCTTTCATTCTTCTGCGACGATTAAAACTTGAAAGCGTATCTATTTTTCATAATTAAAGGTCACAAAGATGGCGGCAAGTAAATCAGTCACAGTTTATTGACGGGGAAACTAGTTTCGCGTTTTCCAACGCATCATAAGTCCTGTA
>JGI24159J19872_10005153_pt1 | contig 16838 bp, 11 predicted proteins | sample Ectturendosymbi4_FD_19872 | JGI IMG/M metagenome (IMG submission 19872) | reverse complement strand
ACATTACAGGTGGCAGATGAACAAGCTTTCAAATATGAAGGTCCATTGGTGGACTTGTAGCCAAAGCCACTGCTTTAATTAATACAAAAGCAGACAAATTAAAAGATATAGTAATTATAGCTTAAATTATTTGAGCTTAAATTCTAAACCTACCAACTGAATCTTTGCTGTCAAACACTTTTCTTTTACTTCAGGCATGAAAAGCCATTTTTAGCTTTCCTTAAACACAATGTGCTTGTGATCCAGCTTAGTAACATTCAAGATTTGATGTGCGCATGGTAAATGCATGATTAAAACATGAATGGCTGACTCATTGATTACAAACTATCTACTGCTCTTTCTTTAAAATGCTTTGTATGCACAGCTCACTTCATTATTTAATTTCAATATTATAATAGCATATCAGTTTGATTTGAGCAGATCTACCTCGTAGATAAGCAAGGTATGTATGTCTTATATCAGGGGTTCCCAACCTGTGGTAAGTGTACCCATAAAGGTACATTTGCCTATCTGAAGGGGTACATATAAGGTTAGTAATAGAAGGGAAAAATATATTTATATCTTATTTATTGCCCAATATTCTAAATTATAAAATTTCCATTTGAAATTCAGTGGATTTCTGTTATTTTACCCAGTCTTTCTGTCATAAGAAATTTTATGGGTAGCCTACATGCTCATCTGTTGAAGTGCTTATGGGGTACACAGCCACAAAAAGTTGGGAATCCCTGTCTTAGATAAACAAACTACAAGTAGAGTATGATTTACAGATACTCTGTAACAATCATCCGATCAGCTTGAACCTGCACAAAGCAGTTCAAATGCACTTTAACATCATGTACATTTTCTGAAATAAGCTACCTTGTAGTTGTACAAACGCTTTCTCTTACGAAGCTACAAAAAAATAATAACTAGGCTTAACAAAAACAATTAAAATCTAACCCAGCAGTACGCACAATAACCCCGGTGTCTTCCCTAGACGTGCACTTGGCCAAACTAGGAAAGAAGCTCAGCCCTTGCAATTGCTTCGCCAATCAAGGCTACAGCGAGGCTAGTGTCATACAATAAGTCAGCTTGGACCATCTGCCAACCACATTCATTGCATTGATTCGATCTACTCTACAGTACAACCTGGCACTCAGTAAATCTTGAAAAACAAGCCTAAAAAGGGTTTCGCATTTGAGCAACTACCATTACATTTTCGAGTGATGAGTACCAAAATCCTGAGTGAGGAAATAGATAATGTCGATGGCTGATCACTGTCGTAAGTCCACTTTCCCATACTTTCAAACACCGCTGCACCGCATACTATGTAACATAACCTTGCTCTCCATTGAAAATCTGCACGCTTGAGCAATTTGTTGATGCGCGTGCTATGCCTGACATCACTTCTGGCGTTTCTGATTGGCTGTAGCAGCGGTGCGTAAGCGTTGAGACGACGAGCTATTTTTAGACGGGTATATAAACCCGGCATGGGCGATTTCTCATTCAGTTTGCGAAGTCCCAATCGCTGTTGGAAGTGGTATTTGAATTTGCGCTGCCGTTAAATGGCGCGTCGCCGAACAGATTTAGCGACAGGATACTCCTATTCACAACAGTTGTGGATCATGCGCTCAAACTACTTCCCCTCATTTCAGAAATCATTTTCATTGCAGAAGTTATCACAACAGCAGCAACTCATGATTTACCATTTTCTTGTGTTTGGTTCAATGTTTGTTTCAGTCAAACAAAAACGTTCCTACCAGAAATATGTTTCCAGTGTAGCCCAACTGCCTCGACAGTTTGTTAACTCAAACTTACTACACACAGTTCTGCATAAAACTAACCGGGCCACTTTGATATGAAGCATAGTATGCTAACCAAAACAACCTTTTTCTGCCAGAATGCAAGTTCGAAACTACATCAAACATTAAGCATAAGTACTCTACAAGAAACTACAATAGTTTGCTGATTGGGCGGAGCACGTTTACGGACACTTATTGTGGACGTGTATTGGCAATATTATGACGGCATGAATAAAGCCGTGCTTTTACGATTCCTGATATCACAGCGTCATTGTTTTTGTGGCAGGCCTTTCTTCCGCACGTAGTTCAATACACTTGGATATCAATCAGCACACGTTTTCAAAATATTGATGCAGTGAGCGGTTGCCGTCGAAATGTGTCCTCCTTTTTCGCGATGAAAACATGGTACCATTATCAAACGACGCCACGTTTCCACGTTGCAGTGTGCGACTTTCGAAAACGTATAAAACTGAATTCACGAACCAGAGGAGCCTGCAACATCTAAAATTTATCGGAGATATGTCATACATTTTTAACAGCACGAAAATTCAAACAACTATCAGGTATCATAAGGGCACACGCAAGTTGACTAGCCGGCTAAGAAATTTTACCCCAGAGGATTTCGAATATGCTCAAAATCAACAATGTGTGATCGTACGTCTTTCATTTCAATAGCTGATCCATTAGTAGGGTTTCATCCAGAACTGGTCATTGTAAATTATACAGTATTACATCTCTTTCGTCATATTGTGAGCTATAAAGTACGGAAAGTCAGCTATTTAAACAAGATACATTGCACCACTGCTCTTCACAAACAAAGGTAGGTCAACGATGCCACTTGAGGCTAATGCAGGCTCTACATAAATGTAAAGCACAGGCCGCATCAGACTGAATCTATTTACCCTAAGGGCGTCGGTTTTTATATTCTATTACGAGCACGACTTGAAATGACCGCAATTTCATCGGAACGTTCTCGGGTGACTGCAGAGATGCATGAGGTCAATCGCTGCTTATTTCGAAATTATTGGACGCTTTGCAAAACTGAAAGAGCTTGTGGATTGATGCTAAACATTCGACACATGGCATCAGCGGGGTGAATTTGAGGTAAAGAAGTGAATATTTATTGGCCAAACACCATTCTAAACCTAATGCAATATAAAATAAGGTAAAAACGCAAATGAATCAAAAACTGAAGGCAGGCTAATTAAGTCATTGTCAAAACGTTAGATGTATCAACATAAACTTTTTAACCGATATCAATACTCAATCCTGGGCCGTTATTGTGATACCCGTAATTTCCCAATATTACTAAACCGTGTTTACGATACTGCTGCGTTTTGGTCCAAGGTTTATGATCAATTTTTATTTCTCCAACACAGCTTTTGTTGCAGGTAGATTTGCTAATGTTAAGTTTCACTTTTTGCAGTCTGTTTGGCAAAGATAGCATATTACTAAGCCTCGCTTGCCCAAATATCAAAACTGTGCACTTTACTCACATGTCAAACCTTCAATAAGGGACGTATCTATCAATAGACTCTATTTAAATCTTTTATCAAACAGTTTGGAAAAGGAAACAAAAATTACTGCAGGAATATGAAAACCAGTGTTAATTAGTAACAACACCAGCAATTTAACAATTTTAAACTTAATCCGAAGATGAATCAGTGGCTTTTAACGGTGCTAACTTTCTTAATGAGAGCTGAAACGTATAACGTTGTCGCCCGTCGTCGAGATTCATTATTTAAAGGTGTGCTTTACTAATTTTTTTCAGCTTCTTAGTGCGGTGAGTTTTGACATTTTCAGCAATCTTCTAAGTTCAACCACACCTATTTCACACTTTCTGTCTGGCACCTCAGTTTTACCTAAGCGTGAAGGTCGCAGCAATGTTTTCTTATAATTAACCTTGTGAATTGCCGTTTTCTTTACCGATATACAAAATCGCCCTTAGTAAAAAAAATGGTACCGGTAGATCGCCACTACTTTTTAACTGCGATGCTGTTGATGTGTCCGCTTTGTCTCCAAAGGCCGCAATGCGAAACACTGCTGGTGTATTTCGTTAAGTTGCACTCTTATTTCAGCCTGCAACGCAAGTAGGCTACATTGTTGCACTCCTTGCTATCCAAATTGTTGCGTTTATGGCAACCCATTACAAGTTTTTTTCTTTGAGAGTTTTGATTTTGATGATATCGAAATAGCGTATATTGACGACTGACAGATGGTACAAAATATTCGGTCGATTCGAGTAAGCACTGGATTTGTAATTTTTGGCTCATGAAGTTGTATGAACGTAAGGTTTATACAAGACGTCCGCAATTCTTCAGAAATAGCATTAAAGGCCACCAGAAGAGTTTGCAAAAAGCTTCAAGCTGGTCACTGGAATTCGACAGAGTTTTTAGTGAAAAGAGATGAGCGGTTAATACCTACGTTCAGCTGTGATGCAAAATAGTTCTCGACCGACATTAAGTTTCATGGCCGAAGCTTTCCGCGGAAATTAAAACGGCGTGATGAAATCTACGCGATTGAGTAGGGCCTCGTTGTTCGTAGCAGGCCCGTAGCCAGGTTTCAAGGTTTGGTAAGGCAAGATACGTTTCAGGGGGGGCAATATTGTTGTTTTTATTATATGCTTAAAACAAACTTTTCTGGGCACGACAAAATTTGGAGGGAAGCACAAAAAAATTTGTGGGGCACTGCCCCCGAATGCCCCCTGTGGTTACGGGCCTGGTTTGAAGCTTATAGTCGTGGCGCCTCACGAGCGACTGTCGTAAAGTCCAGACCGGACAAGCTGCACCTTGTTGGTGATGGAATGTGACGTTCACGCATGCAAGGTGATGATAAAGAATTGATGAACGAGTGGGACCAACATCCCGATGATAGTATTTAATGTGCAATTAAGTAACTCACGGAGCCTTGCGATTTCCGAAACGCCAGATCCACGTTTCAGTTGCCCTGCCATGTGTACGGGCGCGCGGCCGTTCCTAGTGCTGTAAAATTTGTCAAGAGTGTTCGAATGTGGGCAGTGCTTGTGGTTTCTCTGGCAAAGAATCACGGCATACATGGTACCGGCGAGTGCAGAACAAAACACGTAAGTTTGGATGGTTCTTCAATAACGGAGGAAGCGTTGATGCTGTTCTCAATATCGCGGTTCGACAGACCTGGATGACCTCTCTTTTTGCTCTTCACAATAACTTAGAGATTCGTCAAATTTCGAACCTTACAGCTCCACTTTATGCCTCACAGCGGGGTCAGAAATGGCGGCAATGACAAAGTTCTCGGGACAAAGGCCATCCACCTCTTAATGTTTCAAACAACCGTTAAATCATCATGACAAAACCTATTGTGTGGGATGAGGCGGACACTTTAGTACTGAGGGGCGGCAATAGCTCACTTGGAAGGTTGGGTGTTCGATCCACGGCCACTGAGTGAATCGCCGCAGTGATCCTTGGGCAAGAACGTTCACCTCAACCGCCCCGGAAAGAAGCACAACCCAGGCCTCAACGTGCCGTCAAACAAAAAAGAAATAAAAAAACAAACCTATCGTATTTTTCGAAGCACAAACTAAACTGTCACCTTGCTTCCAGGTNGACCAACGGAAAACCAACGTGGCATCAAATTGAGAAAGGATTTTAATTCGCGAATAGAGAAGAACTCTTGACGCGGGCACTTATATAATAACACGCAGCAATCAAGGTAGCGCGTCGTGTACGTCATCAAAAATGTTCACAGATCGATGATTGCAGAACGTCATCATAACATGACGTAAACGAACGAGCGGCGTCTGCAAGCTTTCGCTGATGACGGTTTAACGAAGGAAAATATGAAGGGTCGGATTTTCTCAATCTTCAACCATCAACAAGAACAAATGACCTACGCGACATGGGGGTTTGAGGGAAGGGGCAAAGTCTTGCTGCGAGCGAGGTCACACGCTTGGACTTAACTTTCCGCAGCTTCTTAAATTTGTGACCGCTGTTCATGTGAGCCAGTGGTTCCAACCTGGGGGTCGCGAACCATTTTTGGAGGGGTCGCGAGTGGTATTTCATGTACACAGCTGTAATACATTTGCTTTATTCGAGTTTTAGATGGGGCTAGTTGGGTTATGGTGGGTTGCTATAATGGGTCGCGGTATAAAAAAGGTTGAAAACCACTGCTGTAAGCCTTTGGTTTAAAAAAACATTTTCTGGTTTCGTCCGAAACACAACGATCAACAGTTTCACTTACACAACTGGACACGCGTTGGTCAAGGTTTAAGGACGAGAACAATTAATTATTCGCGTCATTCACATTTGTACCCCAAACAAGTAAGTTCTTGAAGGCGTCGCGACACAAAACAACCACAAAATTCAAACTTTCGTGTGCGTGTGCACATCTTCAGTATCAAGCATGCCGCAGTGTTGCCCCACTCTATAACGCTACAAAGTTCTCGGCCTCAAAGCGTAAGAAAACGCGGTCAAAATTGACAGAAATGAAGTGTCGATTGAGTTTATTGCAAAACCAGTGCTGGAGCGCGCACGGGACAACGTAATTGGCTCAGTTTTCGAGAGAAAAAGGGGCACAAGGGTGTGATGCCGGAAAGCAGGGAGTAGCACGGGTATATGAATAAAGATGGCTTTCAACGCAAGCAACCGCTCAGAATATTGCCACGGGGTTGAACCAAAGCGAGGGCAAGGGCCCTGTTACCCACCGCCTTTTGGGTCATTTAAGCACCCGCGGAAAACAGACAATTGCTCGGTGAAAACTTGCTAATAGTATCGTCTGATGCAGCGCGACAAAACACATAAGAACCCCCACCACCCGAAAGCTCATGGTCCCGCGTCCTGGACCGCAGGCCCGCAGCCAGATTTTTAGGTTTGGGGGGGGGGCACAAGACAAAAAAATTTTGTGGGGTCACAAAATAAATTCGGAGGGTCACTGCGCCGGAATGTCCCCCGTGACCGCGGCCCTGCTGGGCCGATGATGTTCTTTGAACTGAGTCGGAGCATAGGACTCCATTGATCACGCGCGGTCGCTCGCGTACATTGCTGTAACGATTCGGCAACTTCCTTTGGCATCATTGCTTAAAAACGAAACGGCGACAGTGCAGTAGTATATCAGCGGCGGGGAGGAAGGCGGCATAAATAGAAACAGGGAAGCGAGCACAGCTTCTGTTCGCAACAGTGCGCTTCATGACGAATGAAAATAAATGTAATACGGGAGGAGCAAAAAAACACACGCCAGAAATTACTGCATACTGCGATCGAAACGAAACCGGGTCGACGCGGGCGAAAGGGGGTCACTCGTTGACTGACGGGGGCGCACTGGCGGTCAAGTTGGGGGGAGCAGCAGTCAGATATCCCGCCACGTTCGGGCCACCTGAAAAGCAAAGGTTGTCGGTCAAAGCGATAAGAAAGCTTGTCTGGTCCCTGAGATTAGCAACAGCGTCGAACAGCAACAAGGGTGCTTCTCGCTGTTGGTGCCGCCAACAGCCCCGAGCATTCGGCAACTCGCGCTTTCCTCGAAAAATCAGTTTTCTCGTTGCGCGTATGCGAAAACGGGGTTAGATTTTTGCGTAAATCGCGCGCGAAGTTGCGAGAAACACCATCACAGGGTCAAAGGTCGCGCCTGTACGTTGGCCTGACCACAGTCTGTTCATTTAAAGCAGTGGGTCTCAAACTTTTCTGCACGTTGACCCCCAATTGAAGTATACAATTTTCTGTAGATCCCGTGGCCTAGCCCAATAGTTACTACTACAAGGAAAGTATGTGTCAAAATAAATTTGAGTACTTTTTACCTGAAATGCATGATAAAATAATACACAATCCGAAAATATACTTAGAACTTAGGGGCCATTCAGTCACCCCATTCGACACCGTGACTATTCATCGACCCCTATGATGGTCCAGTTGACCCCTGGGGGCCGATATCCACCACTTTGAGAACCAGTGACTTAAAGTGTTTCGCTGTTTTAAATTTCTTCTCCAAGATTTACTAGAAAAGTGACTAAAACCACCTGATTACAATACATCAGTTGCCTTGCACATGAGATTCTATCGAGTAAGTCCAGCAAAGACAGCGACGCACGGATCTATTTTCCTGAAATGGTGTCAAAAGTAAGGGTCGGCTCGAGGGCCGTGTTTTCATGCTGCCACCATCTTGCAAATGACTTTTCTCAATATGGAAAGAATGTCGGACATCAAGTCAAGCACAACACATTTTTCGAAGGTTGCGGTGCCGACATTAACAGACACTGACGTGGCGCTGAACGTCGCATAGCAGTGAAAAGACGGGATTTAAAAAATGCGGCTCCATTTACTGCAGAATTCGCACTATTTTCGAATTTCAGTCTACGCTGCGAAAATGCCAAAATCTGAGTCGACCGTTTCACAAGAAAAGGACAGGAGGGTCGTGTTTTCGGTTTCAGAGCTTCATCAACAAAACACATTTCTTTCGGCCGCAAAACCCCGAAATGACGTCATCGGACGTTTAAATCAACTGACCTTGTCGTTTTTTGAAAAGTTTTTACGGGTGTACGTCACTAGCGTGCCGGATGTTCCTTGTAGAGAGGTACTCAAGCGTTTACAGCGCGCTTTGAAAGGATAAAATCATTCGCTGCATGAGATAGGCAGAGTTCTTTTCTCCTTCGCCTGTCACGACTTACCTTCGCAGGCAGCACTCGCGACTGAGGACTGACTGGGGGCAAAGATGGCCGACTGATCGACCGATCGGCAAATCCTATCGTTGAGCATCGGCCAAGTGCTTTCCACAACACAGCAACATGCGGTCAACCCGCCGCTTGCCGTTTCGGGAAATTCGCCCAAAAATGCGGCGATTAAGCGCCAGTGACTTCCGATGCGCCCGTTTGGGAGTGGCCCTTGTGCGAAAACAATGACCCATTGTGAAGTAGAAATCGCGTGCATCAGTAAGACTTTGTGCTGGGCCGCAAGAAGCGGTTTAGCTGCAGCGGCAGTTCAAGCAACTTGTGCGCTCAACTACATTATTTCGCATCGTTTGTGATGTTCGCGCGTGACGCACTGCACGCGACACGGTTGAGCGACGACGCAAAAGATGGGATTGGAGCAAGGACGACTGACCTGGTTTGAAAGAGCAGACCCAGCCAGGCCGGCCCTTCCTGCGTGACGGTTTAAAAGCAAGAAGGCGAGCGCTTGAACCGAGCACTACGAAGCGAGTCATGTTTTGGAAGCGCGCATACGGTTCAATGTGCGGTGTCAACAACACAACACTTTACCTCGGGCCTCGACAAATATCTGCGGAATGCGAGGTCTGAATGCGCGCAGTGACGCGTGACAAGCGGGTAAAGGTCAACTTTGGCGCGAAAGCTCGCCTCGCTCACCTCGACTTGGAAGCTGGCCTACCGGTCTTCCAGCCGATTTAAAGCGTGCTATCGCAATCAGTGGCGTAACTGACACGAATCCTTCACCTGGCAAACCAAATGTAGAAACTGGGCCCTCTCTTAGCTAAATTTCGGTTTTCGCATTCTTTTGGTTTTCAGTAGGTTGTTATTTTTCTGGCGTTTTTCGGTGTGTTTTTCGGTGTGTTTTCGGTGATCTCGGGTTCTGGTATAGCCATCCACATCACGATTAACCATCATTTCTCAAGTTTTTTTCCGAGAGTTATCTAGTGGGTCCCTTTCAGTTAAGTTTCCCCCCTAGCTCAAACCCCTAGTTACGCTACGGCTCGCAATCACTATTCTCACGCTACGGAGCCGCGTCGGGATAGCAACATGTTTTGAGAAGTCAAATTTGCGATACACACTAAAACAAATCACTTCCTTGCCAACATCGAGCGAAATACTGAGTTTACTTTGTCATGCGTTTGGTCGCTGACGTTCGCCATGCTTGATTTGAACAGGTGGCACCCTCTTAACGGGCCAAACTTGAACCGTGGCCAGAAAGTTTAAATAGGGGGCTTCACGTTTGTGCAGGGGGCTTTACATTGAAATTTGATAAAAAATTCAACTGATTTATAGTGTTTCATATTACAGTTTGGAGGGCTTGGTGTTTTGTTTGGGGGGTCTAACCCCACCAAAGCCCCCCGTGGGCCACAACCACGGCAGTGTCCAAGACCAAACGCGCTAACAACTGACTTTATTTAACTGTTAGTCGAACTAGCGTTTGACGCTTGCTACGTCTACAACAGGGGTTCCCAACCTTGGGTAAATGCACACCTATGGGTACATTTGTCTATCTGAAGGGGTACATTTAAGGTTAGCAATAGAGGGAAAATACATATTTATATGATTTATGTCCAAATATTTATACATATATAACTGAATATTATTTTCAAAATCGTCACATGCTTATGGTGAAATGTATTAACTTTAACACATAAAAACGTAGTCTACTTTTATAGTTCTAAAAATCTAAATGTTCCATTGAAAACTCAGTAGATTTTTGTTAATTTACTTGGCCTTTTTGCAGGCTTTTTTTAAGGAAAATGTTGGGTACCCGGTATAAACCTATAGGGACCCGATTTCTCTGATTCTAGGGACCCGATTTACCATGATTCTAGGGACTCGATGTTAATTTTCTCTGATTCTAGGGACCCGATTTCCAATTATAGGGACGCGAATCGGGTCCCTAAAACACCTTAAAAAATCCTGCTTTTTGCCATAAAAAATTTTAAGGGTACAAGTTCATCTGTCGAAATGCTGAAGGGGTACATGGTCAGAGAAAGGTTGGAAACCCCTGGTCTATAATATCTATCCAGCCGTTGATGTCTATACGTTTACTACGCAATCAGGCTGCCTGACCAGACTACAGCTGTACGTTCAGCAAACTACGCACTGGCCCGGGTATCAACCAGGCTCGGCCGAACTTGAAAAATGCGCAAAGAATCGACGATCGACTGTGACGTCACACATGGGAAAACAATCTTTGGCTCGCAGCATGCCACTGAGGATAATGGACAAGTTACAAGGGAAAGGACGAAAAGCAACAGACGTAATGGACATATTTCCTTACCAGTGATGTAACCCGCAACTGAGGAGTTCGAAATGAACAGGTCGTGCTTTTGATCCTTGTATGCGGACCAAGTGCGCGATGCATCCAACTGTTGCTGGATCTGGGCAAAAAATTAAATAATTACCTTCATTTCAACGCAAGCACGATTTTTTTTCGCGCTTTTTTTTGTTTCCCGCGAAGTTCCGAAAACTACATCAAGACTCTGCTCCGAAGGTTAACATCACAATTTTTCTTAAACTTATCTGAATAAGTCTACAAACAGCCATGCACACAGTAATAATTTCTGAGAACTTGAAAAAGCAACTCAGCATGAAAGCTATCGAAGCACCTGATCGCCATAATCCAGGCTGCAAGCCATCGCTTTGAGCGATTTGACGATCTGCGCCTTGGTGGACGAGACATTTTCAACACCTTGCAAACCAGTTCCATCCAGTAGCTCCAGCAAGTAAGCGACCAACCGACAGTCGACCACCTGTCATGAAGAAACGTAGACTGTGACCAAGCACAACTGACCCAACCAGACGGTCAGCAAAGGTTAATGGCCTTTCTTACGCAAACGATCGCGTCAACCGATTTTTTTAATGTAAACTGGTTTTATGGAAACCAGCGTTATGCAAAATAACTGAATAACAGAAAAACCTTCAGTTTCGCATCATTTTTACATGTCGGGGATTGAAGTACCATTTGCGGACGCGTTTTCTGGATTTTTATGCAATTTTGCCAATAACTGTGACGTAACCGTAGGAGCGTCAGCTTACCAATGCGGTGGGCGATCGAACCAGCGCTGGCTTCATTCCAACAAGTGGCATGATTTGCCTGCACCAGCAGATCGCGTATCGCAACGTAGCTGGTGCTTTCCAGCGGACAAACAAATTGCGCGCGCGAAGAACAATAAACACGACGACGAGCTGAGGAGGCGACGAAGCCGGGGAGCCTTTCGCCCTGCGTGTCGGAAGCAGAGCTTAACATGTCAGCACCTGATGCCACAGGCAGCAAGCTTCGTGCACCGCAAACAAACCACGTACGGTTGCGNCGCCGTCCGGGAAAATGTGCAATGCGCATCAGGAATGAAACATGGCGCANGTGTTTGTTTGCCCGGCGAAAGCGTGATTAATCGACCCCTCCACGACGCTGGCGGCGCGGACTGCAGGTGGGAATTTGAAGCAATGATGGGGTAAGGAGAGTGGAAGCCAGTCGGGTTCTCCTGTAAGTGGTCGACGTCATTGCGAAACCATGAGCTTTGTTTGCGAACAAGCTTCTGTGACGTGCGATCGCGACCCCAGCCGACCTTGGCTCGCACTTGGCCGAACCCGATCCGGTCTGAAAAACAGTTCCCATAGTTTCCCTCACCTGCTTCATGAGTTGAGGGCTCTGGTCTTTGGCGAACATCTGGTGCAGGGCCTCACAGGCCCTGCCGATCTGGTCCGGACGTGACTTCATCGCTTGCATCATAGGCTTGATGCAGTCAGTTCCGGCGAAGGTGTGCACGCAGCTCTGACGAAAGCAAACGGATATGAGAGGGCAGCGCTTCACCAGGAAGCGGAAGTTGCGCGCCTTCTTCGAACAACTGGGCAAAAGTGTGGCCCGAAAGGAAGCGAGAGCAGGAAACATGCTAAAATTAACGATGAGTGCGAACGCGTGGAGTTAACGATGAGTGCAAAAACTTGATTGGGAGAATTGTATGTCTAGTCCAGCTATGTCCAACCCAAATGGCTCACTGAGCCAAACATTATGTCACTATCTTAACCAGGGCCGCACACTGAATTACATATTAATGAGGGCCGCACATTGAGTTGCTTGCTTTGAGCTTAGCAAACTACACTTAGCTTAACCTAATACAATGAAAGCGTTGGAATCCTAACTGCAATGGTAACAGACGTGATAAAGTGGCGCTCAAGACCATCTGCATCAAAAATGCGAAATTCAAGATCATCAAAACAAGAACAGATTGTCAGAATATAGGATACTTTTGCTACAGCGACAACCCAAACTGGGCCTCACAAAACCTTCGAGCGGGCCGCATGCGGCCCGCGGATTGGACATAGCTGGTCTAGTCTGACGCTGAAGGGCACAAAAACACAAACCAATATATATAACGTTTTTGAAGCATGCCATTTCTTCCAGATTAAATCAACCCAAGTCCAGAGCGTAGACGCGGATAAAAAAATCGCTTTCCACGTTGGCGGAGGGTCTTCAAAATGAGTTCATACCAACGTTGTGGCTGATGACGTCAGACGCGGAACATAAACATGTGACGCATTAAGACCGAAACGAACCAAATCGGGAGGAGGCGGAATCTATCACCGGCGAACGTGTCGATGGGGAAATCAGGAAGTTAAGCACGCGCGTCGATTGTAATCAACGATCGACAATGTTTCCACGCCAGAGAGTGTTTCTCTCGAAGAACGTCAATAACGCGTCACTGTCCAACCGCGTCCATCACAGGCAGGCCCGTGGCCAGGTTTTAGGGTTTAGGGGGGACAAAATGCAACTATTTTTGTTTTTATTATATGTTGAAAACAAAATTTTCTAGTCTCAACAAAATGTGGGGCACTGCCCATGAATGCCCCCTCCCCGTGGCTACGGGCCTGACTGCAGGTCGGACCGAGATGCATGCAGTTCAGCGTTGTGCTGTGGGGCGATGTTGGCAGGACGCGAGCGTTCTGAGCTGTGCGAGCACGAAATCACGACGACTAACCTCGTTATTGGACAGCGAGTGTATGACGAGGAGACAAGCTTTGTGGACGCCGTCGTTCTTGCCTTGCATGTACTGGAACATTGAGGGCAGGTGGCCCAGGACCGGAATGTGCTCAGCCAAGGTGGGCTGCATGGCGAACAAGCAGCATATGGCCTGGGTGACCATCTCAAGGGCGACCGTCTTGAGAGACACCGAACGAAAAAAAATTTATTGCATGTCCTACACATATTGCACAGACTTTGACACATTTGTCTTTCAACTCTTTGGCGTAAAATATATCTGCGGCGCGATGTCACTATTTGCAGACTTTACACATCACAGTTGGTGCTATGCAGAAGTCGATTAAGGTTCTTGATTGCAGAAAACAATGAACNAACTTAATTTTATCGAGTTAATAATACCCAAACACTACCAACACTGCCGCGATCGCTAAGCATTATTTGATTTTTCTTTGAAAAATAGAACAAAGAAAAATAAAGACTGCACAAGTCTCTGTTTGGAGGCAAAGACGACATTATTTCAAGCTGTGGTGAAGCACACAGCACTCGACGTACATCAGGGCTGGCGTTTGAGATGAGCCTGGTGAACTTGTCCATGATCGCGACCGTGAATTCTCTCGGGTTTCGCAGTACCCAGCCTGGTTGGGCGATGAACAGACGAAGGTAAACGCCGCCGACCTGCGTGCATGCGCGCGAGCGAGAAGAGTGAAAAAGGTATCGGCGAATATCAAGCAGCGAGGCTCGTTATTCTGGATGCTGCCGTCAGGGGTAAAAGAACAAACTTGAACACAAATCCAACGATCGGCGTGAATACATGACAAATAGCGGCGCAGGCGGCAACCATCAACAGCTCCTATCAATTCCTGCAGATCGTCAAAATGAAGCGGTCAGGTGTTTGGCGACGAAGACGGTATTGCAGTCAATGTTTTCGCGTTTCTTCTTCACGCAAAAACGCTTGGGAGTGGAAACACAATATTAGAGAACGAACGGGTTCAGAGGAAGGGTTAGCAAACATTTCAACGTCACAATCAAACGTTTGTTCGGCAACAAAGGCAAACGTAGCCCTCGATCCTGTTTCACGCATATTCAGCCACGCTGTGTAAACAACTGTCTGCCCGAGCGGCAATAGTGTTCTGGCAGTTTCTCTTTTTCGACATCGTAAAAATTCCGCGAGTGACAGCAACTTCTATTTAAGCACCACTCAAAACGAGCTCTGTGTCAGAGCAAATGTCAATTATGACATCAACAACGCATTAATCGTGACATCAACAACGCATTAGTTGCGACACCAGCAGCAACGCGAGTATATTGTTTGTTCAAATAATAAACCCCCCCAGTCAAAATCCACTTCTCATTTCGGACCATGACCTCCACTGCGACCCAGGTCACTTATGCGCATAACAAGCTCATGGTGACGCAGCAAAGACAAAGATACCGGACAGGATGCCTGGTACGAAGGTACAGTAGATGCGTTTCTCCTAAACACATATAGACCTTTGCCGAATGCCCTCGTTGAGTCAATCATTGACCAGTCAATCGTTTCTCGAGTCTGTTGAAGGAGTACTTTGCGAAAGGCTCTCCAGACAGATCCGAGGCTTTACGAGCATTCAGTGCAAATACCGTCCAAAGGTTTGTGGCCTGCTAAGACGCGGCCTGAAATTCCATCGAATTAAAAAATTTCCAGGGATTTCAAAACGTCCCAACGTCACAAAAATGTTTTTCGGGCAGAAAGTTTCATGCCCGAAAAAAGAAAGTTTAATGCCCCTCCCTTAATCGCAATTGAAAAACACTGCAGTCGCGCTCCGCAGGCTTCGATTTCTTCCTTGCGAACGATTCAAAAGGAAAAACGCAGAAAAAAGGGCAGATTGTGCGCAAGCGAGTGTCCAGAAGACAGCAACGGTTGTTGACTCACCACGAGCTCGTTCGAGTTCTCGTCGGAGAAAAGTGGGGCGAAGTCGCGGGGGAGCTGCCAGAGCGCGTCGGGGTTCGCGCGATGTGTCGTCGCCAATCTGCGCGCATCAAACAAGACACGGTGAACTACAGCAGGGGGAGGAGTCATCAAAGAAACTTTAGCCTTGCGGCAAGCTTCTGAGAAGTCTGCCTGCTTTCTGCTTTCATTCTTCTGTGACGATTAAAATTTGAAAGTGTATCTATTTTTCCATAGTTGTAAGCCACAAACATGGCGGCAAGTAAATCAGTCACAGTTTATTGACGGGAAACTAGTCTCGCGTTTTGCAACGCATCATCAGTCCTGTAAACTGTAAGACAAAAACTTACAACCAAATGTTGGCACTTGAAAACAAGTAAGTAATGAAACGCGAACTGTGGTTAGTTACAACGACGGCACTAAAATTAGCGAAACTAAACTCAGGCTGGATCGCGTCACGTGACGCGAATCGGCATCTTTCGAAACGTTAGAGAAACCTTCAGTATTCGTCGAATCAATGCACGCCTCGGTATCTAAAGCAGGGTCTCCTAACTTTGTTGCCAGAGGGCCACATATACCATTCCACAACAGTTCGACGGCCGGACATCTTACGTAATGCGATTGTTTCGGGATATGTTGCATTCTACCAAATCAAGAAATGTTCAATGAATATAATTTTTCATTATTGACAAAATGGCTTCGCGGGCCTGGTTTGACCCGCGGGCCGTAGTTCGGAGACCCCTGATCTAAAGCAACGGCAAATTACTGGGATTCGAAACTTGGGCCTCAAATTTGATGAAAAGTGGTTCGGTCAGATGGACCGCAGGAAGTGTGCATTTCTTTGACCCATAATATCTGAGCCGGCGCAACGAAAAGTTAAGAAGCAACGACTGACAAGTCACTGTGCAGAGCAGGCAAGTGGATTTCTAGCCACAGCCTCTTGTATCTGATGTTGACGTGACCTGGCCGAACCAATCGCAGTTATCGGTTTCGAGCAACAGCTCCCGACGTTGCGCAGTGAATCGGTCATTCTATTTTAAGCGGATATTCGACAATACGCGGTTATTGGCCTCATCGTTCGATAATAGTTCGCCACAGAGCGTTATGAGAAAGAGCGCGCGACAGGTGGACGGCGGGGTCGCTCGTCGGAGGTTGTGTGAAGCAGTATAAGGCGAACGTGGTCCTCGCCACGTTCAGCGCGGGAAGTGCTTGCTGGTAAAGGAAAGGTTGTCGGCCGGATGTCCTGATATCCCGCAAAGATCATACTGCGGCAGTGCGGGATTGTGGGAGGCAGTGTTTATCAACCTTTTTGCTGCAGTGGAACCTTTCGCAAATGTTTGCGTTGCTCATGGAACCCTATGCAGTGATCGAAGTGTCGAATGTCGGGTCTGTTTCGGCGAAGCCCCTGTTGAAAAACACTGCACTACAGCAGTTTTTTTTAAGGAAGATGTTAGGTGCCCGGTAGGGACCCGATTTCTC
>JGI24159J19872_10005152_pt1 | contig 16842 bp, 9 predicted proteins | sample Ectturendosymbi4_FD_19872 | JGI IMG/M metagenome (IMG submission 19872) | reverse complement strand
TAAGTAAAATAAAGTCATGATTTGTGTTTTCGTTGAAAACCATGGCAATCCAATGCTTCTTTCTTTACAGATCATTGCAATACTTGCTTGAAAAGAAATGTCCTGCGTTGAAAATCTATAGATTGCACACTATGTAAATTGTCGTAATACTAATATACCTGGCTATTGCTGCCAACGAAGCGCTTTTATTGTGATTGGTACCGTAACATGGGGCATTTTCTTTGTAGTGTAGAAAGGATAAAGCGTTTTCTGAATGTCTATTTGCATTGCATCGTCAGCAATGTTCCCTATAAGGTGCGCAAATACTCAGGACCACCCGAACTGTTGCGCAGTGAAATCTCATTCTCGCGTACTTGCAACATTCCAAAGCAATGGAAACTCCACCGAAATCAAGGAGCTGTTTGAATGATATGTGTGTTTTGTTAGTATTTTGATAAGATTGTATATTTAATATGTAAATCAAAAAATTTGTAATTCATTGAAAACTCCACTTACTCAGGCCTAAATTAATAATACTCACTAAAACAAACATTTGTTCAGTGTAAAATTATCTTAGAGGGAACACTGATCGTCAGTAATTTGAAAATGATAAACGAAATGTCGACCTTGCCCCCCTGGAAGAATTTCTGCGGACGCCCATGAATGATCGTGCTTTCTCGCTTTCGTTTTTTCGTGCTTTCACTCATTATGAATTGTTTTGTTTCTTTCCGTTCTCTTTAATTTCAGTTGCAAAATAAACAGATTCAAACCGCTTGTTATTATTTCATCAAAATTACCTGCAATAACAAATGTTTTGCACAAATTACTCTGGGTGTTGCAGGCCATTCCAAACGACAATTAAAAACTATAAGGTTCCCCATTTCAAGAGCACCGATCTAAACCGCATCCAAGTGACAATACGCCCACTTGCAACTTACAATTAAACAGCGCTACTGCACTATGCTGGCTACTGCCACCGGTAATTGTGATGTAACAAACGTAACCTACAATCAGAATAAGTATTATGTCGTCACGTGAACGACATCTCGAGTCCTCGATGTACCTGCGCCGACGCCAGTGATAACGTCAGATCGCTGCTATGTGCCACATTTGCTTGTTGGTTCCGTAGCGGTGCAGTGTTAAAGTTTGACAAGTTTTATCACTCAAACTTTTTCTACACCAAGCTTAGACTTGTTTCCTCGTAAATGTAAGTATGTGGAAGTGATTGATTTACGCATTATGGTTCTGTGAAGCATTGGGTTCATTGCAAATCGTCATCGCGTCCCCCCTACCAGATCAGCTTGTGTCCGCTACTGGCTACGAAGTTAGCCTATCTAACTGACGTAGCTGGACAACCATCGTGACATACTTTATGCTCTGCTCTTTTCCTCTGTGTTGTCAATAAGATGCCACACCGTTCTTCTACGATGTCACAAGCGCCTGTAATATGTTTTTTCCTGTTGCATGCAAAGTCTATATATTGCATTGAACGGTGGTCAACAATCATAGTGCGTAGGCAGGATATAACTGTATGTATTGAATGCCAGCTTTCATGCAGGGGCCCCCTTTACTGCGTCACGGGCCACATAGCAAATATGGCACTGCCCTATGGAGATGGGTCGTTGTGGTGGGATTAGTCACAAGAAAGTCTGGTGTGTATTTCGATAAGGCACTGCTCTTAGCAAAATGGTTTGCAAGAAATGTTGACTTCGTGCTGCTCACTAGTACCAGTTATTCCTTTATGTTTCAAGAATGGTATACGATGTAGTTGATGACCACCAGGAAATTTTTTGATCGTTCGCCAGGCATTGAAGAGCTTGAGGTTTGAATTTACAGAACTGCAACAAGTTTGCCAAGAAGTCTGTTTGGCTTCAAGTATGGCTCGTCTCACTATTGTTCGACAGCATTTGAAAACTGTTTTCAGTGAGTGATCGTGTAAGGTTCATTCGCAGAAAGTAGATTTTTGTTTTTGACAGCGACCGAGAAATCCTTTGTCCACCATAGAACAGAAGTTTTCCGCGAATGCCTTAATTTGGGCTTTGATTTAGAAGCAGTGTGGAGGACACTTGCCTCAAAAAGTTGATAAGAGTACTGCAGATTGACCGAGAAAACCGTAAGGGCGTTATCACACTGTTGGTTAAAAAGTGACCAATTTACTTTTGAAAAATTTCAGTTTGGACATCCAATTGTTCTGTCAAAACCATTATTATAACTGTGAAAATGATAAGAGTGATCACTGCCACAGAGGTCGTTAGTGATTGTGGTAAAACTGTGGGAGGCCAAACAGTTTGATACAATAGTTAAATATAGTATGTTCCATATGCTATGGCCAATCGAACAACAATGCGCTAGAACACAAGTATGCAACGTAATTGTATTTTCATGCCGAATAAATTTCTGCCATTACCATTACCCGGACGACTTACCCACATTCCGTGGTGAGAATTGAAATCGCCACATAGATCAACTGTTTCGACAGAAGAGAGAAAAGCGAAATCGTTCACGGTAAAGTAATTACTGGACGGGTTGTTAACATTAAAGATGAAAGGTCCTCCGATTTTTATCCCCATGAATTCTGCGTTAGCGTTTGCTGCGTGAAGGTCAAACTCGGAATAGACAATAGAGGCCTTGACACGTATTGCCAATCTCCCCGTTTACCTCGATGTGGAGGACGATCCTTCCTGATGACGGTGTAGTTGGATAAGACAGGTTTGTATTTTGCACTAAGATCGGTTTCTCGGATACAGATTGCATCTGGAAGAGAGTTAAGCTCCGATAATTTTTTGAAAAATTAACCTTACATTGCAATGCACTGATGATCGAAACGTCTGCAAAATGTCCTACATATTGTTTGCTTTGGCCGTCATTTTCATTATAACCTGACCTGACATTCCATTGCAAGATAGTTATAGCCGTTATATAGAGAATAATTTAAGCTGTTCAACATCCAGCATCTAGTGCAGCTATGTCCAACCCGCGGCCCAGTGGAAGGTTTTGTGCAGCCCAGTTTAGGTTTTGCTGTAGTAAAGTATCGTACGAACTGACAACCTGTCCTTATTTTGACAATCCTGAATTTGACAGTTTTGTTGCAGGTGGTCCTCAGTGCCACATTATCACGTCTGATACCATTGCAGTTAGGTTTCCAATGTTTTCAGGACATAGGCTTTAGCTAAATTTAGTTTGCTAAGTTCAAAGTAAGCCATTCAATGTGCGGCCCTCATTAACATGTTACTCAGTGTGCGGCCCTGGTTAAGATAGTGACATAATTTTTGGCTCAGCAAGTCATTTGGGTTGGACATAGCTGATCTAGTGGTACACAATTTTATCACTAGTTGCCCGTGCTATAATTTTAAATACACCAATGGTTTCGTTTCGATCCTTTGCCAGTATTGTTTGTTGTATGACTTCAGCAAGGAAACCTAAAAAGTGAAGTAGATTGTTGAACACGTTTGAACAACCAATCTCTCCAGTGATGACGACTTCTACAGCAGTTTCAGCTGTGTTTGTATTACTGATATTGAAAAAACAGGTATCATGGGTAGAACAATCTACGGTTGTCAAAGGAGGAAGCTCGCTTCGTGATGATAGATTTGGTGAAGTATTTTTTCCCGAGCGTCGGTGCTTCTTTCACAGCCTCGGCGTATATTACGTTGTTCAACGATTTCATTTTTAAGATTTGTTCCCCTTGTTTTTATCTTGGACAGCATTTATCATTTGCTGAGTGTTTGCCATGATAATTTGGGCAATTTGAGCGCCATTGATGTACCCACTGTCCTGCTATGTGGTTCACCACATTTAGAACATTCTTTCCCTTGGCAGTGCTTTACCACGTGGCCAAATCGATTGCACTTGAAATACCGCAATGGTTTAGGGATGCATTGCCTGGGTTTGAAATTTAGGTAATTGAGTCTAACTTCAGATGGAAGTTCATATTTAAAATGAAGAACTGTAGTGAAATCACGTAGTTCTATTTCTCCGAAAGATTTTTACTGAAAACGCTTCACGAATTGAACTTGCGGTTGCAATGACACCAAGATTTCAGCTTCTCTAATTTCAAATGGAACGTTATGAATAACGCCTTTAGAACCTACTGCCTGTCATACCGTGGTTAAATAAGCGAGTCAGACCGTTTTCCTTCATTCAAGTTAGTATAACTCATCAACGTTTTCGCTTGCTACGTACTAGTGCAGCTTGACTATTAGACTGCCAGTTGGTAAAGGGACGCACGAACACCAAAGCACTTTTTCAAACTTTATCATTACACATTGGATTGAATGATCTAAGGCTTCTTTCAGTTTGACTCTGGATAACAACAGGCGGCAACTCTGCCTTATTGTTTGATTCGCTGGAGCATTCACCTGTGTCGCTACCATAACTGGCGTTGCTTCTCTTTTATGCTTTCTCTGTGCATTCTGTGGACTTTCTTTATAAAAATCAATCGTTTCTAACGAATCCTTGCTAAGAATTATTTGGACCCTAACATCAGACACAAATTCCGGAAATTTTCTTCACCGAAAAATGAAATGCCACTTCAAACTCTCCTCAAATCGAAACTCGCACAGCAACATCTCCAAGCACCAACTCGGAAAACCTCATACGCAGCAACACCTAGCAATTAAAAGAAACCCACTGTCGCTCTGATACCCAAGTCTACCCAATCGCACGATTGATACGCCTTGGAAGTCACCACTGAATTATTTTTAATTTTTATAACGTGTTTTGATGGCGCTTTACATCTACAATGGTCTTGTAGCGTCACGACCGAGTCTTATGTTCAATGCCTGGTATGATTTCATTTGGTATATTTTGTGTTCTGATTGTGTTGTCTGCAGCTCTCCTGCACATCGTGCGCCTGATAAGAAGAGTACAGTACGAATTCATAAGGTTTTGGTAAGATCCTCATCACTGAATGAATGAAGCAAACACAACACAGCGCCAGTGGCGTAGCCAGCCCAAACTTTTTGGTTTTTTTTTTGACTTTAGACGAAAAACAATATTTTTTTAGACACCACCTCTAAAGCATAAAATGACTAGATATGCTAAAAGTTTTGGAGTTGTAAATGACCCACTGGCTATGTCTATATGCTTAATGCGTAAGGATGCTTGACACAGCAAATTTGCGCTTCCAGTGCAAAATGCGAGTTAATAGGCTTAAAGCGGTACACAACACTTAGCACAAACCAGGAAAGCGCTGCAACCAAATCACACAAAGAGCGCGAAAGCACTTTGTGAGCTCATAATAATTTTGTTAAAGACCACAACACTAAAGGTCTGCTATTTCCTATTTCCACAAATCTTGAACACTGGTCGCTATTTACGTGAAAAAGCGAGACAAGTGTCAATAAGCCAAAAATCTGGAAGATGGCCGGCCTGTGGTAATAGGTTGGGCTGTTCGTTGTAGCAATCTGGCAATTCTTTGGCAAACTGCAGCAATCTGCCGTTGGACGTCTTATGCGAGGTCAAAGTCACCGTGAATGGAATAAGTGCGGAATTTATCGTTTGTTTTCTACAATTTCGAAGTAAGCAAGTAAAAGTAGGTTAGTAAGTTTCTTAACGATGCAAAATACCTAGATTATTTTTTCGTTATTTCGATTTTGATTAGGGCTTTTGCTTTGTAGAAAAAATCAAGAAGCCTTTAATGAAACAAAATCAACTTTTAATGTCGCATGAAATGTGTACGCATCTAAGATACATTCACTGTAATCAACAAGATTCGACTATGGCCTGCATTGCGACTTAATTCAGATCTTCCGCGAACGGTGGGAGGGTCAAGTCAAATAACACACAAGCTGCCTATTACTCTCGCAAGATGACTTGCTCATTTCGATCAACGCTTGAGAAAAACTTACAACTAAAGAATCCAACACCTAAAAGAGTGCCCAGTAAAAGCTTGCAAAAGTTCTGTTTTTTTATGCAGAAATATCTGACAATACCAGTGATGTGAAATACAAACCCTAAATGCGGCTATCAAACATAGCTTTCATCAGCTTTGTGGTACAACAAATGATCATAATCTCGTGTTAAAACATATGAAAAAATTATCATTCTGTATAGTTCAAACTTTGTTGTTTTTCGTATTTCAATCCCAAATTGCTTCAAATCTCTTTGGTTGTGTCGCAATGGCTCGTCAAGTTTGGAACGCTGCTCCTTTTGTCAGTAATTTTTCTTCACCTAAAAACTAATGATTTATATCCAATTGCCATGGGTTTGGCTTCAGTCTAAAATGGTGAAGAAGTTGCTAACAAAATACTGCAATTTTTCAATGGGATACGGCATGCACCAAAATAACAACCTAAAGTATCAGTTCTTGTTTGAAAATAGAATAAATTTTGTTGCGCTGGAATTTTCTACAACCTACGAATGTTTTCCTTTTCATGCAGATATCCAAACAGCCTTCTTCTTCTTCTTCTTTCGAGCGAGTTCTTTTATCCACTGCTTGGCCGCGCTAGATTTAGGAGCAGGTGTTGAGTAGCCATTCGGTTGTCTCATTGTCCAGAAACGCCAGGCCGTTCAGTCCATGGGCAGGTCGATGTATTGGACATTGGAGGACAACATGGTCAACAGTTTGTTCCTCTGTGCCACACTCACATGCCGCATACTTGGCCATACCCCATTCGTACTAGCAGGAGCGGAAACATCCGACACCGGTGCGGAGGCGGTTAAGACGGACCAAGACTCTTCTTGGGAAGGTCATTCCGGGAGAGAGTGCCAGTATCGGGGATGAAAATGAGGAGTCTTATATGTTTATCCGCCAACTCCGCATTCCATTGATGATGCGCCCACTGCGCCGCACGTATGTTGTTGTTGTCAGAAAAACTGAGTTGCTGTGCGGTGGTACAAATGGGTGTCTCGATTTGTGGCGCCGTGCATTTGCACTCGAAGGACGGGTGAGCACTGAATAGAGCAAGTGTCCAGNCTCCATGGCACGGCGTCCTAAAGATAGGGTGGCTCCACTGCGACGAAGCTCAGCAGGTTGGATGCCTGCAAGGATTGGAATGTTGTCTGTTAGTGTAGGACGCAGGCATCCAGTAAAAAGTAGCAAGGTGTCATTGATTGCGCGGGGTCAATGAGGCGGGTATGAGCACTGCGGCACCAAACAGGAGCGCAGTAGTCTGCAGTTGAATGCACCAGGGCTGGGGTGACTGTTCGCAACGTTGTTGCTCCAGCACCCCAACCGGAGCCAGCAAGCCGCCTCAGAAACGCGACGCGTGTGTTAGCTTCTTGCGAAGTGACTCAAGGTGTCGGCGATATGTGAGCGACCTGTCCAACGTCACTCCGAGGTATTTGGGCTCGGAGCAGTTGGGCAGGTTTTCGTTGTTAAAATTGACTTTCAGCTCAAACAGCCTGTATGATTGTAATAAAATAAATATACTCTGCGTTGGTAACAATCAAACATCAAAGTGTTGAGACACAATTGTTTTTTACAGTATTGGTTGAGAGATTAACATTTTATTTTTTGATTCAACAGATGGTGTGGTACGAAGCAACTGGAGATTTCTTTTCCCAAGCATTGGCAAGAATGAGCAAAGACCAAATTTGCCAGGGTACAAATGGCAGACCTCCGAATGTAAGAATATTAACAAGGGCTTGATACTTTCTACAAATTTTCAAACTTTCTTCAGGAGAACAACTTACGTGGCGAAGCTTTTAATTTTTATTTTTTGTGAAAGGTAAAAGCAGTGAGCAGGAATGAAAAAGTCGAGAAGAAAGAAAAACGCAAGTAGGGCAAAGTAAAGCTGTAGACACAGATACCCAGAAAAAGATAAGCAAGAAGCAACATGTCACTATCAAAATACAGCCAAAACGTTTGCATCTAGTTATGCTTGAAAGAAATTAGATATTGAAAAACTATAAATAGCTTATTTGGCATTCAAAATTGAAAAAAATTAACCAATTTAATTAGTTACTCAAATGAAAACAAAAAACAAAGCAGCCGTTGACATCAATCAGACCTAGCATTTTAGGTTGCTTTTATAGCTGTTGGTGTTTACTGAAAGCTGTTGCTTTTGATGCTCACTAAACGCTTTGGAACAGTATCCCCTAACGTGTTTATTTTGGAATTGTGTTTCCTGATTTAACTAAACATTTTGAAATAAAACAACGTCTCACAAACTTTCTGTTTCCAAATTGTTGTGCCATAATTTTGCGTAAGACGTCTAAAAAAAGCATTTTCGATCACCAATGCTCATTTCAGCTTTGTTTTTGTCGCAGTTTTTTGAAACTGCCAACAAACATTTGTTGATTGTGTCGTTTACAAAGTAAATGCGTTAATTGTGGTAAAATATTTGCAAATTATTTAATGACCTGTCTGCAGAACCATTACCTCTTTGCGGACGCAAACAATTGATTTCGATGATAGTTGTCATTGAATCTATGCACATTTATGGGCGTCCGCAGGGGCGCAAAACGGGCATTTGTCCCCTGGAAATAAAATTTAAGTACCAAAAGTTTCCAGAAAACCTGCAGTTAGCAGCTTTAATTCTGATTAAATTGATTTAATTCCTGCAGCGACAGTTTGTTGCCGGTATGACATTCACATTGCACAAATGCCAGGTTCACTGCTCTGGTGTCGATGAGCTTGCATTTCGCTCATGTTCGCTCATCTGCCAACAGAGGCGGGTTGCACAACTTGAGAGCGGTTTGTTCTACTGTTGCTCTTTATTCAGCAACAATAACATGGCAACGAATCTTCGAACAGAAAGTCACCCGCAAGTTGCCACGTTTTTGTAAAATGGCCCGAAGGTCAAAAGTAGTTGGACTACGCTGACCTAAGTGAAGTAGTGACAAAGCATGCAAAAAGCAGCATTATATTTTAAGTTTTTGTTACAGACAAATTTTGTTTATTTTTAGACTAGATTTGGTATCCGTTGCAAGAAGTCTTGGCAGCCCTGGTAACAGCGTTTTACTGGATGTGACGGTTGAACGTAGGCATCTTTAGCATGAAATGCAGCGAGACAGTGACTTTTGATAGCGGTAAACCACGTAGTGTTGTACTGTATGAAAAGAAGCATGAGTAAAAAATACTAACCGCTGCGCCAACGAAGCATAATTTTTCTGAATGTTGCTGTAACATGTGGCATCTTTTATGGTGTAGAAAGGGTAAAGCGTTTTGTGAAGGTCCAATTGAATTGCATCGTCAGCAACCAGAAAATGATAAACAAAATTGCGACGTTGCCTTCCCCTGGAAAAATTTAAGCGAACACCTATGTGCAGTGTGCGAATTGTGTTTCAGTCAATGGGCATTATCAGCGTTTGTTATGGAATAGGCACATCAAGCTCAGTGTGTTGTGGATTTTATGATACAAAGTCACTTGCAGCGTTTTTTAAGAAACTTGATGACAATTACTCATGAACATCTGGCAAGGTTTGGGAGCCTTCTAAATCGTTCAGTGCGCATAAATGTATTTCTAATTACGTTATTGATGAAAAACTTGTGATAAATCACACAATAGTTCTCTTTATACTCCACATACAACAAACAGCCGGACATTGACATGGGACGCGGTTCGTAAAAGAAGTACAGTATATCGGACAGAATTAGCACAAAAACTGCTAAATCTGCGCATGTTTAGCTAAATCTGCACGCATTCAGCTAAACATATATTGTGTAGCGCAGGTGTTTTCAACCTGGGGTTCGCGAACCCCCATGGGTTCATGGGAAAACTTCCGGGGGGACTTGGATGGCAGTTGAGTTTTCATGTGTTGCTATTTTTCAATATCCTATACGGCTATACTAGAGGAAAATGCGGGCCGATTGAAAACTCCGCGAAGAGTTTGCTTGATCTTGCGTTGTTGTGATGCAGAAATGTGAAATTCACGGCTTTTCCAGTTTACTGGGGGTTCGGTTTGATTGTTTTATAACTCGGGGTTACTTAACGGGAAAAAAGCTGAGAACCCCTGTGTAGCGTCTTCATTCGCACACGCAAGGCGCTAGACTTCCAACAAGCACCACAGTAAAAGAGAAATACGCAAATAGATGAAAGAAGGCGAGGGTTTAATACATGGCGGTAGTAGAGAGTATACGCTTGTTGGCGCTAATCCATTTACTGTAATTTGATGAAATACAAGCTTTTAAGACACATACACACGAATGATCTGCACGCATTCAGCTAAAGTTGCGTACATTTAGCTAAATCCGCACACAATTAGCTAAATCTGCACATATTTAGCTAAATCTGCACCATTTAGCTAAATCTGCATGCATATATAGCGCTGAAGCGTGCTGGCCATGACAGAAAGATGGTATCCTGTCTCAAGAAAAACTTGGTGTTCTGTGTCAGTAATCCAAACAAACGCTAGGCTAGTGCGAGGCATAAATACCCTGGCGTCGTTTAAAACAAGGTGGTTTCAGGTCTAAAACTTGCTTTCAATCAGCCCTGGACCCAAATTTGAAGGTTGGGGTGCTCAAAACACAATTTAAGGCGAAAGAGTTCGTTTCATTGCATTTCTGAAAAAATATCACCGAAAAAAATTTTTGGTAGACAAAAAATTTGAGGGGTGTTGCCCTGAACCCCCGCCAGGACTACGGACCTGCCTGAAATAAAGGTAATAATGAAAGAGGCCATTCCCCGCAATGGTCCCCAAGGTTACGGACCTGCTTTGAATGAAAACATAGTTTTATAAGTCAAATGTTATCGAAAACAATGCTGTGCTGCACTCAACAAGCCAAAAGCAATTACACTGTACAGTCCCCTTAATTATTTGTTCTTTTAGGTCATAACGTTTCAACTTCAAACCCCAGCAAGTCATCTAAAGTATCAAAAGACTCGGATTTCAGCCTAGTTTCCAAAAAAACATTTGAGCGAAATGCTACCATTTAGTGGCTTGGGCCTAGGGAAGATGAAGTGGATCAAAATATCCAGAACTCACTAGCGTACGGAGGGGGGACCACTGTGCCATGCCCCCCTCAGACCCTAAAAATAAAAAAAAATTATAAACAGTAGCCTATTCGGCAGTGGCGTAACTAAGGGGGGTAAGGGCCTCAATTTAAAGTAAATTGACTTTGTTTTCTGATCACTGATACTTTTTATGATTACTGTACGTTTCCTCTGCTTGGTTTTCATTTTATGATTTCATTCTTTCACTGACAAATTGCTTCACACGTGGCTGTTAAGTAACTTAACACATGTAAAAATGAACACTAGACAAAGGCTTCGGCTGGCGTGAGATTTTAGCCCACATACTTCAGTAAGCGTCTTCGATAAGCGATACATGTCTAAAACTTATAACATCCAAGCACGCATATAGGTTTATTTCAAGAGCCTTAGACAACAAAAGTTCAGTTTTCTGTCTCACCGGCTAATAAGTCTCGTAAAAGCATTATACTAAAACTTGCTTCCAGAATGGACAAAATGCGTATTTTTAGGTGTAATTTTGCAAAATATTCCCGGGGGCATGGCCCCGGACGCCCCTAAGGTCGTGCCTTCGGAACTTCCCTTAAAGTTGATTTGTGACGTCACACGATTGTGATGAAACTTTGCGCCTCGGAAATTTTCTGCGTACGCCACTGCCAGAACTATTCCATTTGTGACGTTACTCACAAAAATTCCAAAACCCAAAATCAAAAGTATTTTTTTCACTGTGGATTCGAAGACTTGCCAACTACTTTGAGAGTTTGAACAGCTCTATTGCGCAATCGGCAGAGAAGCTATGGACTTGCTAAGACACACAGAAACAGCTGTGATAGGCTGAAGAAATCGGCAGCTAAGGTGTTAACGACCATATGCACAGAATTGTTATGTTTGGACCAAGACTAATAACTTCTATCAGAATGTAAGTCCATAAAACTTGTTATGTGTATTCAAACACTGAACTGAGTCGCAAATCAAAAAAATTACCTAGCTTCAAGTCACTTCTCAACCCCCAATAGCACACTCCCCAAACCACTCAACATTGAGTACTTGCAAACGTCGGGAAAGAGGAGCTCAAGCGTGTCTTGAAATTCACGCAACGAATTTTTCAAAATTTTGATTTGCAAGGTTCGAGTCCGAAACGTAACAAATCTGTTGTTATGGACGGTAGCGCCAAAACATGTTTCATTGCTCATAGAAACAAAAATGTGAAGCGTTACAAATCTGTGCACATGAGAGGTAAAGGGTGAATTTGCACAATACAGCAGTTCCAAACAATCAAACGAATTCTAAATGCAGATGCCTGTTTGACAAAATTCTGAAAGACGGTAATGATAATCACTTTGTCTGCTAGGTGCCCAAAGAATATCCAGCACTGGAAATGGTGCAACCATATACAGCGACAAGCAAGAGCTGCGTGAACTCAGTTCAAGAGCTGACAAAGGAGACCACTGCTGAATCCTGTAATCCACCAACATCTACACCAACAACAGAAGGAACTACCAGCGGATCAACACCATTTTGTCCTTGTTTTGTTTTCATTTCATTTGCGTTGATTGTAATGCAAATCTTAACCTTTCAGAACATTTAAATTTAAAATTGCTGTTCCATTCTCGGTCCCTGTTGATGTGTGCAAATGAATGAATAACATTTTAACCACTTAAGGACTATGATGAATAACATTTTTACCCCTTAAAGACTATGAAAACCATTGGAGTGTCCTCATGGCAATTTTGTTCACAACTCGCCAACTAAGTGCGCTAGGGAGCCAATGAAGACATCATAAGATGCAGAAAGTTTTGAACTTAACGCTCAAAATAACGGTATCTTGTGTTTCAACATATTTTATAGCAATGTGACGTCACAAGGAGGTTCCTTTGACGCAATTGGAACCTGCGAAAAAGATATTATTGCAGTTTTCCAGTTTTTTTTGAAAAATTAACTGAACAAAAAGCCACATGTTTCGAGGTCTTGATCGATTCACTAGGGCAATCAGTCGACGAATCACGGCCGGACATCAACTCATAAGCCACTGCAATGGTTTTCGCGGTCTTAAATAATGTTGTAGTGTGTTTTTCGCAGAAAATTCTGATGATTATAGAGATGCAAAATGAAGAACGTTAGTGGCTTGCCAAATATTCACTGCCGAGGTTTTCGATAAAACAAAAGCAGCAAAAAAATTTTGACCTTTTGTAGGAAATTGGACCAACCGTAAATTTCTTTTAACATGGCAATATTCTTTCGTTTGAAGTTGGTAATTATTAATAACATCTCCTTCCTTCAACGTACTGAGAATATTTACGCAAACACTGAATAGTTTTTTTGAGTAAAGACCAAACCGCTGGGACACCGAAAAAAGCCCCGTGATGACGATTTTTCGTGATTGCCCGAGAGCGCCTTGCTGCGGTTTGTGACAAGAGGTTAGTTATGAAAGGGTGTTTGTTGTGGCAGGTCAAACGGTATTACTATTTGTTTTGCTGTTTTCTCCTTGGTGTAAATAAAGGTAATTGTTTTTTTTGTGCAAAGTTCAACGTCCGTTTGCAGAAATGCTAATGTTCCCTGCTCACAAAACGCCAACACGGCTGGCCTAAGTAAGTTTTCAAGTAAATTTAAAAAAGACTTGAAAGACATTTATTAGCCTGGTTCCTTCATTAATTCTTTTCTTCGAAGCGTTCTCACGAGCAGGCTTATCGAAATTTTGCGTAAATTTTGTTTTTTGAGTGGGGAGTGGGGATTACTGCCAAGATGGCCGTTGATTCTTAAAGGGTGTTAAGTGAAACTGAGCGCAACTCTGGAAAGTTGCAAAAAACGATGAAATAAGTCGTAATGTGTTGTAACGCCTTGCAGTAATATGATGGTGTTTCACCATATTACTGCAGTAAGGTGGTATTTCACCATGTTACTGACAGAATTTAATTTAAAGCATGGCCGACGGAGGAGATCTTAGGTAAAAGTGGAGAAAGGCAGGTGGTAGAGTGGGACCACGTCTTCCATTGCACCGGAATCATAGCTTTCAGCAGCTTTCTACACCACCTGTAACACGCGAGAAGGCAATTACCAAAACCCGTGGTGCTGGTGTGACATAGCCTACAATATAAAACTTCAAACACAAAAGAAGAGGCTGCATTAGGCTTTAGTTTATGGATCATCATAGTTGTAGATACGGTCAACGACCTAGCCATAGCCTCGTCGTTAGTGTTTCCTCTTGGATGAAGTTATGGTTTCGGAAATCGAACGTATTAAAATCTGGATAAAAAGACAATGATTAACTAAACGCGTGCTTTACAATGCAAAGGTTGCATAGAACGCCTTGTTGAAAGATCCCTACACACGGCAGTACCTCAAAACTTTCTACAAAATTCTGACTTTTCCAATGGCCGACTAGTTTCATGGTATGTTGAAAGCAATGGTGCTGCGAATTTACGTGGTTTCAGCTTCTTTTATTTCTACGTCGATTTTGGCCGTTTTGAACATCCTGATTGTAGAAATTAGGTTTGGCTGGTAGCGCTTAGAGAAACAAGGCTTAGGTGGAATTTTGAAAGTGAGAGGAGCTTTCGTTCTGCAGGCAAGAGCTCGAGAGGTCATATTTTGGGCAACTGTCTAAATCTTCTGTTCTTCGTGCTTTCCACTGACGTGTTTCTTGTATTTATCGCCATGTGCTGTTTTGTGTTTCTTCAGCGTCTGTGCTAGCCTGTGCGTTGCTTTGAGATAGTATTATAAATAGGCTTGCTGTGATCACATCTGATAAAAGAGGCCTTAACCTCACTGCGTATTGGTATATCTCAGAGTTAGTAAGTCAGCCAGGCAGTTCTGTTTATTGTACTAGTTTCTCGAATAGCCTCTGGACTGCAAGGTAGTAGGTTGCGCGTTCTCGGTGCGAAACCATTTACCAAAGCCTTCCCAAACGCCAGTACTGAAGCAACACCTGTCGCACTGTGAGTTTTTCATGCATCTATTACCACAAAGTACGTTTCCTTGGTAGTTTTTTTTAAGTTTGTGTTGGTACCTAAACTTTTTCTCGATACAAGATTTTTTGAAGCATAAGTTGCTGTGTTGCTCTTCAGTGATGGTGGATGGTGCTAAAACATTCCAACACCTGTATGTTGGTGATGATTCTGATAAGTTGTCGTACAAAGCAGTAGAGAAGCTCATGACAACAATGCATCTGTACTTCAAAGTGCAAGTCCTGAACGTGACGTCCATTACCCAGTGACATCATGCTACACTGCAGCCACGGGCATCAGAAAGGGGTTCGTGGGTGTGATCTTCTCTCCCCTGATTTCAAATTTCCCCACTGTTGCCGCCCCCTGGAAATGATCTTTCTGACGCTCATGGTACAGCATGTTCGAAAGATGATGACAACCATGCAAGAAAATATGTTTAGAGTAATGGAACATCAGCAAAAAGACACAATGGAAAATTGGAAAGAGAGGCCAGTAGTAATACAGGGGGGTCAGCAGCCGCAAAATGCGGATGATTGAAGACAAGCCGGATAAGCCAGAGGAGCTGGGATTTCCCCTGGGTAATAAGTTGTCCTGAGGCTTTCCCCATCCTCACCTCCCGACCTATATTTTTCGATTTTTCATATTTTTCATATTTTTGCGTTGCGGTAATTTTTTCATTTCCACGTTAATCTTTTTTCAATTTTTAATTTCATACTTTAAGTTAACTTGTTACTTTGAGTTTTTTTCTAAGCCGGCCACTTCATACTCTAACCTGTCACTGATTGCCGAAGCCCAAGGCGCGCCCGGGCATGCCATGTTTCAATCCGATAAGCAAATATTCACGCAACCGGCCAAGATCACTTCACTTGAACATCATTCGAAATGACCATGTGGATGTTAGTATCAAAGCAAAACGTTTACAGTTAGTCAGTTTCACCCTGCTCTGTAACAAAATTAATATAACCGTATTATTTTTGGAGAGCAGCGTTTTAACAAAGTTTGTCTGCCATTTTACGTCATCGGTAACATTTCATATCTTACGACATCTTTCAACGAAAGTAGCAATCATTGCAAACTTCAAATGTTAGATACATATATCTCATTGGCAATTTAAACTTACTTTTCTTCCGAATGTTTTTGCTTTCTGTGAGTTTAATTGTTCCTTTGTGTAGTGTTACTTCGCTCATTAACTAACTATTTCAACTATTGCATAGCCTATGATGATGTTCCACAAACAAACCACACCATTGCTTCAATCTGTAACCGATTGTGTTGTGAAAAGGCATGCCCACTACCATGGGTTTTAATCCGATAAGCAAATATTCACACTTGCTTCACTTCAACATCATTAGATGGCCGTGTTCATGCTAGTGTCTAAGCAAAACATATTCACAGACGACAACCTGCTAACGCATTCTGTTCTTTTGCACAGCATGCAACCCTGAACGTTTCCCTGTTTTAACAAAATCAAACAAGAAATTTCCCATTAGGATTGCTTCGACACAAAGCGTAAATGACTTTCCTGTAAGAAGTAATAACTCGACTTCCCCTGTTCTGAACAAAACTTATTTCGACCGTGTGATTCTGCGGCACACAGTATTCACAAAACTTGCCTGTTTGTTTCATGTCATCGTTGACATTTCGTTTTCTTACGATGTATTTCTCATTACGACTGCTTTAATCTAAAGCACGAATCACCTGACAGTAAGTAATCATTCAACTCTCCCTGTTCTGAACAAAACTTGTACGATCTTATGATTCCGCGGAACACAGTATTCGCAAATCTCCTAAACTGTCGTATCTTTAACTATTGTTTTCAAAAACTGGGAATGTTTCAGCGTCAGATGGCATTGACTACTGCGCACGTCAACAACTAATCGCACCTCCCCGACACCTGCTCGCTGTGTTGAAGCATCTTTTCAAAAACTGTATGCAATGTCACAGGTCTAGGATCGATAAAAAAAAACGTATGAAACATGTCGCCAACGCACTATGCATCATTTTGCGAAAACACAAACCACCCATAACTGTTGCAGCAAGCGTTCACTTCTGTTTTGCGAGTTGTCAGT